>Ga0209062_1003888_pt1 | contig 16496 bp, 13 predicted proteins | sample Coa_R2_2_FD_187158 | JGI IMG/M metagenome (GOLD analysis project Ga0209062, IMG submission 187158) | Surface soil microbial communities from Centralia Pennsylvania, which are recovering from an underground coalmine fire - Coalmine... | ecosystem: Environmental > Terrestrial > Soil > Unclassified...
TCTACACGCTCGATCTTCCGAGTGGCAAGCCCCAGCGCCTCACCGCCAGCAATTCCACGGAGTTTCAGCCGGCCTGGTCGCCCGACGGCAAGTGGATCGCCTACGTGAGTTGGGGCGCCGGCGGAGGCGAACTATGGAAAATTCCTTCATCTGGCGGCACGCCGCAGCGGCTCTCGAAGTCGCTTGCCGTCTATAGCAATCCCGTGTTTTCGCCCGACGGCTCGCGCATCGTGCTCCTTCGCGGCAATGCATACGACCGCGAAAACAGCACCTTCGATGGCGGCCAGACCTCCAACGCCGACCTCATCTGGATTCCCGCCGATGGCGGCGAAGCCAATCTCATTCTGCCCGCGCGCGGAGCCGGCGGTCCGCATTTTACCGCCGAAAAGGATCGTATTTACGTCTATACGCCGGGCGGCCTCGTCTCTCTCCGCTACGACGGCACGGACCGGCGCACTCATCTTCAGGTGAAAGGGCAGGGCCTCTACTTTTTCGAGGAACCCATCCCCGCTGATGACATCGTTCCGAGCCCCGATGGCCAATGGGCGCTCGCTCACGTCATGAACCAGCTGTACCTGTTGCCACTGCCTGCCGCGAGTGGTGAAGCGCCCGTTGTCAACGTCATGTCTCCTTCCGTTCCCGTGAAGCGCCTCACCGATATTGGCGCCGACTATTGGGCTTGGGCGGATGATGGAAAGACCATTACCTGGGGTGTTGGCGCCAGCTTTTTCCGCCAGCCGCTCAGTTCGATTTCCCTCACTCCTCCCAAGGAAGAGAAAAAGCAGGATGCCGAGGCCGGCGACAAGGACAAAAAAGGTTCAATGGGCGAAACGAAGCCGGAAAAGTTCAAGGAACAGGAAAAGGACGTCCAGGAAATCGCCGTTGATCTCGAAGTTCCGCGCAAGACGCCGAAGGGCACCATTCTTCTCCGTGGCGCAACGGTGGTCACCATGCGCGGCCCCAAGAACGACGAAATTCTCAAAGATGCCGATATCGTGATCGAAAACAATCGCATCAAGAGCGTCGGCCCTAAGGGAGCGGTTCCCGCGGGCGCGAAGGTATTCGACATGCGCGGCAAAACCATTACGCCGGGCTTCGTGGATACTCACGCGCACTGGTTCGAGATTCGCCGCGGCATTCTCGATACGCAGAACTGGGCCTTCCTCAGCAACCTCGCCTATGGCGTGACGTCCGGCCTCGACGTGCAAACCAGCACGAACGATATGTTCGCCTACCAGGACCTCGTTGACGCCGGGGACATCCTCGGACTTCGCGCTTATTCCACAGGTCCCGGCGTTTTCTCCGACAACAATTTTCAGTCCGAGCAGGAAGTCAAAGGCGTCCTGACGAAATATCGCGACTACTACGGCACGCACAACATCAAGAGCTATATGGTCGGCAACCGCAGGCAGCGCCAGTTCATGGTGCAGGCCTCGAAGGAACTCGAAATGATGCCGACGACCGAGGGCGCGCTCGACCTCAAGCTCGACCTCACACACGTGATCGACGGCTTCCACGGCAACGAGCACACCCTGCCTATCACTCCGCTCTACAACGATGTGCTGCAAATCTTCGCGAAATCCGGCGTCGCCGCCACTCCAACTCTAATCGTCAACTACGGCGGACCTTTCGGCGAAAACTACTGGTACGAATACAGCGAAGTTCACGACAATCCCAAGCTCAACCACTTCACGCCGCACCGCATCATCGACGAAAAAACCAAGCGCCGCCCGGAATGGTTCCGCAAGGATGAATACGCGTTTCCGAAGCTCGCCGCGCAAGTCGCCAAGCTTGCGCGCGACGGCGCCCTCATCGGCGTCGGCAGCCACGGCCAGTTGCAAGGTCTCGGCTATCACTGGGAAATGTGGATGATCGCTAGCGGCGGCATGACTCCGCTTGAAGTCCTCAAATGCGCCACCATCAACGGCGCTCACATCATCGGGCGTCCCGGCGAAGTCGGCTCCATCGAGCCCGGCAAGCTCGCCGACCTCGTCATCTTCGACAAAAGTCCGCTCGACGACATTCACAACAGCAACACCATTCACTGGGTGATGAAAAACGGGGAGCTCTTCGAGGGTGACACCCTGAACGAGGTCTGGCCGGAGCCGAAAAAACTCGGCCCGCTTTGGTTCTGGAATGATTACGATGTCCCCAAGGCCGGAGCGCCGCTCAGCTACGGCAAGACGACGCAACCCTGACGCGCTACTTGCGACTCCCGAATACCTCGGGATGAGTGGGCTTCGATTCAGCGGCCCCAGCCACCACATTTACTGTGGCATCCAGGCTCAGGGTCACTGGAGGCAGGCAAACTTCCGTGCTGCACGCTTGATAGCGCAGCTTCAGCGGCACGCGCTGCGGCCCGAGCGGCGCGTTCGGGCCGACGGTCACCGGCAGCAGGAGCTTCACGGTGTCTTGATACACATTTAGCGGCGTCTTGGAAAAAGTGAACGTTTCCAGCTTCCCCGGCGGATAGGACACTTCGCCCGCCGTCAATCCGGCCGGAACCTGCGCCTTCAAATCCGTGGCGATGAGATACTCGGCGGATTTTTCCCGCGCATTGACGTGGAAACCCGGCCGAATCTTCATGATCACCGCAATGCGCGCCGTACTGCCGCGCCCTGCTGGATCAAGCGAAACATAAACGCTCGGCGCTACGACGTCCTTGCCCGAAGGTATCCGCGATTGCGCGCGCAAAGCCGGTGCCAGACAGGTGAAAACCAAGGCGGCAAGCGCCAGCGCGCCCGCCGGAACGAGCCGGCACCCTTTGAACGCCCGAAAAAGATTCCGTTTCCGCGCAACAAATGAAGCGTTCAGCCGCAATTCAGTAATCTCATGCATGGCACCAGCCTACACGAGCCAAATTCCTCCAGCAAGCAAACCGCCGCGCGGCAAGCGATGCCAAGCCACGGTTCGCGTTTCGCTTGCATCCAAATGGTAAGATTTTTTGCATTGATCCTGACGTGCCAATAGCTGGCGCCGGGAGAGTTTCTTCGAGCGACTTCCCGGAGTGGCCAGCGGGTGCCCCAAGTCAGGTGGCTAAGCGCGGTTCCGCTTTCGCGACAATTGCCGCTGCTTGCGCCATTGGTCTGGATGCTCGCGGTTCATAATGTCTGCGGTTCGTTCGCCGCGGCGATTTTCCGGCTCGCGAATCGTTCGACAAAATGTGCCGGGAGAAACAACTTTCGTTTTCATCAGGGCCAGCTCATGAATCGTTTTCGTGTGGCAAGAAGACTCCATTTCGCCGCTCTTCCCTTCGCCTGCGCCGTGACGCTCGCTTCGCTCGCGGCCCCGCAGGCCTTCTCCGGCGCGCCTCCGAGTTTTGACCTGGCGGGGCCGCGCCTGGAAATGACTGTCGATCGCGCTGGCCACAAGCTGCCCATTTCCCAAGTCGCGGGTCTTTTGGCGGGCGACCGCCTGTGGATTCATCCGCTCTTTCCACCGGATCAATCCATTCACTTCCTCTTAATCGTGGCGTTTCTGCAAGGGACGACGAATCCGCCGCCGGAACAATGGTTCATCCGCGTGGAAACCTGGAGCAAGCAGATTCAGCAGGAAGGCACGGTGGTCACCGTGCCGAACGGCGCGCAGCAAGCCCTGATGTTTCTCGCGCCGGAGACGGGCGGCGATTTCAGCACGCTACGCTCCACCGTTCGCGGCCGCCCCGGCGTATTTGTGCGCGCCACCAGAGACCTCGAGCAAGCCAGCCTGGACCGTACGCGCCTCGACGAATATCTTGAGCAAATCCGCCAAACCTCGGAAACGGATCCGGCCGAACTGAAGAAGCGCTCGGCGCTGCTCGCGCAGACCCTGCACATCAAAGTGGATGAGGAATGCTTCAAGAAACCTGTCGAGCAACAGACCTCTTGTCTTACGCAGAACAGCGAACAACTGGTGATTGACGACGCCCACAGCGAGTCCGTCGTTGCCATGCTCACCTCCGGGCCCTCTTCCGATTTGATCACCGCGCTGGGCGCGAGTCCCGTCGCGCGCGGCGGATACTACAGCCCGTACTTCGGTGCCGTGGTGGACGTCGCCCGGCTCATGAACAAGCTGCACACCGCGACCTATCAATATCTGCCCGCGCTTTCCCTGCCCGATAAGGATGAGCTGAACCTAAAACTCAACAGCCCGCCTTCCTTTCAAAATCCCAAATCGGTGCTGGTGATCGGATTGCCGGCGATCGGCACGGCGCCGGTCCCTCCGCTGCGGCTGGTGAATGCCAGAGAGACCTTCTGTCTCCAAAAATCACCACTGGTTATTCCCGTCGAGGGCGCTCCGCTGGTCTTTTCCACTTCCATCGCGCACGATTTCGTTCTTCGAGTGACCGGTAAGTCCGCCGAACACTTCGAGCTCCCCGCCACCGCCGACGCGGTGCGCGGCGGCTTCGTGATTGACACGCGGAAGTTGCCTGCCAATCTGGACTGGAAGCTAACCGGCACACTCAGCGGCCATTGGGGCTTCGCCGCGTTTGACGGCCCAACTTTTCCGGTGCGCGTGGCACATCCCGGCCATTGGGTGATTCCGGAAACCGAATACGCCGGCTTGGTGGCGGGCCGCGAAGCAACGCTTCATCTGCAGTCCGACTCCGCCGCTTGCGTGGAAAAAATCGAGGCACAGGACCCGGCTGGCAAGGCTCTGAAAGCGGCATGGAAGCAAGTCGAGGATGGCCGGTTGGAACTGTCTTTATCACTGAAAGATGAAAGCGCCAGCGAACTGAAGCTGATCGTCTCACAAGCTGGCCTGGCGCAACCGGATGTGGTTTCGCTGCACGCCTACGCGGAGCCCGCGCGACTGGATTCCTTTGCCATCAGCCCGGGCGACGCGAAAGGCGTGCTCAGCGGAAACCGGCTCGATCAAGTAGCCAGCCTGGAAGTGAAAGGCGTCACCTTCATTCCGGAACGCACGGAGCCGGTCTCCGGAAACGAGCTGGAACTCGCGGCGAAAGAGCCCGCGGAAACAGCCGCCTTGAAGCTGTCTGGCAACGCCGCCGCGCGCGTCACTTTGAACGACGGCCGCGTGCTGGACGTTCCAGCCACGGTGAAACCGCCCCGCCCCAAGGTGGTCCTGGCGAGCAAAAGCGTTCAGACGGCGGCTGGCTCTTTGCAGGTGCGCTTCGCCAACCCCGAGGAACTGCCGCAAACCGCCCGGCTTTCGTTTTTTGTGAAAGCCCAGAATCCGGCGCATTTTTCGCCTTCCGCAAAGATCGAAGTCGGCACCAAGGACGGCACATTTCACACGATGCTGAGCGTCGCCGGCGGCACGCTGATCCCCCAGGATGCGAAAAGCGTGCTTGCGATTTTGGATCCTGCAAAAGCGTTTGGTCCGGGCGCGTTCGGCGCATTGCGTTTTCGTCTCGTCGGAGCGGACGGCGCGCACGGAGACTGGCAGCCGCTCGCTGTTCTGGTTCGCACGCCCGCCCTGAAGGAAGTCCGCTGTCCAGATTCCGCGGACAGGCCGTGCACGCTAAGCGGCTCCGATCTCTTCCTGCTGGATTCGGTTGCGGCGGACGCAGAGTTCAAAAACGCCGTCGCCGTGCCGGAGGGATTCGTGAGCAATACTTTGAGCGTGCCGCGCCCGGTGGGCACGCTGCTGTATCTGAAGCTGCGAGATGACCCGGCGACGGTTGGCACCGTCGCGCTGCCGGTTCTGCCCGAGGATAACTGAGCGGATTCCGTTCCGCGGGAGCTCCCCGCCGCGCAGCAGCGGGGCTGGGCAGACCATGCGCTCGACTTATCGCGACGGCCGATTCCCAAAGCCGCGGATGTCATCGCATGTCGGCAGCCGGAACTCATTTGTCGCAATCGGTCCTCTGTGTGGCTAGACACGCTCGAGGGAGATGCGGAGAGCGGCGACAGTGGCGGGTAGGTCGGGAGCGTCCTGAAAGAGGCGAATGGCGGCAATTCCTGCGGCACCGGCCTGGACGCAGGCGGCAGCGTTCTGCAGGCTGATGCCGCCGATGGCGATGACCGGTATGGGGATTGCGGCACAGATTCCGGCGAGGCGCTCGAGACCCTGGGGCCGGCCGAAGGCTGCTTTGGAAGGGGTTGCAAAGATCGGGCCGAAAAAGACGTAGCCGGCACCAGCAGAGGCGGCGGCTTGCGCGCTTCCGAGAGAATGGCAAGAAAAGCCGAGCGAGAAATTGCGCCCGGTGGACGCGGGCTGAGCTGCAAGGAGATGGCGGATTCGACCGGCCGCCTGCGGCGGAAGGGAATTTTCGCCGAAGTGCGCTCCTGCGGCTCCTTCGGCGAGGGCGATATCGAGTCGGTCGTTGACCAGAATGCGCGCGGGACCGCGAGAACGGGGAGTTTCGCCACTTTGCAACTCGGATGCTCGCTGGACGCGCTCGACGGCCTGGCTCACGAGCGCGGAGCAGGCCTTGGCGGATAAATCCTTTTCGCGAATCTGAATCCAGTCGAGGCCGGCGGCGGACGCCAACTCTATTCTTTTGAGCAGCGCGTCCTCACGCTGGGAAGGCGGAACGGGGAGGCTGTGCCGATCCGTTACGTAGCAGAGGACCGGCGCACTGAGGCGAACCGTGGATTGCACGTCGCGAAGCTCCTGAGAGGAAGACAGAGTGATTCTACTGCGGAAGCGGAAGGCGACGCTTCTGGCGTTAAGAAGCGGAAGGCGGCGGAGGAACACGAGTGGGACCGGCGCGCGGGCCGATCATGCCGAGCGCAAGCAGGATGTCCAGGATGCCTATTCCGCTAATCAAACCGCGGACGGACGGATGGAGGAGGAGAGGGACAAGCGAAGGAAAATGGCTAAGGAAGAAATTTTGTTCCCAGAAAACGGTCCAGGGCAGATAGAAGAGCAGCGCTCCCATTTCGAAGCATAAGATAACCTGCAGTGCACGAAGTAGGCGGTTCATTCTCGGCGGCGCTGAGGCGGGAACCGGTCAGCGGGCGGGCTTCTGAAGAGCGGCGATGCGTTCGGCCACATCGCGATAATCGATGTTCATGGCGTACACTTGGGAGAAGCTCTTCAGGGCCGCAGCCGGATCGCCGGCGGATTCCTGGGCCACGCCCAAATCATACCGCAAGGCGAGAACACTTTCCGGGTCCATTCCGGGAGTTTTCAGAGCGCGTTCATACCAGATGGCGGCAATGCCGGGCTGGCCCTTTTCCATGAACGCGAGGCCGAGCAAAGTGCAGCACTGCATGGAATAGCGGAAAGCACGGCCGTTGTCGGTGGCCTTTGCGACTTTCTGAAATTCGCTGATGGCCTCCTCGAGCAGACCCATTTCGCGGAAAGCGATGCCGAGGTTGTAGTGGGTTTCGAGGTCTTCGTCTTCTGCGCCCATTTCGCCAAGTTCGGCACGGAACTCCTCGAAAACTTCCTTCAGCGGCCCGGTGGAGGCGGCCGCGATGGGAGCCGCGGGCTTCGGCGGAGCAGGCACATGCGAATTGGACGCCTCGGAAACGGACGGCGTGAGTTCGCCAATGCCAAGCTGATCGATTTCGTTCGCGAGGTCGGCGAGGAACTGATCGGACTGGAAGGCTCCGTTGGGCTTGCCGGCCGCGGCGTCCTGAGCGACAGGTTCCGGCTCGGTCAGCGGCACGATGGGCTTTTCGGGCGGGCGTTGATCGTGCGCGGGGACGAGCGGCTCTGGCTCGATGACGAGGTCGTAGTCCTGCTCGACCTCAAATTCGGGCTCCGGCTCAGCGGGCTTGGCCGGTTTTGCCGGAGCGGAGGTGGAACCTTTTTCTGCGGGAGCGGCCGAGAGCATCTCGGTCAGGTCTATTTCTTCGGCGGCAGGCGTAGCGGAGGCTTCGGCGGACGCGGAGACGACCGGCTCTTCGCTAAGGGAAAATTCGTCAAGGGGCTGAAGCTCCGCAGCCGGAACTTCAAATTCGGCGGGCCCGTGGGAGTGAGCGGCGCGAGAGGGTTCGGGCGGCGCTGGAGCCGGCTGGTGCTCGAGCACGGAAGCCCATTCGTCGGAGAGGTCGACTTCGTGAACTTCTTCGGCAGGCGCGGGAGCAGATTCTGCAACGGGAATTTCAGCGAGCTCGGAAGGAGCAGGTATGGAAGGCGCGGCATCCACTTCGGGGACGGCCAATTCCTCGACGACGGTTTGCGGTTCCGCAGGAGGTGCATGGGCCTCGAGGGGCTTCGCAACAGCGGCGAGGTCCTCGTCACTAAGCCCCGCCGCGCGCTGGAAGCGGCGGCGCAATTCGCCGAAACGCTCGGCGCTGCGCGTATCGCCGCGCTCCGCATGAATCTGCTCGAGTTGAGCGGCGAGCTCGGCCGTGCGGCGGTCGTCTCCGGCTCCGAGGACAAAATCGAGAAGCTTCTCGAGGGTTGGGGTGTGGCGAGGCGCACGGCGCAGTATGGCTTCGAGAAGTCCGATGGCCTTTTGAGTGAGGCCGTAGCTGGCGAAGAGATCTACATCGGTGAGCGACTGGGCGATGAACTTTTGTGTCTCCTCGTCGAGTGCGGGTTCGCCGGCCGGGGCCGGGGTGGCAGCGACTTCAGGAGCGGCGGGCTCGATGGGTCGAACGCGGGGAGCTTCGGCCTTGGGTAGCTCGGCCGGCAAATGCTCCTCCAGCGGGACGGGAGCGGCGGCTTCGGGCGAAAGCAAACCCATTTTTCGGAGGCAGTCGTTGAGTTTGCGCTTGGCGGAATCGCTTTCAGGCTGGCGGTCCACGAGCTGCTCGAAAGTGGCCTTGGCACGGTCGAATTGCTTTGCGGCCACGAGGGCGTCGCCGAGCTGCGCCAGGGCATCCGGCAGACGGAAGGAATCGCTCGTGCGACCGTACATATCCACGAGCCACTCGCGCGGCTCGATGCGACCGGGCAGACGATTGGCGAGCTCGGTAAGCAGGTGACTGATGACTTCGTGCTCGCCAGCATCAATCATTTGAATCCGAATTTGGTCAATGATGCCCATGGCCTTTTCGGCGTGGCCGGATTCGAGCAGCGAATCGAGGACCTTTTGGAGCGGGCCGAAATTCTTGGCGTCGGCTTCGAAGACGCGCATGCCGAGCGCAACCGCCTTATCCCATTGCTGGCCCTTCAAATAGATATCCAGGAGAAGCTCGGCTTGTTCGCCCCCTTTTTCGAGATCAGGGACGTGCTCGAGCACCTGAGCGGCGTGAGCGGGATTGCCTTGCGTGGAGGAGGAACGCGCCTTCACGATGACCGCAGCGGAATTGTTGGGCTCGAGTTTAAGTGCCTTGTCGGCGAGCTTGTCGCATTCAGCCTGATCGCCGCGAGCGAGAGCGCGCTGCGCGGCGGAGACATAGGCTTCGACGGCCTCCCTGGTCTGGCCCATGGCCTGGTAGAGATCGGCGAGACGAATTTGGATGCGGAGATTATCCGGCTCAGCAAGGAGAAGCTTTTTTAGGAGGGTGACTGCCTCGGGCTGGCGGTTATTCTTGAGATGTATTTCGGCGAGCTGGAGGAAGAGCGGGCGCGCTTCGCTCATCACGCCTTGCTGGACGTAGAGATCGGCGAGCTTTTCAAGCGGGCGAATCTCCTCTGGCGCAAGCTTGGCGATGCGTTTGTAGACAGCGATGGCCTTGGTGAGGAATCCATCGCCAACGAAGATTTGGGCGAGGCGCTCGAAGTAGTCAATGGCCTGAAAGGTTTCGCCCTGGCGAATGTACAGCTCACCGATGGTCATGAGGGTGACTTGGTCGCGCGGCTCGTACTTGAGAATCTGCTGGTATTCTGCGATGGCCTGAGGGACCTTGCCCTGGTTCAGCAGCTTCTGTGCGGCTTCAACGTATTTGCTTTTGTTGTAGGCCATGCAGCCAGTGCGGACAGGCTCCCCCCGGGAAGTCCGTCCGAGACGTTCTCCTCAAATCGCCGCGAAACAGCCGAGCTCGGCCGCTGAAAGGAAAGGGCGAGTCGCAGCGCTACTTCAGTACGCTAGCAGAGCGAAAAGCGAAGTCAACGAAGGCAGGGACTGGTGTCCTCAGCGAGTTATCCCCGTTCTGAACAGGAAACTCGAGGGCGAAAACATGGCGAATCAGTAAGCACAGCGTGGCCCCTTGAACGGAAACCGAACGCTTCGCATGTGGGCTTGGCTACGGCGCCAGCAAGGCGCCGGTGGTAGCGGCGATTTTCGCAAGTCGTTAGCCGCCGAGCGGAAGAGACTCCTGTTTTGCGGCGGCAGCCCAGCAGCCGGCCTCGCGGACGGGAGAAAAGGAATAGCGGTGGAGCGGCGTAGGTCCGTGGAGGCGGAGTGCTTCGAGGTGCTCTTGAGTGGCGTACCCCTTGTGCTGGGCCAGGCCGTACTGGGGATAGACGGCGTCCCACTCGGCCATGCGGGCGTCGCGGTGGGTCTTGGCCAGAATAGAGGCAGCCGCGATGGAGACGGAGCGGGCATCGCCCCGGACGAGCGATTTCTGTTCGATGAGCACATCGAGCTGCATGGCGTCGAGAAGGAGATAGTCCGGCTGAATCGGGAGCTGGTGAAGGGCAGCAGTCATGGCCTGGCGCGAGGCTTGGTAGATGTTCCAGGCGTCGATGCGTTGCGCGTCAATTTCAGCAACGGCATAGGCCAAAGCATGTTCGCGGATGCGCGGTGCGAGTTCGGCGCGACGCTCGGGAGTGAGTTTCTTGGAATCGTCGAGGCCGACGATGCGGCGCTTGGGATTGAGAATGACCGCGGCGGCAACCACAGGACCGAAAAGCGCGCCGCGGCCGGCTTCGTCGAGACCGGCGATGCGGGTCCAGCCGAGCTTGCGGGCCGCGCGCTCGAAACGGGATGAGCAAAGGCGCGCCATCGGCGGAAAAGTCTAGCACACGGCCGCGGAACAGAAACCCGCAAGGCAAGCCGCTTGATGAGCGGCGTATTTATTCCTTAGCAAGGCTAGGGTCACCGCGAACGGCGCGGGGCGCGAGCGGAAAATGGCGGGCGCCGCCTTATGTTGTCCGGAAAACTAGGCGCTGGTTTCGGAGCCGGCAGCCACGGCGGCGGCTTCCTCGCGTCCGGCGCGCTTGATGCGCGCGGCCTTGCCCTTCAAATCGCGCAAATAGTAAAGCCGGGCGCGGCGAACCTTGCCCTTGCCGACAACTTCAATCGAGGCAATCGTCGGCGAATGAAGCGGGAAGATACGTTCGACTCCGGTGCCGAAGCTGACGCGGCGAACGGTGAAAGTGGCGCTTGAAGCGCGGCCTTTCTTGGAAATGACAACGCCCTCAAACGCCTGCAAACGCTCTTTCTCTTTTTCGCCCTCGCCTTCCTTGAGACGGACGTTGACGCGGACGGTATCGCCGGGGCGGAAATCGGGCAAATCTTTGCGCAACTGCGCTTCATGTAGTTTACGAATCACCGGGTTCATTGTCGTATTCCCTGCAGACCCACTCAGGCGGGGCCAGCACTCCAGAGGCAAACGTTGATTATAGCGAAAACGGGGCGGGATGCACTAGCGGTTTTGCGGCGGTTCGCCGGACGGCTGCCGGGTGCAGGTCAGAGTGTCGCCGATTTTCCAATCGGCGCCCCTTTTCACTTCGTAGTTAACGACGAACTGCTCGCCCGGCCTTTCCCGCGCGAAAACGAACCGCTGCGCAGGGACGCTGGCTGGATTGGCGGGCTTGACGGTCCAGATCAGCGCGTTCTCGTTCCAACCGGGCGAAGTGAACGCGCGAGCGCCGCCGAAATTGTCGAAAAGGAAGGCAGTGTATTCCTTCGCGGCGGAATCATAGCCCCACCATTCGTAAGCGTGGAAACGATTGGGCGGCAAGTCATCGTGCCGGACGGAGAGCCAGGCGCCTTCCAGGTCGGGAGCGAACGTGATGCGGGATTCGATCCGCTGACCGTTGGAAGGGAAGACCCCCTTGCACGCCCAACTACCCGCGAATTCGGCGAGCGCGGCGATTTCCGGCTTGAAGGTTGCGGACGAAGCAGCGGCGGGCGGATGCGTTTGCCGAGCAAGGCTGCGCGAAAGCGTGAGTCCAGACACGCACACCAAAGCAGCAGCCACCGCAAGTTGCCTCATGGTCCCTCTTTCCGACCCAAAACGTTTCTGACTCCAAAATGCGATCACGCCACCGGGGAAGCGCTGTGGCGCGCGATGACGGCCGCGGCGAAGCGCTCCATCTCCTCTAGCTGCGGACTGAATTGCAGGAGGAGCAAATCCACTCCAGCGGCCTCGAATTGCGCGACACGCTCCGCGACCTGCTCGGGAGTGCCGACAAGGCCGGAGCGGAGGCCGCGATTCGAGACCGAATAGTCCTCAAGCGAAACACGCTGTTCGAGCTGAGTTCCGGCGAGCCATTGCTGGTAGTTGGCATAACCGGCGGCGGATTGCCGCACGTCAGTGATGCGGCGGATTTCGTCCTGCGCTTCGCGTTCGGTTTCACGGACAATCGCGTAGCCGGCTACGCCGAATTTCATCGCCGGCAAATTATGCTTGGCGCGTCGCTCGCGGAGGTCGCGAATTTTTTCCCTGACACGCTCGGGCGGGTCGCCATGCATCAGGTAAGCGTCGCATTTTTCGGCGATGAGCTCTTTGGCGGCCGGAGATTCGCCGCCCGCATAGAGCGTGGGCCGCGGCTTGGAAAGCGGCTTAGGCTGCAAAATGTTGTCCTCGACGCGATAGTACTTGCCGGAATACGAGAAGTGGTCGCGGGACCAGACGCCTTCGAGCACATCCAGCCATTCGCTGGTGCGGGCGTAGCGGTCATCGTGCTGCTCGAAGTGCACGCCGTATTTCCGGGCCTCATCCGCCCACCAGGAAGAAACCACATTGAGCGAAAGGCGGCCGGCGCTGATGTGGTCGATATTCGAGGCTTGCTTCGCAAGCAGCGCAGGATTATGGAAGGTGGGCCGGACGGCCACCATGAGTTCCAGACGTTCGGTGACGGCAGCGAGCGCGGCGGCGGTGGACCAGGCGTCGAGCGAAGGCGCTTGCGGGCCTTTGATGTCGTTGAGATTGAGTTCGGCCAGCAGCGTAATCTCGAAACCGATCTGTTCGCTGCGCTGCGCCAGGCGCTTGACGTAGGGCCAGCTCGCTTCCATATTTTCATTTTCAACGTTGCGCAGCCAGCCGCCAAAGACGGGAAGCCAATAACCGAATCTCATCGCCGCGCTCCTCCGGCGACCGCGCCGTGATGCAGCTCGTGGCGCTGCGCTTCGGAAATCAGAAAGTCGGCAAGGCGGGCATAGGGATTGAAGCCGATGACGCGCTCGGGATCGGCTACAAAGTTCGAAAGCGCGTTAACGTCGTAATACATCTGCCGGCCGGAGCGGTCATCCGTGACGTACTCGATGCCGCCAACCTCGATTCCGGCGACTTCCATGATGCGCTCGACATCTTCGATGACGGTACGGGGCGGCTCGTATCCTTCCACCTTCAGCCCGCTCTTCGGCGCGTCCACGGGGCAGGCCAACCGTGTCAGCTCTTCCCCTTTGGTGCTCTGGCAGATGTCACCGGGACAAAGATTGAAACCGTCGTGGCCGGTAAGATGAATGCGGATAGCGTAGAGATACTCGCCGCCAAGGACTTCCACGCGCGTGATGATGTTGTCGCGCGGAGTGAACGCTTCCTGCACCAAACCGACCGAATCAATACCGAAGTAAAGTTGATTTTGCTCGACGGCGTGCCGCAGTTCATCGGCGGTGTTGAAGCGCTGAACTCCCGCGCCGCTGCCGCCGATATTGGGCTTCGTGACCACCGGATAGCCGACGGCCTCTGCGGCCGCCAGCGCCTGCGACGGATGGTTTATGACGCGAGCTTTCGGGTACGGCAAGCCCAGGCTTTCCAGCACCTGGAGCTGCAACGCTTTTGACGTTTCGTGCGTGAAGGCCCGCGAGCCGTTGACAACGCGAACGCCGATTTCCTCGAGGTGATTCAGATAATTGAGCGTGTAGAAGATGCCGTGAGCCAGGCCGCGCTGCCAGGCGGAGGGGCTCATGCGATTGAAGATCAGCGAGTATTCCCGCTGGCTCGCTGCTACATCATACGAGTGATGGCGCGCGTCGATCTTGTGCCACGGCGCGTCCCGCAACTCCATTTGTTGAAACAACGGACGGAACCAATCGGGGTGCTCATAATAAATCCCTATCGGCTTTGTCAGCTCCCGGCAATTTCCGTTGGTTCCGTGGGTCATGGTTTCTCGGTTTCTCCGCTCCAGAAACGAAAGCCGCTCATCGCGAGCGGCCTGAAACAGCCCTTGGATTTGGCTATCGTTTCAAACCAAGGGAGATTCCGTGCCGCCGAACCCGGGGTGCTGCTCTCCCCGCCGGCCAGGAGAGCGACGAGACGCCCACCGCGTGCCGTGGCTGCCGGCCTGCTGCCGCGATTTCCTCAGGGCGTTCACGGCTTGATTATACGCGCCTGACCGGACCTGACAAGAAGTTGTGGTCCTGCAAACAGGACTGCGGTCGAGGACCGTTTATTCCGCGCGCGGCAGCCCAAGCAGGTCGGGGCGATTGCGGCGCGTTTTCGCGAGCGCCGCGGCGCGGCGCCATTTCGCGACTTCGCCGTGATTGCCGCCGACGAGCACCTCCGGCACGCTCCAGCCGCGAAACTCGGCGGGGCGAGTATAGTGCGGAAAGTCCAGAAGCAGAGCCGGTCTGGATTGGGAGGGAATTTCGGCAGGCGTTGCCTGCAAGCGATCGCCGGCAATGGTAAACGACTCATTTTGCGATGAGGCTTCGTTTCCGAGCGCACCCCGCAGAAGGCGGGTGACGGCATCAATGATGAGCGCCGCGCCCAGCTCGCCTCCAGTGATAACGAAGTCCCCGATCGAAATTTCGTCGGTGGCCAGGTGCTCGGCGACGCGTTCGTCCACGCCTTCATAACGGCCGCAGAGGAAAATGATTCGTTCGAGAGTCGCGTAGTGCTGCGCGGTTTCCTGCCGGAAAAGCTTGCCCGCCGCGGAAAGCAACACAATCGCGGTTCGCGGATCGCGCGCTGGCTGCTCGCTTGCGCTGCCAACGGATGCGCCCGTAAGCGATTCGACGGCATCGAACAGCGGTTCCGGCTTAAGCACCATGCCTTCGCCGCCGCCGAATGGGCGGTCATCCACGGTACGGTGGCGGTCTTTTGTGAACTCACGGAGATCCTGAATGTGCAGATCGATAAGGCCCGCTTCTCGCGCGCGGCGCACGATGCCGTGGTTCAGGGGACCGGCGAAAAATTCAGGAAAAATAGTGACAATATCGAAGCGCATTCGTGTGCCAGTGTAGCGAAGGCTGTCCGTCGCTGTCATTCCGCGGCGAGAAAAGCTATTCCCGATGCCTATCGTCAGCCGGTTTGCGCGGCAGATGAGGAATCCACCGCCGCACTTCGCGCCGGTAAGCTTCGTACGGCTCGCCGAATCGAGCCCGCAGAACGGGCTCCTCATACAGGACCACGAACATCTCAAACAGAAGCGCCACTCCGATCAGGTAAACGAAGACTATCCGTGAACCGTAGAAAATGGCCTGGCCGAGAATGACCAGCAGAACGCCGCTGTACATCGGATTGCGAACCCATCGGTATAGCCCGTTGATGACCAGCATTTTTGGCGCGGAAACCGGCGCCGGCGGCCCAAGCCCCTTGACCATGAAATCCCGCGCGCACCAGAGATAGATGGTCACACCGGCAGCAAGCACCGCCAATCCAGCGTAGTGCCAAACATGCAAGGGATGAAGAACCAAGCGGCGCTGCTCTTCGAGCAGCCATTGAGGCAGCCATCCCGCCACCGTGCCGGGCACTAAGACCGTAAAAAGCAGCGTCTTGAAGAAACGCCACGCCACGGCTCATTCCTGCTCGTTGAGCTCACGGAGTCCTTCGGGGAGAACTACATCAATGCGGCGCGCAGCCACATTCACACCTATGCAGATATCTTCGGCCAGCGGAATGAGCAGATCTCCCCGCGCTGTCGAAACGTGCAGGATGGGCGTGCCGGCTACGCCTTCGCCAAGTGATTCGACGTCGGTCACCGTGCCGAGCGCGTTCGGGACGCTTTCCGCCGAACATGGCGATGAACTCATCCGCTCCAGACCCGCCGGCTGCTCGAAGACGGTACAACCAATCAGATCGGTTACAAAATATTGGCCCGCGGGGAGAGTGACGCGCTGCTCGAAAGGAATCAGAACGTGCATTCCTCGGAGCTTCTCCGCTGCGCCAATGGAATTGACTTGGGCCAGCCGCAGAATTCCTTGTTTCGTTTGATTTGGCTTGCGCCAAAAGCTTGCTACGTCGCAGGCTCGCGGCTCCGCGGAGCGTCCATCCGCCGCCAAAAACACCCGCCGCAGGCCTGCAAACCGCTCCGGGAAATCCGTAAAGAGCTCGACCGCCACCTCTCCCTTGTTCCCGCGCGGGCGCAGCACGCGCGCAATGGCGACCCAGCGTTGCGTTTCGGCCTTCAATCTTCCAGTATCTCGAGCGTAAACCGCTTCTTGAGCTTCATTCCAGCCGCTCCCAGAAGCGTGCGAATCGCTTTCGCCGTACGGCCCTGCCGGCCGATCACCTTGCCAAGATCTTCAGGATGTACGCGAAGTTCGAGAACAGTCACTTGCGAGCCCTCGACGGACCGCACCTGAACACCTTCAGGGT
>Ga0209062_1003890_pt1 | contig 16488 bp, 16 predicted proteins | sample Coa_R2_2_FD_187158 | JGI IMG/M metagenome (GOLD analysis project Ga0209062, IMG submission 187158) | Surface soil microbial communities from Centralia Pennsylvania, which are recovering from an underground coalmine fire - Coalmine... | ecosystem: Environmental > Terrestrial > Soil > Unclassified...
ATATCATGTATCAAGAAAACATTTTCTTCGATATTTTCCTCGATTTTCAAGTGTATCCTGGACTCTACGACCATGTGACGATCCTCCAGGATACCTGGAAAGGAGAGAAGCTGTATTATATGGACAGATTTCTCCATCCTGATCTGAGTATTGATGCCAAAGACCTGGATGGCATCATGATCAGTGTCTGGAGTAACGGATTTCTCTATGCTGGTGGAATGTGACAGGTCCATTGGTCTGCTGAGAGGAAACGGTACTTTTTGACAGACATCTGTGCTGCCGGACTGGAATTGATAGAAGTTCGTACCCTCTTATCCCAGCAGGAATACCAGCTAATTGGGCAGGCCATTCAGCTAGCATTTGCGTATTGGAAAAAGAAATACCCAGATGACGACTTTATGTTTATTGGATGCGAGGAAATAGAGGGACATACCTTTGAGTTGCATCGTCGGGATCTCTCCAACGAGCTGCTCGATTGGCGAGAAGAGAAAACCTGGCACATTGTGATGAATCGTTTCACTGACGATAACCCCGATCCGATAAAATGTCACACGCTGGTTCACTATCACCCCGAGAGACCAGCAGATGCCTCCTTAACAGTAGAGGAAGCGTGATCTTTTCTCCCCCTCTCGTCAGAAAATGCCTGCATTGCTTATAAATACCGCGAGAAGAATAACTTCACCAGGAACATGCTTAAACAGGGGGTACTGGCGACAGACACACCGACCCACTGACCGGCTTAGACTACTTCCATGCCCGCTACTACGACCCGGTGGTGGGCGTGTTTCTCTCGGCGGACCCTGTACAGGGCAACCTGGCCGGCATGAACCCCTATGGCTATGTGGGTGGCAACCCCGAAACCTATACCGATCCCTCCGGGCAGATGTATGTGCCGGATCCAGGCGGCCAGGATTGGAGCCACCAGGAGAACTCTGAGCAGCATTGGAATCCTTTTTCCCGCATTCAGTCCTATGGGGGAAACGGCTCCCAGAATAATAGTGGCAACTCCTGTGATGCGATGCCCTGTCGCTACGGCGCCAATTTGCAAGGGAGCACGATCAGCGTCGTGTGGCACTCGCTGTATGCCGATGGTCTGGGCAACATCTGCTCGATTGTCTGCATCATGGTCAACGTTCCCTCGGTAGCCTGGACCTACTCCCTGCTGCGCTCCGATGTGGCCATCCCAATCCAGTTATGTACGGTGACGGTGACTTGTGCTGGCGATGAAGAGGGCAGTAGCAATGGGGATGATTGGGAGGCAAGCGAGACCAGCAGTTCCACAGTAGACATGGCGGCTGATGAAAGGGCTAGACCGGCTGGCACACCTGCATCAGATGAGGTTACAGCTGATCCAGAAGCGCCTGCGCCAGGGTCTGTAATGAGTAGAGCAGCAGAGGCGGCCTCATTACAAAATGAGCCTGAGATTGGTGGAAAGGGGAAAGGGCATCCCACTATTGGGGGCTTTGTGATAACAGACTCCAATGGGAATTTCTTATATGGTTCAGATGAACCTCTTGTAGGAACCAATGATTTTGGCTACAATAGCCATGCGGAAAATCAAGCTGTGACTCTGGCATATGATTGGCTTGCAGAGAATGCTGAACCAGGAGAGAATTATGCAGTGCATATTATAACAGAGAACAGACCCTGTGGACCGTTTTGCGAGCCATCCATCAAGGGAGGGGCTTGGTTAGAAGAATTACAGCAGGCGACAGGTTCTAGAGGTGCAGATGCTGGATTATTTGTCTGGTGGCACCGTGATTGGGGAGTTCTTCAACTTTTTTATCCCTGATGGATATTTACTAACTCCGCATTGAAATTAGAGCTTATCTAATCTCAATGTATCTGAAGTTAGCCTGAACGCTATCGAATTACTTAGGGTCATTTTGACAGAACAGGAGGAGAAAATGGATGTGGCTGGAACCAAGGTACTACTTCTCTACACTGCTAGCCAGCAGAGTAGCTCGCCAGAACCCATCACCGTCAACTTTCAGCTCTATCCAGGCGGATATGATAAAGTGATACTCCTGCTTAATGGAGGTACTGAAGACGACTTGAGCTTTTATAATCTCTTCAGGCCTTCACCTGATCCCTGTGAAATGCAGATGTCGCAGTTCACAGGGATCACGATTCAAGTGGAAAGCAATGGCTATATGTATGCAGGCGGCATCTGGCAAGTCTTCTGGTCTCACGAGCAACAGAGACTCGTGTTAAGCCCCATCGTTTCCAAAGACTGTTTTCTGATGGAGGTCACCTCGTTGCTTTCGACACAGGAAATCAACCTGATTGAGCAGGCCATAGCTGTGGCAGGGGACTTTTGGCAGGAGAAGTTTCCCAGGGCACATTGGATGTTTGACTCCTGTGAAGAAATGAGTGGGAATATGTTAGAGTGGCACCGTCACACTGTTGAGGATATCCGGTTGGATCAATTGCAGGGGCAGGCCTGGCAGATTGTTTTTCATCGCTTCATGCGAGGGGAGCAACCAACCGAATGCCGCACTCTCGTTCATTACCATCCCGAGAGACAAGAGGATGCACAATTTACTCTAGAGGAGACATAAACTTTTTTCGTATCACGCCGTTTTAGAGTCGCTGAAACCTATCTTAAAGTAATCCAGTCAATTAGGGGATATCCAATAATTCCCCACCCCCCTTGTTTTTGCCTCTCCCATAAGGTACTATATAAACAAAGATTTATGAAAGTTTTGTTTATGCGACGAGCAGGGGTGTGAGCCACACTATGAACGATTGGCGCGAACTGAAGACGACCTTGAAGGCCCTGGGCGACCTCGCCCGCCTCATCATCGTCTATCACCTGGCCCGCCACGAGCAGGTAACCGTCACCGATTTGACGGATGTACTCGGCATCAGCCAGCCGCTCGTCTCCTGGCATTTGCGCAAGCTGCGTCGTGCCGGTCTTGTCCAGACGCGCCGCGCGGGCCGGCAGGTCTATTGCACCTTGAATGCCGCGCGCTTCCACGCCTGCCTGGAACATTTGGAGCAGCTGGTTGACCCGGCTACTTCCTTAGAATCTTTACCCAGCGGAGAGGCTTTGATCGAAGCAGTGGAGGAATAGGGATGGCTGCCGGCAATTCACCCGCTGTTTTGTGCGGTCTGAAGCGGAATATTATGCGCCACGTGCATGCTGAATACAGGTAGATGTGCGAGCAGTGTCTAGTAAGGAAAACAATGGCGAACAACACAAATGAGGGTATAACCAGGCTATCAAGCAATGCAAGCAGCGGTACCGCGATGCTGAGAAGGCGCAGGCAGATGACGCAGCAGCAGGCACATTCATCCGGCAAGCTGGGCAGGGCTGACCTGCATATGCACAGCACCTACAGCGATGGCATGGGTACGATTGAGCAGATTCTCGATTATGTAGAGCATCAGACGAGTTTAGATGTGATTGCGCTTACCGATCATGATGTGATCGAGGGAGCATTGCGCGCGCGCGATCTCTGGGCAAAAGGCCGCTACCGTTTTGATTTTATCGTGGGCGAAGAGATCAGCACCAGGGAAGGGCACATGCTCGCCCTCTTCATTGAGAAGCGCATTCCACCGCGTTTGAGTATCGAGCGCAGCATTGAACTTGTGCATGAGCAGGGAGGGCTGGCCATCGTAGCGCACCCGCTGAATCGCATCTTCCGGCACAGCTGCCAGCGCGAGGTACTGGATCGTATCGCCGCCTCAGATGATGTCTGGTTGGATGGCATCGAAACCTGGAACGCCAGCTTTTGCGGCATTTACGCGAATCGACTGGCGATGAGCGCCAATCGCGAGGTGTTTGGCTGGCCGGAACTTGGCAATAGCGATGCCCATACCCTCAAAGCCATCGGGCGCGGCTGCACCTGGTTCGAAGGCAGCAACGCGCAGGACGTGCGCGCCTCTATCGAGGCCGGGCTTACCGCTCCAGGTGGAAAATTGTGGCGCATGAATGATTACCTGGTGCTGGCAGGACACCATATTAACAAGCACCGCCAGCGTATTGCCTGATTGTTCATTGAGATAAAGCCTACAAATGCATTGAAAATCGCTCGTATTGGTGGTATACTCCTCTCAGCCATTCTAAATTGGAGAGGACAATGGATAACGCTGATCTCAACGCTCTTCGCCTGCTCCTGCGCGAGGAGGTCAACGCCGCAGTCTATTCGAGCGAGCAGCGCCTGGGCGACACCCTGGGGCGCATCGAACACGATCTTTCATCCGTCAAATCAGATGTCTCATCGCTCAAATCAGATGTCTCATCAGTCAAAACACAACTCATCAATCTGGAAAAAAGAGTTGAGGTGCTGGAAATAAGTTTTGCCGGTTTCAGAGATGATCTCCTGCTTTTGAAAAAAGATAACGCCATACTGAAACGAGGTCTTTCCGAGGTAGAGGGCAACCTTTCTCAGGTTATCTCCGTTCTCGACGAAGTAACGACGCACATCAATGAATTGCAGGCCGCGCAGCGCAATGTAGAAATCAAGGTGGACGAAAACATCCTTGGGCTAAAACGAGAGATGCAGAAGCTGGCGTATAAAGTGCAGGCCTTTATGGACAACGTGAATGACGCGATAGCCGGCGTCACCATGCGCATTGACATGCATAAGGACACACCCTTGAATCAGGCGCATCCGAACTCAGCCGCCTGACTATTTTCTTCTTTTGTTGCAATGAAGCGGCCCTATGCAGCTTTCGAAAAAGCTGGTGATTCCCAGAAGCTGTCAGAACGAGGGGGGATCCACGTAGTCTGAGAATGGCGCGAGAGATTCTTCGCTACGCTCAGAATGACAGGCCCCGGACATACAAGATATGTCCGGGGCCTGTCATTCTGAGCACAATGAGCCGAAGCCCTGAGGAATGAAGGGGAGGAATCTCTCGCCCAACTTTTGGGGAAACAGCAGGGCAAAAGTAGTATCCAAAACATTCTAAGTGTGATACAATAGGCATATGTTTAGCAGACGCATACAGCAACGAGCGCGAGAGTTAGTAGCTTTGATTATGCGGCCGCTTGCCCGGACAGGTGTTACTCCAAATACGCTCACCTTGCTGGGCTTGCTGCTGAGTATACTTACGGCTGTAGTGATAGCTCAGGGCTGGTTATTGGCCGGTGGCCTGCTGATGCTGTTTGCTGGCATCTTTGATATGTTCGATGGAGCGATAGCCCGTATCCGTAATGCCGCCACAACCTTTGGCGCTTTCCTTGATTCGACGCTTGACCGCTATTCGGAAAGTATCATCCTGTTTGGGTTACTCTATTACACTCTACAGCGGCCAGCCTTGCAAGACCCGCTCTGGCCCTTTCATTCTGAGCAACCCTGGATGATTACGCTGATATATATAGCAGTAGTCGGCTCATTACTGGTGAGTTATACAAAAGCGCGCGCCGAAGGGCTGGGACTGGAGTGTAAAACCGGACTGCTCGCTCGTCCCGAACGTGTCGTCATTCTGGCGCTTGGATTATTAACCGGTACCACTATCTGGGCATTGATCCTGCTGGCGGTCTTTTCAAATGTGACAGCGATAGAGCGTATCGCCCATGTATGGGGCATCACTCTACGCAAGCCCGTAGCAACGAGCGAACCTGTACAAATATCCGGGAGCACAGGGGGAGATGGACAGGTATCACATTTCCACCTGGATACGATGCAAACCGGAGCCTCAGATGGATTGGAACCGGCTCCTATCCCTCTTGCTAACACCTGGAATCCAGGGAGCCATAGCAATGTTGATGGTGGCCCTCACCGGGTAAATGCAGAGGAATAGCTTACCGTACATACCAGTAGTCCGCCGTCCACTGGTAATGTGCGTTCAGTGTGACATGACGGCGTAGACAAGTGTTATCAAACCGGATCGTGCATGTGGCTTATGCCTACCTGTTCGTCTCGCCTTGCAACAGCGTGAGATGCAGGTGGAAGCCTTTCCGAGAATACAAGAGCGGCAGGTGATTCAACTGCCGGCCAGCAACGCGGATCGGTGAAGGTGTGCCTTTTCTATGGCATGCTCCCGAACACCCGTTGCCTTAGAATGAGACGATTGGCGTACATATACTGCCTATCCATCTTGCCGGGGACGGCGCGGGCTGATTGATCAGCCTCATACACATGAACTTGAGTGACGAGGGAATAGACCCATCGCATGGCGACCAGCGAGGACCGCCCGGATGGGGACTGGCATAGCCGCTAAACTCTGAGCATAAAGATGGTAGGAGACAAAATCCGCCTCATATACATTCGATCAACTATTCTCCTTTGGCAATAGCCCGCGCTCCGGTCGATAACCTGGAAATTTGAGACTGGAGACCTTAGTGACAACAGAAAATACTCATCCCGACAACGGCGACATGCAGGCTTCCGCCGTTGAGCAATTGCCTGCCTCTGAAACCCCACCAACTTCAGATGTTGCAGAATCCGGCGGGGAACAGGTTGCCGCAACACAGTCCGGCACATCCGATAGCGTGCCGGAGCATGGAGGCCAGGCCGCTGGTTCTCCAACAGCGGAACATGATGAAAGGCATACTCAAAGTGAATTTGCCGGCACAGGCAGTTCAGATGTTGAACATCAAACCCCTGCCATAGATACAGCGAGCAGCAGCGAGCCATCTATTACACCTGCGGCACAGATGATGGCTGAAGAGATGTTCGCTACCACTTATCCTGACCAGGCTCTCTCGATGGCTGAAGGGGTTGTGCGCCCTTTCACCGATTTCATTGAAGAATTCCGCCAGACGGAAGTAAACTTTGGCTCCTTCGGACAAGAACCCGGCGCAGAGGCTTTTGCGGCGTTTCCTTCCATAGCCGAACCTGGTTCAACTCAATCCCCACCGGTTGACGAGGCCGCGGGCACTACAGCATTTGTACCTGAGCCGCCCACAGTGGAGGAAGAGCAGAAGGCCCCTGCCCAGGAAGCGAAACCTGTCACCAACAAAGAGCGCCCGGTGTCGCCTTTATTGCGCCCCGCCACGCGCACGCGCTCACGTCATGGCAGTAGCCGGCAGCGAGAAAGCGCCGCTGCCGCAACTCCTGAACGAGCCGGCGCGAGGCCTGCCCGAGGCGGTCAGGGTACTCAGGAGGAAAGAGATTTGAGTTCAGTCGCGCAAGATGCGCAAACATCCCCGGCGGCAGAATCCGCCCCTGCTATGCCTGGTGTTCCCCAGCAGGAACCCGCCACTACCGGAGTACCGGCAGAGGAACAGCCCAAACCCGCTCGCCGCTATCGCTTTGATCGACCGGCACCCACTTCTCCTGCTGTTCCAACACAGCATTCCGTGCAGCCTCGCCCGGAAGAAGGCAAAGAGAACCGCGCACCCGCTCGCTCGGAAAATGGACAGGCTCTCGAGCGTGAAGCGCAAGCAGCCCGGCAAAATGGCGGCGCTGCTCAGCATACCGAGCAACAAACTGCAAAACAGCCATCCACTCAGGAGCCGTCAGCCGTCAATGGCGAAGCTGCCGCGACTCCAACGCCAGCTCCCACTCCGGCTCATGGACGACGCCACGCGCAGGAACACCCGCATGAAAAGGAGAAGGGACAGCCATCTCTTGCATCCGCGGTCCAGGCCGATATGACACCTGCTACCGAAGGAGCGGAATCTGCTGCTCCTGTTGCTCAGGAGGTCCCACCTGAAGAACTGCCGCCGCTGGAATACTCGGAATTGCAGGCCGCCACTTCGCGCCGCCGCCGCCGCCGCCGTTCTGGCAACGCGAGCTCGCCGGCTGCCAGTACAACCTCTACTCCTGCTTCTGGTGTAGCAGGGAAACCGGCGCCATCCGAGCAGCCATCTCTGGGGAGTACAACGTCGGGGCTGGCGCAAGGACCAACACCGATGCCTGCATCTCCTGTAGCGGTGCCGCGTAATGCATCGTCACCCGCTAGCGCCGCGCCCCAGTATAATATCATCTCCGGCTACACCGTAAGCCAGATGAATCAAGGAAACGATGGAACAGGCCCATTCATGGGACCCGAGCCATCTCCCGCTCGCGGCAGCACGATATCACGAGAATCGCGACCCATTCGTGAAACGCAGCGCGGAGCGTCACACGTTGCTCGTCATGGCGAATCAATGGCTTCACCCGCCTCGGTCGGCCAACTGGCGAACGTCATCTCGCAGGCGTTTCAATCGCAGACAGACCGCATCGTAGCGGAACTGCGGCGCGCAAACCAGGTTCCAACAAACGTCTCCGTCTCCTTCCCGCCGTTCCCATCGACGGAGCGCGTGGGCGTATTCGTAGATGTTGCGAACCTGCTGTACTCAGCGCGCACGCAGCGCTTAACCATCGACTTCGGCAAGCTGCTTGACTTCCTGCGCGGCAATCGCCGCCTGGTGAGGGCGCATGCCTATTGTCCCACCAGCCCGCAGCCGGGCGACGAGCAGATGTTCTTGCAGGCCGTCAAGGGACTCGGCTATCGCATCACGACCAAGAACTACAAGACCTTCTCGAGCGGCGCGAAAAAGGCCGACCTCGACCTCGATCTATGTATGGATGTCGTGCGTCTCGTAGATGGCCGCGCCGTCGACTGCATCGTCCTGGTCAGCGGCGACAGCGATTTTATGCCCATGCTTGACTACTGCTCCGACCACGGGGTGCGTGTCGAGGTGGCAGCTTTCGATGAGTCGATGTCCGCTACATTGCGGCAGAGCTGCGATCTCTTCATCAACCTTGCCATGCTAGACGAAATCCGGGCATAAGCTCGGGGTTTCTCACAGAAAAGGAATGGCGAAACGATACCGGCGGCATCGTTTCGCCATTCCTTTTCTGTGAGAAACACCCTCTTCCTTACGTATGTATTGCAGGGCAAGGATTGCCTGGATAAACTGTTCCGTACAATGGAATAGCGTTCCTTGCCGTAGCTTTCATGGTATACTGAAAGCTAGAGAGAAATGTTCCCGGTTCCCCCGAATCTATTCTATTTGGTGAGAGCAGGACGTTTATCTTGATAAGTTCCGCTGTTCATGTATCACATGGTATTGTGGCGGTTATTTTCTTTTGGAGAGAAAGGAAGCTCACATGCGAAAAACAGGCGGTTATGCCAGCATCGCAACATTCCTCATGTTATTTGCCGCGTTGCTTTCTGCATGCGGCAGCAGCAGCACAAACACCGGTTCAGGTGGTGGTGGCAGCACTCCTACGGCCCCTGCCGTAACAGTGGCGCTGGTAACGGATATTGGAGGCTTGAATGACCAGGGCTTCAATCACCTGGCCTACTTAGGCTACACCAAGGCCATGAACCAGTATCACTTCGCTTCGCACATCATTCAAACCCAGTCGCAGAATGATTATGTGCATAACCTGACTCTGGCAGCTCAGAGCGCGCAAATGGTCATTGCCGTGGGTTTCCTGATGCAAACCCCGCTCTACCAGGTTGCCCAGCAGTTCCCCAACGTGAAGTTTGCAATCGTTGATGGCTGCGCCGTACCGAACCCGAATACCGGCGCCTGCCAGAATCTCCCCAATGTTGCTCCATTGTTCTTTAAAGAGCAAGAGGCCGGGTGCCTGGTTGGAGCAATAGCCGGCCAGATGGAAGTCGATGGCAAGGCCAAGGTACCGAATCTCCTCGGCAAGAATACCATCTCTGCCGTGGGTGGCCTCTCCATTCCGCCCGTCAACCGCTACATTGCCGGCTACAAGTATTGCGCGCAGAAGGTTGACCCCAGTATCAACGTCCTGGTCAACTACTCGCAGGATTTCTCAGATACGGCGAAATGTAAAGACGTGGCGTTGAGCCAGATCAACCAGCACTCCGCCGATATCATCTTCCAGGTAGCAGGTGGATGCGGCGTCGGCGCCCTTGATGCAGCTTACCAGAAGAATGTCTACGGCATCGGCGTCGATGCTGACCAGAGCTATGTGCATCCCGATGTGATCACCAGCGCTCTCAAGAGGGTTGATGTTGCCGTCTATGATATCATCGATGATGCTGAGAAAGGCACCTATAGCACCTTCGTCAGCAACTACAACAGCAATCCGGCTTCAGTAGCGTTTGATATCGCTCACGATGGTGTCGGCTATGCAACGCCTACCAGCGCTGTTCCTGCCGATGCTGCTGCCAAGGCCATGGACTTTGAAAACCAGATCAAGGCCGGCACGCTTGTTCCGCCCACCACGATCCCGTAGGCTTCGCTGCTTGAGGTAAGGAGATTGTTGTAAGATAGGGCGACCGTGAGGGTCGCCCTATCTTACAACAATCTCCTTACCTTCCCCTCTTGTACTATGCTTGTTTCTCGTAAACATGAATGTTATGATTATGAGAAACAAAGTAGGAGGAAATAAATATGGCCGTGCAAACAAAGCAATCGCCGCCTGCTCCGAAATTGAGGCCAACACCATGGCTGCGCAAGTTTACTTCCGCGGTCGGCCGTCCTCTCTTCGCATTTATCCTGGCGATGATCGCCGGCATCATCGTCATTATGATCACCTCGCAAGGCTCTCCCGGAGATCGATTGAGCGCGGCGCTCACTGCTTATCAAGACCTTTTTGTTGGTTCTTTTGGAAACGCGCAGAATTTTTCTTTTACCCTGGTCACAGTTACCCCGCTCATTCTTACCAGTATTTCCGTTGCGATTGCTTTTCGCGCCGGCCTTTTTAATATTGGAGCCGAGGGACAGCTGGCCGTAGGCGCCATGGTGGCAGCTATTATCGCCTTCAAAGCTCCCACGTGGCCAGGCTGGGCCTTGATCCCCTTGATGATCGTCGCCAGTATGCTGGCCGGCGCCATCTGGGGTGGTATCGTGGGCATACTGAAAGCGTGGCGCGGCGCCCACGAGGTCGTCACCACCATCATGTTGAACTGGATCGCATTTTATGTGACCGACTACCTGATAGAAGGGCCCTTCAAGGCGCCCAACCAGGCAGACCAGACCGATGCGCTGCCTAAGCAGGCTACCTTTCCCACCGTTGCCGGCGCCTATAATCATACCCTGGGCACCTTTCTGCCACAGATCACCAATCCCCAGCAGTATCCTATCGATATCAGCATCTTTATCGCCCTGCTTGCCCTCGTCGTCTACTGGTTTATCGTTTCCCGCACAACCTTTGGCTATGAGGTACGCGTGATCGGCCAGAATCCTAAAGCCGCTAAGTACGCCGGCATCCCCACGAAGCGCAACATCTTTCTCGTCATGGCTATAGCCGGAGCTTTCTCCGGTCTGGCGGGTTCGCTGCACTTGATGGGGCAATTCCCTTACCAACTGATTGGTTCCACCTTCCGTATTGATCCAACCGGATTTGATGCCATCGGCGTGGCCCTGCTTGGCCGCACCACTGCCATCGGTGTCTTACTCGCCTCACTACTTTTCGGCGGTCTCTTGTACGGTGGGTCATACATGCAATTATTCGCCAATGTGCCTGGTGATCTCGTCTATATTATTCAGGCCCTCGTGCTGTTCACCATCGCAGCCGAGTTTCTGCCCGCCATCCAGCGTGCTTTGCCCAGGGGAATATTCGCCAGCCGCAAACCCGCCCTCGTGCCACCCGTTGAAGGAGCAACCATCAGCGACATTCCCGAAAATGACAAAAATAACGGCAGTACCCTGCAGGAGGGAGCGCTAACCGGGCCCCCCGGCGTTGTCAGGGGCAGCCCTGGCGAAATTGAATCAACCGGCCAGGCCTCTACAGCAGTCGATGATTCAAATAGAATTGCGGAGGATTAATCATGTTCTTTCAAGTGCTATTTCGCGTCCTCGGCTCCAGCGACCTCTGGCAGGCCACCTTACAGTTCGCAGCCCTGCTCGTCCTACCGGCCCTGGCAGGCGTAATCTCTGAGCGCAGTGGCGTCGTCAATATCGCCATGGAAGGCATGATGCTCACCGGCGCTTACGTGGGGGTAATGAGCGCGCTGGCAACAAATAACGTCTTCGTCGGCGTTCTCGGCGCTATGATCGCCGGAGGTGTTATGGCGCTCATTCATGCCGTCGTCTCCATCAACTTTCACGCCAACCAGATCGTCAGCGGCCTGGCCGTCAATATCGCCGCGCTAGGATTGACGAACTATCTGCTGCTTGTACAGACCAACGGTCAGGGCGTGCCACACCTGGTGAATGCCCTGCGCCTGCCGATTGTCACCTGGGGGCCGCTCGCCAATATACCTTTCCTGGGTCCCGTCCTGTTTCAACAGAATATTATCTTTTACGTGGCCATCGTGATCTTGATAGCCACCCAGTTCATCCTCTTCCGCACCAACGTCGGCCTGCGCATCCGTGCCGTGGGCGAGCATCCGCAGGCCGCCGATACAGCTGGAGTCAATGTCCGGCTCGTGCGCTATCTCTGCGTCATCGCCGGTGGCTTCCTTTCCGGCCTGGCAGGAGCATTCCTGGCGATGGGCATCGCCGGTATCTTCAACTCGAATATGACCGCGGGCGCGGGCTACATCGCGCTGGCAGCCGTGATTTTCGGCAAATACAATCCGTTAGGAGCCGGTGGGGCCTGCCTTATCTTCGGCCTGGGCGAAGCCCTCAGCACGCGCCTGCAAGATACCGGCATCTCACCCAACCTGCTCAGCACGTTGCCATATATACTGACCATCATCGCGCTGGTTGGCCTCGTCGGGCGTACCATCCCACCTGCCGCCGATGGCATACCCTATGACCCAGGTTCGGAATAACACCGTAGGGGCCGATTGATCGGCCTCGTGAGGAGGATACACCTATGCAAGAAAGCACAATGGTTGAGCCAACAAAAGCGCAATCTTCGCCCATCGCCGTAGAGATGCGCAATATCACCAAAACCTGGCCGGGGGTCGTCGCCAACGATCACGTCGATCTCATCGTCCGTAGGGGCGAAATCCACGCCCTCGTTGGCGAAAACGGCGCTGGCAAAACGACGTTGATGAATATCCTCTACGGCCTTATCCATCCAGATAGCGGCGAGATTTTTGTCAATGGCCAGCGCGCGCATATCACCGGCCCCCGCGACGCCATCCACCTTGGCATCGGTATGGTGCATCAACACTTCATGCTCATCCCGCCCCTGACCGTGGCCGAAAACATCGTCCTGGGCCACGAACCCGGTAGTCCAGCCTCGGTCTATGATGTCAAAAAGTCTCGCGAGCTGATCTTGCAGATCAGCAAACAATATGGCCTGCCCATCGATCCCGATACGCGTGTCGAAAAACTCTCCGTCGGCCTGCAACAGCGTGTCGAAATCCTGAAAGTTCTCTATCGCGCCGCCGATATCCTCATCATGGATGAACCCACCGGCGTGCTGACTCCGCAGGAGACGTTCGAACTCTTCGGCGTCTTACGCGGCCTCGTCGCCCAGGGCAAGACCATCATCTTCATTACCCACAAACTGCGCGAGGTGCTGGAACTCACCGACCGCGTTACCGTGCTGCGCCGCGGCAAAAACGCGGGCGAACTCATCACCCGCGAAACCAACCAGGCCGAAATCGCCCGCCTGATGGTCGGGCGCGAGGTATTGCTGCGCGTCAATAAAACCCCCGCTCACCCCGGCCCGGTCGTCCTGCACGTAGAAGATGTACACGCGCAGGACGACCGCGGCCTGGAGATTCTGCATGGCGTTAGCTTCGACGTGCGGGCCGGTGAAATTCTCGGCATCGCCGGGGTCGAAGGCAACGGCCAGTCCGAACTCGTTGAAGCTCTTACCGGCATGCGCAAGATCACTAGTGGCAAGATCACGCTCACCGAGGTCGAAGATGGGCAGGCCGTCAGGACATATGATGTGACGACAATGGATGCGAAAGCGGAACGCCGCGCAGGTCTGGCGCATATTCCCGAAGATCGTCGCGGCAGCGGGCTGGTGCTGACCGATTCCATCGCCGATAATATGATCCTGGGACGCGCGAACTGGCCGCAGTTCACCTGGCGTGGCTTCGTGCTTCTCTTGAAGCGTATTCTTAACTGGGCCAGAAAATTGATCCTTGAATTCGATATTCGTACCTCTTCTGCCGAGGCCCCGGCGCGCTCGCTCTCCGGCGGCAACCAGCAAAAGATCATCATCGCGCGCGAATTTTCCGCCAATCCCATGGCCCTCATTGCCGCGCAGCCGACACGCGGCGTCGACATCGGCGCCATCGAATTCATCCATCGCCGCATCATCGAGCAGCGCGACGCCGGGAAAGCCGTCTTGCTCGTCTCCGCCGAACTGGATGAAATCCGCTCGCTTTCCGACCGCATCGCCGTCATGTACGAGGGCAAAATCGTTGACATCGTCTCGCCCGATGCGACAGAGGAGCAGTTGGGCATTCTCATGACCGGGGGACATCTTTAGGGGAGAGGACAGGGACAAGCCACTATTCCTACGGAACTGTTTCAGCGATACAAAAAATATCCCACCACTCCTGCCAGTCCCAGGATCAGCAGGATATTGACCTTGCGACTCAGCGCCAGCCCGAAGGCGCCCGCTGCAATCAGCAGCCCTTTCCAATCCACACCGGGCTGGCGCAGAATCGTCCACACCACGGCGAGCAGCAGGCCGACAACCGCCAGCGAGATACCATGCATCGCACCCTGCACCCAGGTTCTATGTTCGATACGCCTGTAACCGGCAGAGATGAGCAGCACCAGCAGCGCGGGAATCGTAATCGCAATCAAGGCCAGCAGCGCCCCCAGATAGCCATAGGTCAGATATCCCAGGCTAATCACCCACAAACCATTCGGACCGGGACTGATCTGGCCGATAGCAATCGATTGCCCAAAATCCGCCTCCGTTGCCCAGCCATTCGCCAGCAAATCCTGGTGCAAACTCGGCAAATTGCTAAATCCCCCACTCGAAAAAAGCGATGCCTTCAAGAACAGCAGGAAGTAAATGAGGGGATTAATCATGCGGCTGCTCCTCCTGCCCTTCCTTCAGTAAAGGCGCAGGACGTGGTGAAAAGAGCAGCGCGCCAAGGAATACTGTCCCAATGATGACAATCACAACCGAGAGTTTTAAGAAGATGACCGCTGCCGCGCAGGCAAGCATGAGAATGCCGCTGCCCAGCAAATAGATCATCCCTTCTTTATAGCCCTTGCGGATCAAAGGCAGCGCGAAATTCAGCCCAACCAGCAGCATGACCCCGCCGGTAGCCGGAACTACTCCCCTCAACACTGCCTGCACTGCCGCGATGTGTTCTATTTGCTGGAAAAGCGCTGCCAGCAAGCAGGTAATCGCCGCGCTTGGCAGCAGTAATCCGGCCAGAGATGCGAGAATGCCGCGTGTTCCTCCCAATTTTCTGCCCAGCAGCACTGTCAGCGCCAGCAGATTAATACCGGGAGTCAGCAGGCATAAATTCCACAGGTGCAAAAACTCTTCCATCGTGAGCCATTTATGCCGCTCAATAAAAGTACGCTGGATCAAGAAGGTAGTTGATGCCCCACCACCAAAAGACTGCAACCCGATGCCCACCCAGATACGAAAAAGCTGCCATATCCTAGGTCTGGGGTCCTGTAATTCCATGAAAGAGACTCCTTTAATTGATATACCTGGAAGTATATGATAGGGCAGAATCCCCAGATTAACAATGACCTGTTGCCCCTACGTCCCCAACCACTCCAGCCAGGTTGCATGTCCATTGCAGTAAGCAAGCAGCCGCTCGATTTTCGCTCCATTCTCGTATGCCAGCAGCCTCAATCGCGGACCTTCAGTGCTGATGGCGTCGATAGAAACGCAATAAAGGTCGCGTTTCCTGCCATAGGCGTCCATGAGCGCGGCAAATCGTTCGCGGGCTTCACGCGCGAACTGGTTGATCACGAACGTGTGGTAGAGGCATAGCACAGGCTCTTCAGGCACCTCTTGCATATGTCAGCATCTCCGTATCATTGGAGATAGCCGCGCATAATCGTTCATAGAGCGGCGAAATGCCTGGTAATTCACGCGTGGCAAAGTATTTGAAGTGCCACGCAAGCCTCTCAGGTAAGAGTTGTTGTGATGCGGTCATAGCTGATCCTTGCGGAAAAAATATACAGGTAACAAGACGAATGCAGACACATTTCCCGCGCGGCGCGGGAAATGTATCTGCATTCGTCTTGTTATTGCTTTCATCGCTGCTCAATTGGCACGAACCGCAAATTCATTGGCCCCACATACTCGGATTCTGGGCGGATCAGGCGATTGTTGCCAACCTGCTCCAGGATATGGGCGGTCCAACCTGCCACCCGGCTCGCGGCGAACGTCGGCGTGAACATATCGCCCGGCAAGCCAACCGAGGCCAGCAGCACAGCGGAATAATACTCGACATTGGTATAGAGACGCCGGCCTGGCTTCTGCTCGTGCAACAACGCCAGCGCCAGTTCTTCGACGTGCCGTGCCAGCGCGAACTCCTGTGGATCGGCCAGACGTGCCAGCTCGCGTAATTCTTCTGCTCGCGGGTCCTCCGTTTTATAGATTCGATGACCAAAGCCCATCAGGCGCTCACCGCGTGCCAGCGCGTTTTTCAGCCACTCTTCAGCCTGCTCCCGCGTCCCAATCGCCTGAAGCATATCGCGCACCTTCGAAGGCGCGCCACCATGCAATGGTCCTTTCAGCGCTCCAATTGCCGCCACAATTGCTGAAACAATATCCGAACCCGTAC
>Ga0209062_1003893_pt1 | contig 16482 bp, 16 predicted proteins | sample Coa_R2_2_FD_187158 | JGI IMG/M metagenome (GOLD analysis project Ga0209062, IMG submission 187158) | Surface soil microbial communities from Centralia Pennsylvania, which are recovering from an underground coalmine fire - Coalmine... | ecosystem: Environmental > Terrestrial > Soil > Unclassified...
GACCAGGCCACCGGCGCCGACAACGACGGCAATGTACTGAGTCGGCCGGGGTTCAGCTACCAGTACGACCAGGCGGACCGCCTCACCCAGGTGACCGTGGGCAGCGGCAGCAACACCTGCACGGGACACTCCATCTACGACGGTGACGGCCGCCGCATCAGCCACACCAACACCGGTAGCTGCCTCGCCAACGGCCACACCTATGTGGACGACGTGAGCGGCTCGCTGCCGCAGCTCATCGAAGACGGCTCGCTCTACTACATCCGGGGGATGGGGCTGGCGTACACCGTCGACCTGACGAACGGCGTCGCGAGCGTCTTCCACACCGACGGCCGTGGCTCGGTGCGCGCCATCACGGACCAGAACGGGGTGCTGGCGCAGAGCTACCAGTACGATCCGTCGGGCATCCAGACTGCCTCGGGCACGAGCCAGCAGGTGCTGGGCTACACGGGCGAGCCGCAGGACCCGGACAACGGCCTTGTCTACCTGCGCGCGCGGAGCTATGATCCGGCTATCGGGCGCTTCCTGGAGCGGGACTCTGCCCTGCCGAGCGCCGGCAACCCGGACTCGCTGAACCGGTATACGTATGCGGGCAATAACCCGACGAGCAACAGCGACCCGAGCGGGCACTGGTTCTTCCCCTTCTTCGGTTTTCTCCCACAAGTAGTTAACCCTTGGAACCAGCTGGCTGCACAAGGCTGGGCCGCCAATCAGATGGCGGCCAATCCAAACGCAATAATTAACTACTTCGGGAACGGCGATTATCTATTCCGTACTTGGCAGCAGCACTCAGTAATGTTCCATGGTCGTACGCAATCCTATTTCACCGGGACACCTGCTGAGTTCATTCAGCTAATGGATTATGCTGGGGGGTTCGTGCCTTATGATTGGGGCGGTGGCTTCTACCGACGCATCGTTCCATTTCCTTCCGCGCCGAACGCTGTGGGTCCGATGGGCATGACATGGGACCCCGATCAGCAGCAGTTCGTCGCTGCTAGTTACTTTACGGTGATTACTCAACCAATGGGGCCTCCGGGGACACCCGAGCTATTCCGGAGCGCTTATCCAGGGTACCCAGCTATGTGGCCTGGCCTCGTAAGCCCGCCTGTAGATGTCGACCCGTCGAGCGGCCTGCCAGAACCCTGGACGCCGCTTCCGCTACCTATGTCACCGTAACCGATCTCGTCGCAGGGCGTTATACGATACACTACTGACACACGGGGTCTGTAGCATGGTGACGAGCCCGCGGCAGACTGAGGCTGGCTTACGGACGGCAGCCAAAATGCCGCTCCTCGGGAGGAACAATGCCTACTCGTGCGGTGATCTTGACGGCCATCCTCTCATCCGCTGTCTCGGCCGGTGTCGCATTCATAGTCGCACGGATGACAGCACCCGTCCCCGCCCAGGCAGAAGCTATGGATCAAGCTCCCACCCCGCTGCTCCGAGTGCAGGGGATTGAGGTAGTTGATTCGACTGGCGCACCACGGGTGACGATCGGGACAATTGGAGATGACCAAGTCATCCTGCAGATGAATGATCGAGCCGGGGAAGCAGGCATACAGGTTGGCCTGCAAGAAGTACGCATGCCGGATGGGACCACTGTTACAGTCCCTGTGGTAATCGCAGGCAGCTCAACGGGAGCACAGGCCAACCTAATCGCTGGGCCGGATGGCAGCATCTCGTTCACATTGATTTCAACTCCAGAAGAAGCTGGCCACGCTGCTGCTGCCATCGCAGTAGATTCTAACGGTACTCCGAGGATTCGTCTTCTTGATAGCAACAATCATCCATTGTGGGAAATACCATGATGGACTGACAGGTTCGCAATTCGATGACAGCACAGCGCTTCCAGGCTTACTGGCTATCCTCAGTACTCTGAGCAGTATGCGGTTCCCGGGCGAGCCTCCTCAGCGTACCAGTGGTTCTGAGGGGTCACCGCGGCGGCGTCGGGGAAGGCCCGGTAGAGCCCCGTGAGGACGCCGTCCGCGCCGTGATAGGTGATGCACAGGGCGGGCCACAGCGCTGGAAGCCCGCGCACTGCCGGCCAGGGCGCACGTCCGCGAGCGCGGCGCGTCCGATGCTGAGTCGCGCCACTGTTAATATCAACTTACGGTGATTGCTTCGGGTAGAGCCGTGTTTGGCGGCCACCAGTGGAAGGCCGTGTAGCCGCAGACGACTGCCGGGTGGTCGGCGAGGTACACGCAGCGGTCCCCGAGGACCGCATCGAGGGCCGGCAGAGTCGTGAACGCGCGATTGGCCAGCGGCTCATCGACGAGCGGCCACAGGCGCTCGGCCGGTTGCAGTTCGGGCGAGTACGGCGGGAGCGGGACCAGGTGCAGCCCATCGGGGACCTGCACGGCGGTCCCGCTATGCCAGCCCGCGCCATCGAGCGCGAGCACGATCTGTTTGCTGGCGCCCACGCCCTGCGCCTGGGCGAAGTGCGCCAGCGTGGCGCTGAACACCGCCGTATTCACGGTGGGGAGCAGCAGCCATTCGGTGGCCCCGGTGTCGGGTTGGACAAACCCGTACACGTACTCCCACTCGTAGCGGGGCCGGACCACGGCCCGCAGCGGCTGCCCGCGCCGCGCCCACACTCGCCGTAAGATCGGCTTCAGTCCGACGCGGTGCTCGTCCATCGCCCAGCTCTCGACCCACGCCTGCGGGTGCGCACGCTGGACCCGCGCGACGGCCGCCGCGAGGGTTTGGGAAAAGCCGCCTGGGCGGCGGCATCGGCCTCGGCATGGCGGGGACGCGGCCGCCGGGGCGTGAACCCCAGCCGCCGCAACGACACCCAGCCTAGATGTGCGCTCACCGCGCGGCCCGTCGTCTGCGCGATCCAGGCGGCGACCTTCGGCCCGGTCCACATCCCGCCATCCGGCGCCGGGCCCTCCAGCGCGGCGGCCAACTCCGCCTCCTGGGCGGCGGCGAGCACCCGCGCCGAGCCCGGGTTCTGATGGCGGTGGTCGCCCAAGCCCGCCGGGCCCTGCGCGTTGTAGCGCTGCGCGAGTTGGCCGATCCACCGCGTGCTAAAGCCGGTGCTCGCCGCCACTTGCTGCCCAGTCCAGCCCTGCGCCAGCAGCCACACGATCTGCCAGTGCCGACTCGCCCTCGGATCGGCAGCCCGGCGATACTGGCGCTCCAGCTCGGCTACGGGTAAGTGCGGCGCGATCAGGATCCGACGCGGCATCGGCGCCTCCCTCCTCCCGGGCCAGCGCTTCGCGCGCTCGCCTAGTATACGAAGGATTCGCCATCAGTTGGTATAAGCCCTCGATTTTCTGGACACTCCGCGCGGTCAGTGCGGCATCCGTCCAGTCGGTCTTGGGGCCGCGCTTCTGCCGCGGCGGCGCTTGCCGAGCGCGAGGCGTACCGGCGCCGTTAGGCACCGCTACGCCGCCAGAACGCCCACCAGGGCCGCGGGGCCGGCGCGGCTGCCTCAAACGCCTGCGCCGTAGCGCGCTCTGCCGCGCCACTGGGCAGCGCCCGCGCGAGCGCTAACGCCGTCAATGCTTCGTGCAGCCGGGCGTGTAGGGCCTCGCGCTCCTGGGCGTGCTGCTCGCGCTCCCGCTCGGCACTCTCGTCGCGCCGCTGGATCTCGACGGCGTGGGCCTCGTCGCGGCGGCGCAGCTCGTCGCGCAGGAAGCTGACCTCGCTCTTGAGCGTGTCCAGCTCGCTCGTGATAGCGGCGGCCACGGCGGCGGTGTCCTGATGGCTGTCCTGCCGTGTCTGGACGGCTGCCGGCGGAGTGTCCTGCCGTGGCAGGCCGTCGTGTCCAGCCGCGTCCTGCCGTCCTGCCACGGCCCCGGGGAGCCAGGCATACCACTGGCCATCGCGCTTGTAGCCGTCGAGGCTGCCGCGCTGGAGCCGCTTGCGGAGAGCTTCCGGGGTGAGCCCCAGGCGGGCCGCGGCGTCCACGAGGGGGAGCGGCTGTCCTGCCACGTCCTGCCGCGTGTCCTGCTGCATGGCTACCCGCGTCCTGCCAGGTGTCCAGACGGCGGGCCCGCCTGGCAAGGGCGAGGATAGCCGACCGGCGCACCGCCGGCGGTCACGAGGGCATCACAGTACAGACCGCCACGGCGCCACGCCCAGAAACCTGTTATTGCCTGCCCATTTTGGTGATTACGGGCAAGCTGCGCTATACTGCGAATGCACGATAAGATCGATTACCTTGCATTCGCCAGGAGCGCGCCCGATGCTGGCCCAGTCGCCGACTACCTCACCGATCTATCCGCAGAATCGGAATGCGAGCGGAAACGCCGAGCCGCCGGCGGCGCTCGTGGCCCAAGCGGATACCGACGCCCGCCTGCTCGCCCTCTGGCTCCACGGGCGCTCGGCGGCGACGCAGCGCGCCTACCGTGCCGACGCCGAGGCCTTCCTAGCGTTCGTCGGCAAGCCGCTGCGCGCGGTCACGCTCGGCGACCTGCAAGCCTACGCCGACGCGCTCGCCTCCACCCAGGCCCCCGCGTCGCAGGGGCGCCGCCTCGCCGCCGTCAAGTCGCTGTGCGCCTTCGCCCATCGTGTCGGCTATCTGCCCTTCGACGTGGGGCGCCCGCTGCGCCTGCCACCGCGGAAAGCGACGCTCGCCGAGCGCATCCTACCCGAGAGCGACGTACAGCGCTTGCTCGCCCTCGAGACGCAGCCCCGTAACCGCGTGCTCCTGCGTCTGCTCTACGCCGCCGGCGTGCGCGTGAGCGAGCTGTGCGCGCTGCACTGGCGCGACGTGCAGCCGCGTGAGGACGGGGCGGGGCAAGTCACCGTCTACGGCAAGGGGGCCAAAACGCGCGCCGTGCTGCTCTCGGCGGCGACGTGGCGCGAGCTGGCCGGCCTGCGCCAGGGCGCCCCGCCCGAGGCACCCGTGTTCCGCTCCCGGAAGGGTGGCCGCAGGCCTGCCGCCGCGTCCGCGGACGCGGCCAAGGGGCACGGCGCCCTCACGCCGCCCCAGGTGTGGCGCATCGTGCGCGCTGCGGCCGAGCGCGCGGGGATCGCCGCCGGCGTCTCGCCGCACTGGCTGCGCCACGCCCACGCCAGCCACGCGCTTGATCGCGGCGCCCCGGTGCACCTGGTGTCGAGCACGCTCGGGCACGCGGACTTGCGGACCACCAGCGCCTATACTCACGCGCGGCCGGGGGATAGCTCGGCGCGCTACCTGGCGGTGTAGGCGTGGATGGGCAGCGACCCGCGTTGAAGGCGCCGCGTCTCGTATGGTCACGGTACACGCGCCAGCCACCGATCGGGCGGTGCATTTACTGCGGCGCGACAGGCATGAAGCTGACCAACGAGCATGCGATTCCTCGTGGGATCGGGGGGTTGCTTATTCTTTACGAGGCCTGCTGCGCCACTTGCCAGGCCATCATCAATGAATTCGAGAACGCCCTGCTGCACAAGAGCTGGGGCGTGGCACGCGCCAAACTCGGCTTCGCAAGCTACAACAAGCCGGGGCGGCCGACCTCAGCGCCGGTCGAGCTACAGCAGGGGGACACTATGGTCGGCGCGATCTCCTTATTGCCGATGCCCCCGCGTACATCGTCCTACCGCACTGGAATCCGCCCGGCCATCTCACCGGGATTGAGATCCCCGCCGGGCACATGCCGGGCCGGATGAACCTGACCGGCACCCCAGAACTGTGCATGATCGCAGCCGACAGGGGCGCGGTCGCTCGGCTGCAGCAGACATCCCTCGCAACCAGCCTGCGCATGCAGGTGCCGATTCGGGCTTACGCTTTGGCACGCCTGCTCGCCAAAATAGCCTATGGATACGCGATCTACACTTACGGCGTGGACAACCTCGTCGATGTGAACGTCCTGCCGGGCATTCTCGAGCAGCGCGAAGATTTGGCGTGGTGGGTAGGAGGGTCGCGATACGCGGTCTTCGAGAGCGACGGGCTCCAGGTCCCCCCAGGCGTACATCAGATCGGTAGCGCGGTGGTCAATGGTCAGGTGTTCGTCGTCATCCGACTGTTTGCACGCTTGGACCCTCGGGCCCCGGAGTACATGGTTGTGATAGGCCGTCTGCGGGAGGAGCCAACGCCGCAGGGCCTGAGCTAAAGCTGCACGGGCGAGCTATTCCGCCAGAACGCCACCGCGGCCGTGGGGTTGTAGCAGCTAGAGAGACTTCCACAGTCCCTGAGCGCCGCAAGGAGGCTATGCAGAGAGTAGGCGAGCTGGCTACGACGACGTGCGCACTGAGTGAAGCCGTCGAGCACTATATTTTCGAGTCACCCGACACGTCCCGGGCGTAGACTGGAATACATGCAGGAGTGTCGTCGGGCCGGCGCCCCCTGTAACGTTCGAGGGGGCTGCACCGTTTGATGGCGCGAGAGCAGCCGTGTATGGCACATGGCCTGCGACGTTGGGGGTATCGGGGCCGGGCGAGGAGCGCACCATGAGCGACGCGGAGAACCTGGAACGCTATCACCGTCTCCTGGTGGAGACCAACCAGGCGTACGCCGCGCTGCGCGCCGATCCATCCGCGTGGGATGCCGAACTCGCCGAGCGCCAGGTGTGGGAGGCGACCATCGCCGACGGGCTGGAGTGCGAACCCTGGGACGAGGACGCGGGTGCATCCATCGCTCCCCCCTGGGCCTAGCCCGGCGCGCGGCGAGGTGTGGGATGCCGACTTGGGCATTCCCACCGGGCACGAGCAAGGCGGCCCCCGCCCCTGCCTCGTCGTTTCCGACGACACCTACAATCAGGGGCCGGCCGACCTCGTTATCGTCGTACCGCTCACCTCGAATCAGCGCCCGATTCCTGTGCACGTGCCGGTCGCCCCGCCGGAGGGCGGCCTAACGCGCCCGAGCAAGATCCTCTGCGACCAAATCCGCTGCATTGCACGGGCCCGCCTGCGCCAGCGACGAGGCATGGTCAGCCCGGTGACTCTACAAGACGTCGAGGACCGGCTCCGGGCGCTCCTGCGGCTACCGTAACCTACCGTAACCGCGTTGCCGCGCGAGCGCATGGCGCACCCCCGCCTCTTGTAACACTCAACGAGGCGCGTAGAAGCCCGGCGAGCCGCGGGCAGGACGTCGGGGCGCAGCAGCCCCGTGGCGGGCGCCGGCGAGGTCATCCGAGTCGCCCCTCGGCTCGGGCGACGGCAACGATCGCGGCGTCGCGGGCGACTCGCCACGCGTAGCGGGGCCTGGCCGCGTTGGCCCATCCCGGCCGCAACCGGCGTTGGACACAGTACTGGTCGGGAAGGGACTGCGGATTTTGCGGAGTAGTTTGGGATTCTGCACGGAATTTCGGCATCCCGGTGTAGGATTTCCTTCGGAAGCTGCTGAGGTTTCCTGTGTAAATGGGGTGCTAAAACAGGGCAAAAACGGACCAAAATCGCCCCGCTGGGGGCCGTCTGAAGCCTGTTTAGCACGTCCAGGGGGCCAAAATGGCGCGCTGGTACTGGGATAAGCGCGATACGGTCGAGGATGCCCGCGTGCTTGCCGTGGGCGACTTCCACCGCTGCGGCTACCTCCGCGCCGGCCAGGGCGGCACGTCGCGCTGGCGCCGCGGCGAGCAGGAAACCGGCTCGATCGGTTGGTACTGCGACGGCGCTGCCCTCTGGCTCGACTACGCGGTCACCCCGCGCGACGGCGAGAAGCGCCCCTACCGTTACGCCGTGCGCCTGGTCCGCACACCCCAGCCCTTCGGCGGCGAGCGCGTCTGGTTCACCTGCCCGCAGTGCCTGCGTCCAGTCGTCAAGCTGTACATGGCGCCGATGTCGCACTACTTCTGGTGTCGGGCCTGTCAGGGGCTCTCCTACCGTAGTCGGCAAGAGCGTACACATCCGTACTGGCGCCTCTGGGCACGCGCGCACGAGCTGGAGCGCGCGTTAGAGACAACCCCACGGCGGCGCGGGCAGTGGCGCCGCACGCTCGCCGAGCTGGCGGCGGTGAACCAGGCGCTACTGGCCGCCAGCCCACACATGCTCGCCGACCTCGACGCGCGGATTGCGCGGGTGACAGAGCACACCACGCGAGTGCGACGGCGCCCGGGCCGACCGTCTAAGCGCACGCTACGCGAGCGTGCCCGCCTCGTCCGCCAGGCCGCCCAGCCCAGTGCGCCCGCGCGCCCGCCGGGCCGACCCAAGGTGAAGCGGGCCTACACGCGGCGCCAGCCGTGGGCGCTCGCCACGCCGCCAGCCGCGGGCCTCGCCTACTGCGTCCGCTGCCGCGATCGCCGCCCCCTGGTAGACGGCCAAGCCGTCACTTACGCAAACGGGCGCTCCGCGCTCCGCGGCGTCTGCGGGACGTGCGGCACAACAGTTACACGGATCGTGGCGGCTGCCCCGCTGGCGAGCGCACGGGGCGCGTAGCAGCAACCCCATGCAAGCCGGGTAACCCCATGCAAAGCAGGCCGCAAGCGCGCCCGCCGCGCGGGATAACCCGCATTACGACTCCATCTGCGCCCGTATCGTGCGTGGGCGCTTTATCCATCTTCGACCCTTTATGCAGCACCGGTGACATGAATCGTTTGGAGCGCGAGGAGACTCTAATCATTAGGCCAGCTATCGCTCACAATAGCAGCCACGACAGCGCGTGACCGGGTGTCACCTCTATCTGACTGAGCGCGCCGCACGCTAGAATGCTCCAACGCAAGCGAGAGCGCCAAGACCATACAGCCGCGTTACGAACGTAATTGAGACGGGTGACATTACCCACGCAACCGTGCTACTGGAGTACCATGAGCGCAAGCGAAGCGGCCCGCGTCCCCCACCCTGGCGCCCAACCCGGGAGGGACGCGGGCCAACAGCAGCCCGTTGCGGCGGGGCTGTGCGGCTAGTGTAGCTGGTTGGTAACGGCCGCGGTAGCAGCGGGGGGTACCAACCGCGCATCAACTAGCGTCGGCCCCGACCGACGGGCGGAAAAGGAACCGCCCATGCCCGACCTCGCCGATACCCTGACCACGGGCGCTGTCGCCCGCCAGCTCGGCGTGCGCGCATCCACCGTGCGGCGCTGGGAAGCCGCCGGCCTGATTCCCCGGGCCTGCGGCCAAACGCTCGGCGGGCATCGCCGCTGGCCGGCCGCCCTGGTCGCTGAGCTGGCCGCCCGCATGGCCGGTCACGACCAAGACGCGCACGATGCCGCGGAAGGGGGCGCCAGTGCGTAACGGCCAGCACCTGCCAGCCCCCAGCTATATGCACCCGCGGCGCGCTGAGCTACTCGCTATCCTCGCCGTGCTTGAGGCGCTTGCCGCCGCTTACTATCGCACCGAGCCACCGCCGCCGAACGACAGCGCGCCCAATGCCGAGGGACGATGAACCCGACGCTACCCCCCAATCCTCTGCACCAGGTCTGGGAAACCTTATACGCGACGGCGCAAGAACTCCTCGCCTATGCGACACGCACAGGGCAACCCCCGCCGCCCGCGCTGCTAGCGATCCTGCGCCAGCTCGTTGATTACCTGGACTCGCTCGGCGCCGACTCCGCCGGCCTCGAAACCGAGCTGGGCGCCGTCGTGCAGGTACTTGACCAGGTACGGCTACAGCTCGGCCTCGCGCCCCCCCCCGTCCCCGACGTGTTCGACCGCGATGCGGCGCCGATCCCCACCATGCACGCCGTTCGCGCGCTGGTCGGCGCGATACACGACGGCAGCACGGGCCGCGGCTGGGCCGACCAGGGCGGCCAAACTGTGCCAACCCACCACACCCCGACCCGCGGGAGCGGCGCGGTGTTCGTTTCCGTGCGCGATGCCACCGGCAGCCCGACGCCCGCAGCCGACGTGCTGCCTCAGCTTTGGGAGAAGGTGCGCGCCCTGGACGATCTGACGAGCGACGTACTGCTAGTCTGTCTCGCTCATTGGGCCACACGCAGCGAGCGCCCCGACCAACCCGTATGGATTACGGCTGACGCGGTGCTCGACGCCCGCGGGATTGAGCGCAAGCGCTACCGGAGCGAGCGCGAGATGTGGGCGCACGGCCATCGCCGCGAGGACCGGCTGGAGGTAGCACGCGCGTTCGCCCGGCTCGATGCGCTTTGGCTCCAACTCGTGAACGTCGAAGTGATCCCCCCAGGCCGTGGGCGCAAGCGCCAGGCCGTCAACGTCGAAAGTAAGGCGCTGGCGTGGCTCGACCGGATTACGCAGCCCGACCTCGACGGCGGCGAGCCAGTGTTTCTCGCCGCGCGGGTGATGCCGGGCGCGTGGGCCAACGAGTACGCAGCGCTGGACGTGCGCCAAACGGGCCTCTTAGCACAGAAGGCGCTCGCCTATGATCCGTACCGGCGGCAGCCCGAGAAGCGCTTGGCGAAGTACCTGGCCTTCCACGTCCGCATCAATAGCAAGCACGATCGCGTAACCCTCAACTTGCGGGTAAGCACGCTGCTCGACACCGCCGGCCTCTTGCCCGAGCCTGCCAACCCGCTCCGCACGCGGAAGCGCCTCGAAGATGCACTTAATACGCTCTGCCAGGATGGCCTACTCGACGGCTGGCGCTACGTGCTCGACCCCGAGCAGCTCCCCGCGCGGCGTTGGCTTGACGCCTGGCTAGGCTTTACTGTGGCCCTCACGCCGCCGGCGGCGCTGCGTGAGCAATACGCCGCACTCGCCGCTACCGCTCAGGCCGCGCCGGCGCCGCGGAAGCGCCGGGCACGACGGGCGCCCGCGGAGTAACTGCGGTGTGCAGCGCTCGGGCCGGCGACGTTGACGAGGTCGCACCCGAGCGCACCGCGCCGCGGCACCGGTACGGTATCGCGTGGCTACCGGTACGGTATCGCGTGGCTACCGGTACGGTATCGCGTGGCATCGGCGCGGCGGATTCGGCGCCGGCATTAGGCTAGCAGCGTGCCTCAGGCTGCTAATTAGTCTAATAAGACTAATGCTCGCGCGGCGACGCTTGAGGCGCGCCGCGCGGCGTAGGATGCTACCTCCGAACACAGCCGCCCGGAGGTAGCATGGTCGCTACGCCTACTCGTGAGCCGTTCACGCCCTCGGCCGACACGCCCCCGCGCCCGCGCCTGGCGCGGCTCGGCGACCTGCTCGGCGAGCTAGAAGCCGACGCGATCGCCGCCCACGCCGCCCGCGTCGAAGGCCGTCCTCGCGGCCCAGTGACCGGTCTGCGCCCACTCGACCAAGAGCTAGGTGGGGCGCTGCCTGTCGGCGTGACCGCTGTACACGGTGGGCCGGGCGTCGGCAAGACCGCGTTTGGCCTGCAGGCCGCGGCGTCGTGCGGCGGCCCGGCCCTGTTCGTAACCTGCGAGATGGCGCCCCTCGAGCTGCTACGCCGCCACACAGCTCGCGTGACGGGTACCTACCTGGGGCGGCTGAAGTCGGGTGAGCTGGCGCCCGCCGACGTGCTCACGCTGGCGCGCCAGGCCGCCGGGGCGGCGCCGCTGCTGATGCTCGCCGACGCGACGCAGGCGCCCGCCGACGCCGATTGGCTGCGCGATGCGGCCCGCGCGGCACGCGGCGGCGCCGAGCACTTGCTGTTAGTGCTCGACTCGCTGCACTCTTGGGCCGACGCGCTCGGCGGCGATGCGCCCGAGTACGAGCGGCTCAACGCTGCGCTCGCTATCCTGCGCCAACTCGCCGGCGCGCTCAACTGCGCCATGCTGGTGACAGTGGAGCGCAACCGCGCCAGCATGCGGGCCGGCGGGCTAAACGCCGGCGCCGGCACGCGCAAGATCGAGTACGGCGCCGAAGTCGTGCTTGACCTGACCGCCGACGACAAGGCGCCACCGGTGGCGCCGGGCACGGTGGCGCTGGTGGCGACGCTCGACAAGAACCGCCACGGCTCGCCGGGCCGCAAGCTGCCCCTACGCTTCACGGGCGCGCTCCAGCGCTTCGAGGCCGTGTAGATGCCCACGGGCACTGCCGCGCCGCCGCTCTCGCTCGCTGACCTGGAGGCCTTCGACCCTCAGGCGCCGCCGCGCGACGGCGAGCGGCGGTTCTGCTGCCCGCTACCGGCCTGTGCCGACAAGCCGGTCGACGCCGCCCACCGCTCGCTCTCTGTGAACGTCGGCACGGGCCTCTGGCGCTGCTATCGCTGCCAAGCCCGTGGTAGGTTGCGCGAATGCTGGAGCGCGCGCCCTACCAGTCGCCGCGCTCGCAGTCAGGCCGCCGTGGCGCGGGCCTTCCGCCTCACGCCCGAGCCGTTGCCGCCAGCGCCCGAGGCCGTGCCCTGGCGGGACCAATGGGCCGCAGCCGGACCGCTCGCCGACACGCCCGGCGCTGCCTACCTCGCGGGCCGCGGGATTCCGCTTGCGCTCGCCGACGCGGCCGGCGTGCGCTGGGCGGCGCGTTTCTTCGGGCGCCCCGCCGTCGTGTTCCCGCTCACGGATGTGGCCGGCCAGCTCGTCGCCGTGACAGGGCGACATACCGACGGGCGGGACGATCCGAAGGCGCACACAGCGGGACCGAAGTCGCTGGGCCTGTTCGCCACGGCCGGAGCGCTCGCCGCTGATCCGCTCGTTATCACGGAGGCGCCGCTTGATGCCCTAGCGCTCGCAGCGTGCGGGGTGCCCGCCGTGGCACTCTGCGGCACGACGGGGCCGCGGTGGCTGCTCCAGCGCGCCGCCCTGCGCCCCGTGCTCCTGGCCCTCGACAACGACGCCGCGGGCGACGCCGGCGCCACCTCGCTCGGTGTCACGCTGGTGAGCCTCGGGGCGCACTGCGAGCGGCTACGGCCCGGGCGGAAGGATTGGGCCGACGATCTAGCTGCAGCAGGGCGCGACGTGCTCGCCGCGCAGCTTGCCGCGCAGCTAGGACAGCCCGCGGCGTCGGCGCCGCCCGAGCCGTGGGAGCCGGCCGCGGCTCGGGCGCTACTCGCCACCCTGTACGAGCGTGTGCAGGCGGCATGGCCTCAGCTCACGCCCGCGGCGCGGCGCGAGGCGACGGCGATTCTACAGGGGCAAGAGCCGGCCCTACGGCGCGCCTGGGATGCGCGGGACGCGGCCGGCCTCCGTGCGGCGCTGGCGGCGGTCGATATGGTGCTCGTGCCGTGTCTGGCAGTGCGCAACAGTACGGATTAACGTTCGCCCACTGGCGGCCGCACCGCCCGCCGGTCCGGCTGCTGCGCGCCTCCCCGCCTGGGCCCTCGACCTACGGAGCCAGCCCCGGCAGGCTCATGTCAGTTCTGTAACATTTTTGCGCTCACGCCGTTTAACCAAGCAACAAGGCGCTGTGGCGGCGGCCGCCGTGCTCGCGTCGGTACGGCGAAGCCACCCGCTTGAGTGCGTAGGAGCGCGTCCTCCTGCGCTGGGGGCTCAGGCAGGATACTGATGGGATCGCGGTGGCACGCGCTGGCGGTGGGCCTCATCATCCTGCGGCTTCTCTGCGGCCTCAGCAGTCCCACAACGGTAGCGAGTGGCGCATCGGTCCGCGGTCTCGCGTGGCTCGGCCACCGGGAGGCGGCAGGAGTCACTCTGCGCACCACTGCGGAGCGCCCCCCATTGCCTGTCCGTCCGCGCGGCGCCACGGGGCGGAGGCTCACTGTGCCCTCGACCCATCCGCGTCTGTGCCGCGCGCTCACGACGGTCTGTCCGGTGTCCTCGCTGTCGGCGCCTGAGTCGGCGCTGCCCGCTGCCTATGCCGCTGGACAGACGCCCGCGACGCTGCGCTGGGCCCCTGCTCCCCTACGCGCTTAGACCGCTCCCCCACTCCACACTACGTCGCACGCGATGCAACAAATGCCTGCCTGGCCGCACGCCCGGGTAGCGTCGTGTCCACTGCAGGAGTTGGGGGAGCCACGTATGGAAACCTCGCATGGATTCGGGCTATCGCCGGCGCACCCGCGACCACCTGCTCGCACCCCGGTCCCGATTCGCGTCGTCATCGTCGATGAGCAGCCACTGACGCTACAGACGTTTGAGGCAATCTTGCAGGCGACGCCCGACATCGCGGTGGTCGGCACCGCCACGCACAGCGCCGCGGCGTTGGACCTGATCCAACAACAGCACCCGGACGTGCTGCTCCTCGACCTGCTGCTGCCGAGCCCCAGTGGCCTGGGCCTCGCCCAGGCCATGCTCACCCAGCACCCGGCCACCACCGTGCTACTCGTGACCGGCGCCGGCGGCGCCTGGGATCCCCGGCCGCTGTTGGCCCTGGGGCTGCGTGGCTACCTGACGACTACCGTCTCGCTCGACGACCTGCGCGCCGCGGTGCGCGCCGTCGCCGCCGGGCAGGCCGTGATCCGTGCCGAGGCGCCCACGATGGCGCTGGACGCCGCGCCCTACCTGCTCACGCCGCGGGAGCGGGCCGTCCTGCGCCTCCTGGCGCAGGGCCAGGGCAACGAGGAGATGGCGACGGTGCTGCATCTCTCGCTGCGCACCATCGAGCGCTGCCGCAGCGCGCTGCGGACCAAGCTGGCGGCGCGCTCCTCGCGGGAGCTGCTCCACACAGCCGCGGGCTGTGGGCTGCTTGCCCCGGGCCTGGCCCGCCCTGCGGCCGTGCGAGCCCCGGCCGCTTCCCGACCGCCAGTGCGGTTGGCGGGTTGCCGCCACGATAATGGCGGAAAGTTGGCGGGTTTTCCTCTTGTGCCGTGCCCGGGCGCGGTGTAGGATGGGCCTACGCTTCGTCGAGCGCTTCGGTCAAGCCCAGGGTAGTCCTCTCGTAAGTAGCCGAGGGCCGGCTGGGCAGGGACACGCTACCCGGTAGCGCCGTCCCGACGCGACACAACACACAAGGATGGGCCCCGTAGCGGCGGCCACCGCCGGGGCCCGTGGCAGAGAGCGGTTGGGCGACCTCCCTGTGCCGCGTCCAGTCTAGCACACCACGAGACTGAGCGCCCACCGGGACTGGGCAGCGTTGCGCTGCGCAGCGTGTCCTCTCCCCTTCTCCTGCTGACTGGCGGCGAGCCCGTGGCTGAACGCGGGCACGAGACTGACGGTACGGGGCCTCCCGGCCGGGTCACGGAGAGGAGCAGGACCGGATGCAGGAGCACAACGCAGGCCCACGTCCCTGGCTAGTGCTCGTCGCGGGTCTGATTGCCGTCCTCGCCCTGGGCCGGCTGACACTGGATCCGGCCCAGGCCCAGGGACCCGGGGGCAGCACCGTCACGCCCACGCGCATGGCGGTGACGACGACCGCCACGCCGCTCCCGAGCACCGTCACCCCGACGGCGACGGGGACGGCCAGCGCGCCCACCCCGACCCTGGGTCTCGCCACCGTCACGGCGGGCTTGCCGACGGCCCTCCCGACGAGTACGACCAGCACGCCCACGTCCCTCACCACCACGCCCACGAGCCTGACCACCACGCCGACGGCCGTCGGCACGCCCACCGCCGGCGCGGCCCCGCCTGCGGCCAGCCCATCGCCGCTGCCACCGGCGAGTCCGTCCACGACGCCAGTGGGCACGCTGTCCGCGACGCCCGCGACCACGCCGGGGACGCCGCTGGCGATCCAGCCGGGGGAGACACCGCCCGCCATGCCCAAGACGCCGCTCGCCGTTTACCAGACGGCCGTGGCGCAGCCCGCCATCCCGGTGGGCGCCACGCCGCCGGCGGCACCCAAAACGCCGCTAGCGGTGTATCAGACCGCCGTGGCGCAGCGGGCCATTCCACCGAACGAAACGCCCAATGCGGTGCCGCGCACGCCGCCCGCGGCCACGCTCACGATGGTGGCCCAGCGGGCGATCCCGCTCAACTCAACGCCCAATGCCGTGCCCCGGGCCTCGGCGACGCCCAACCGGACGGCGACGGCCGCCGCGACCGCCGGCACGACGGCGACCGCCACCGCGGGGCTGACCGTGACGGGGCCGGCCACCCCGAGTCACTGAGCGCAGTCGCGCTCGGCTCGATCCGCCGACCCGGTCACGCGCCCGACCAGGGACACCCACGCGCTAGGACCCGGCTCTGCCGCACATGCGGCGCTTGAGTGGGCCGAAGAAAGCGAGCGGACAGATGCAGCGATTGGCGTCGCGCCCCCTGGTGCTGCTGGCCCTCGTCGCGGGCCTCCTCGCGGTGACGACCGCGGTCACCGGCGCAGGGCCCGGCCTGGACCTGCTGCGGCGGAGCGGCGGCGACCAGCCGGCACCGGCCGCCGACCCGACGGGCGCGGGCAGCGCGCGTGTGCCGCAGGCGCTGATCGCGTGGCTAGATAGCGGCCCCCCCGGGAGGCTGCTAGCGCAAGGCGGGCCGACGCTTAGCGCCTCCCCGCTCAGCATCGGGCCGGGCGGGATCGAGACGGCGACGTGGAGCGGCATCAGCAACCCCCAGGCGGGCGACTGGATCGGTCTCTATGCGAGCGGGGCGGCCGATACCGACCGCGAGTACGGCTACATCCTCACCGGCGGCACGGCCAGCGGCACGGCGGGCTATCAGCTCCCCAGCACCCTGGCCGCCGGCACCTATGAGCTGCGCCTGTTTGCGAACTACAGCTGGACCCGGCTGGCCGTGAGCAACAGCTTCACGGTCCCCACCCTGAGCGCGTCGCCGCTCAGCATGGGCCCGGGCGGGATCGAGACGGCGACCTGGAGCGGGATCAGCAATCCGCAGGCGGGCGACTGGATCGGCCTCTACGCGGCCGGGGCCCCGGACTCCCCCCAGACGTACGGCTACATCCT
>Ga0209062_1003896_pt1 | contig 16475 bp, 15 predicted proteins | sample Coa_R2_2_FD_187158 | JGI IMG/M metagenome (GOLD analysis project Ga0209062, IMG submission 187158) | Surface soil microbial communities from Centralia Pennsylvania, which are recovering from an underground coalmine fire - Coalmine... | ecosystem: Environmental > Terrestrial > Soil > Unclassified...
CGCTCGGTCGGCGTGTAGATGTCGCCGACGATCGCGTAGGCGACCGGCTGGACAGCGCCTGCGCCCATGCCCTGGATGGCGCGGAATGCGATCAGCCAGAACATGTCGTGGGCGAAGCCGCACAGCGTCGAGCCGAGCAGGAAGATGCCGGCGCCGGCGAAGAACACGCGCTTGCGGCCGAACAGGTCGCTCAGCCGGCCGTAGATCGGCACGCTCACCGCTTGGAACAGCAGGTAGACGACGAACACCCAGCTGAACAGATGGAAGTCGCCCAGCGCCGCGACGATGGTCGGCATGGCCGTGCCGACGATGGTGTTCTCCACCGCCGCCATGAAGGTCGCCATCATGCAGGCGGCCAGGATCAGATGGCGGCGTCCCGTGACGATCGCGGTTGCTTCGGTCATCTCAGGCCGGCCGCTTCGGCAATTCGACGCCGTACCGCTGAGCATTGCGGCTCATGTAGGCCTCGCGCGGCTCGACCGGCGCATCGCGCGCGGCCGCATCGACCATGTCGAGGAAAGTGTGCCAGCCCGCGGCGTTCAGCTTCACGAACGCGTCGAGCACCGGGAGGTGCGTGAGTGTGACCCTACTGCCGTCCAACTCGAGCGTGAGATAGGACTCGGGGAAATCGGAAACGGTTTGGCCGGGTGCGAACACATTCCAGGTGTAGGCAAGCTTCTTCTGCGGCAGCCATTGCGTGATCGTGCCCCGGATGTGGCCGCCCATCAGGCTCACCGCGCCACCGACCCCTCCGTCGATCTTGCCCTCGCCGTACCAGCCGGGCAGGCACTTTGTGTCGGTCAGCACCGACCAGATTGCATCGCTTGACGCATGGATCGTCCGCTCGAAGCGCACCATATTCGCTTTAGTGAATTGTGCGTCAGGACTCTCGGACATGGATTTCGATTCCCTACGGACCGACCGCGACGACGTCGTGCGCGACGCCGCTTCCTTCGAGGCTTACCGCGCGCCTAGCGATCTGATCGACTCGGACCATCCCACCATACAGGCATATGCCGCGCGGGTCGCGGGCGAGGGCAGCGACCGCGACAAGGCGTTGCGCCTCTATTACGCGGTGCGAGACGGCCTGCGATACGACCCTTACAACACACCGATGAAGCGCGAGGCCTACCGTGCCAGCACCACCTTGGCGTCAGGGCATGGCTACTGTGTGAATAAAGCAGGGCTGATGGCTGCCCTCTGCCGCGCCGTGGGCATTCCGGCGCGCGTCGGTTATGCCGATGTGCGCAACCACATGACGACCAAACGGCTCAGCGAATTGATGGGCAGCGACACCTTCTACTATCACGGCTACACCGAGGTCTGGCTCGACGGCCACTGGGTGAAGGCGACACCCGCCTTCAACAGGGAGCTGACCGAGAAGTTCGGCCTCAAGCCGCTCGACTGGGACGGGGTGAGCGATTCGATCTATCACCCGTTCGACCTCAGCGGCCGGCGCCACATGGAATATCTCGCCTATCGCGGCGTGTTCGCAGACATCCCGTTCGACGAGATCCGCGATGCCTTCCGCACCTACTATCCGCGCATGACGCGCCACCAGGAGGCCATGCCGCTGGGATCGACGGCGGCCGGCGACTTCGCGGCGGAAGCGGAGTCCGCGGCCTGATCGTGTCTTTTTTCTTTCCGTCGAAAGAGAAAGAATAGTCGCGCCGACCTGCGCTTTGCCTGAGTTTTGAGCGTTGATGCGTGCGCGGCGCTCGAATGCGGCGCTTCGAGCGACCCGCAGATGGGCGATGGACCGCGATAATGTGCAGGTTTTTCGGCCTCGCGAGAGGAGACCATTGCCCATAATAGGTGCCCGACGCACGTGCGCGTAGACTCCCGGTCGCTTGGTCTCACGTACCGGGAGTTCACTGATGTCCGACGAGTCCTTCGATCTTCGCGCTGCCGACGGCCGATGTTGATGCCGCCGTCCATGCGCCGTTTTCGACCGTTTTCGCCGTTTTTGTCGACCTCAACCATAAACGGTCGAAACGGCCGGGTGTGCGCGCGCGCTTCAGCTGGCGCGAGCGATGAGCTCGATCGGCGCGAACACGCCGCGCTCGATCATCTCGCGCATGTTGGCGAGCTTCTGCGGCGCGTCCGGCCCCATCACCACTGGCAGGCCGATCGGCTGCGCCGTCTGCTCGATGCGGCGCTGCATCGCCTGAAGGGCGGCCTCGCGGCGGTTGCGCTCCTTCACGACGGTGAAGCCCGCCGCATTCAACGCCGTCTTGTAGGCATCGGGCGTAGCGATGTGGTTGGTCGAAGGCTCGGACGACCACGGCACCGGATAGGCGAAGGCTCCGTCGCTTTGCAGCATGGCGTCGTAGATCGCGAACAGGCCGCCTTCCTTCAGCACGCGCCGCACCTCGGCGAACACCGCCTGCTTGTCGGGAATGTTCATGCCGACATGCAGCATGTAGGCGCCATCGAAGCTTGCATCGTCGAACGGCAATGCCGTCGCGCTCGCCTGCCGGAACGTGGCCGCGACGCCGACCCGCTGCGACAGCGCCTTCGCGACCTCGACATATTCCGCAGTGAGATCGACGCCCTCGATCTTCCAGCCGCGCTCCGAGGCGAAGCAGCGCGCCGGCCCGCCGATCCCGCAGCCGACATCGAGCACGCGCGCCCCTTCGGGCAGGTCGAGCTGGTCGCCCAGTGCCCGCGTCGCCGGCCGCCCGCCGATATGAAACTCGTCGACCAGCGCCAGGTCGGCATAGCTCAGCCCGTCCAGCTTCTTGCCGGCGCGCTGCAGCGCCGCCAGCAGCGCGCCCTCGAGGTTTCCGTGCGTGTAGTGCTGCGAGACACTTTGCTCGAGGCTCATGCTTTCCTCCGGACGGCCGGCGGTATACATGCTGGCCCAGGATTGCAAGAAGGGGAAACGCCCATGGCCAACATGTTGAAGGACAAGGTTGTTCTGATCACCGGTGCCGGCGGCGGCATCGGCCGCGAGATGGCGCTGCTGGCGGCCCGGGAAGGCGCCAAGGTGGTGGTCAACGATCTCGGCGGTGCGGTCGACGGCGAGGGCTCGGGCAGCGCCACCCCCGCCCAGAAGGTGTGCGACGAGATCGCGGCGGCCGGCGGCAAGGCCGTTCCCAATGCCGACAGCGTGACCGATCCTGCCGGGGCCGAGCGTATGGTCAAGGCGGCGGTCGAGAATTTCGGCCGCATCGACGGCGTCATCAACAACGCCGGCATCCTGCGCGACCGCATCTTCCATCGCATGAGCCACATGGACTGGAAGATGGTGATCGACGTGCATCTCAACGGCTCGTTCAACACCAGCCGCGCCGCCGCGAACTACTTCAAGGAGCAGAAGTCGGGCGCGTTCGTGCACTTCACCTCGACCTCGGGCCTGGTCGGCAACTTCGGCCAGGCAAATTACTCCGCGGCCAAGATGGGCATCATCGGCCTGTCGCGCTCGATCGCCCTCGACATGGCGGCCTTCAATGTCCGCTCCAACTGCATCTCGCCGTTCGCCTGGACGCGCATGATCGGCACCATCCCCGCCGACACCGACGCGCAGAAGGCGCGCCTCGAGCGCTCCAAGCGCATGACTCCGGCCAAGGTCGCGCCGATGGCGGTGTTCCTGCTGTCGGACGCCGCGCAGGAGGCCGGCATCACCTCGCAGATCTTCGGCGTGCGCATGAACGAGATTATGCTGTTCAACGCCAACCGCCCGGTGCGGTCGGTGCACAATTCCGAGGGCTGGACCCTCGAGGCGATCGCCGAGCACGCCGTGCCCTCGATGAAGCCCTACTTCACCGACCTCAAGCGTTCGCCCGAATACTTCACCTGGGATCCGATCTGATCGCGAATTCCCTCCCCCGGAGGGGGAGGGCTAGGGAGGGGAATGTCGCGATCGACGCATCGTTCGCAGCGAGCGCAGAGTCCCCCACCCCAACCCTCCCCCTGCGGGGGGGGGGAGACAAGATGTTGAACGGAGTTGACGATGGCCGAAGCCCGCAAGAACGAACCGAAGATCGATGCCGACGAGGTTTTGAACGGCATCGTCGAATGGGTGTCGATCGAGAGCCCGAGCCATGACGGCAAGTCGGTCAACAAGGTGGTCGACCATGTCGAGGGCCAGTTCCGCGACCTCGGCCTGAAGCTCGACCGCACGCCGGGCCGCGACGGCTTCGGCGACATCCTGGAGTGCAGGACCACGCCGGAGATGAGCCAGCAGGCCGACGGCAAGGGCATCCTGGTGCTGGCGCATCTCGATACCGTCCATCCGATCGGCATGATCGAGAAGGACCTCAGGATCCGCCGCGAGGGCGACAGCGTGTTCGGCCCCGGCATCTACGACATGAAGGCCGGCGGCTACATCGCCTACTACGCGCTGCGCCACCTGATCCGTCAGGGCAAGAAGACCAAGCTGCCGGTCACCTTCCTGTTCATCCCCGAGGAGGAGGTCGGCAGCCCGACCTCGCGCGCGCGCATCGAGGAGGCCGCGCGCGGCCACAAGTACGCGCTGGTGATGGAGCCCGGCCGCGACGGCGACCGCGTCGTCACCTCGCGCAAGGGTGTGGGTCGCTTCACGCTCAAGGTGAAGGGCGCGGCGAGCCATGCCGGTGTGCGCCACCAGGACGGCCGCAGCGCCATTCACGAGATGGCCAGGCAGATCATGCGGATCGAGGCCAAGACCGACTACGAGCGCGGCATCACCTGCAATGTCGGCCTGATCACCGGCGGCACGGGGGTGAACGTCGTGCCCGCCGAATGCACGGTCGAAGTCGACCTGCGCGTGCCCTCCCAACAGCTCGCCGAGGAAATGACGCACTGGTTCCTGAACCTCGAGCCGATCGGCAAGGACGTCGAGCTGACGGTGACCGGCGAGATGAACCGCCCACCGTACCAGAAGGACGCCGGCATCTCGGCCCTGTTCGAGAAGGCGCAGGCGATCTATCGCGAGATCGGCAAGGAGCTGAACGACGTGCCGCTCACCGGCGGCGGCAGCGACGGCAACTTCACCGCCGCGCTCGGCATCCCGACGCTCGACGGCCTCGGCGCCGACGGCAAGGGCGCGCACGCCGCCTACGAGCAGATCTACTACTCGTCCCTGGTGCCGCGCACCTATCTGTGCACGCGCCTCTTGGAGACTTTGGACTGATGCCCACTCTGTATCATGCCAAGAACACGCGCTCGATGCGCGTGCTCTGGGTGCTCGAGGAGCTCGGCGTGAAAGCCGAGATCAAGAGCCTGCCGTTCCCCCCGAGCAAGCTCCAGCCCGACTATCTGTCGGTCAATCCGACCGGTACCGTGCCGACGCTGATCGACGGCCCGGTGCGGCTCACCGAATCGATGGCGATCTGCGAGTATCTCGCGGCGAAGCACGACTCGCCGCTGCTTGTGGGAATGGGCGATCCGGCGCGCATCGAGTTCGTGCAATGGCTGTGGTACGGCGAATCGACCCTGATGACGCCGCTGTCGCGCATGGCGACGGTCGGCCGGTTGCAGCGCAAGGGCCCGGACATCGACGCCGTGATCGAGGATGCACGCAACAATACCGGCGTCCGGCTCGCGGCGCTGGAGCGTCGCCTGGAAGGTCGCGACTTCCTGGTCGCCGGACGGCTGACCTTGGCCGACATCTCGGCGGGCTATCCGCTCCATCTGGTCGGCCTGAACGGCATGGACCATCTGCTCGGACCGCGTTCGACCGCCTATCGCGAGCGCCTGCGTTCGCGGCCCGCCTATCAGCGCGCAATCGCGGTCGTCTGACCGACCGCGCGCGCGACGGCCTGCATGTCGTGGGCCAGCGCGAGCGCCGTGGGCCGGTCGAGCTGGCTGGAGATGCCGACCGAGGCGATGGTCCGGGTTATGATGCCCGCGGCGTCGAGCACCGGCACGGCGACGATCGTGACGCCGGCGATGTAGTTGCCGCGGTCGATGCTGAAGCCCTGCCGCCGCGTCGCCTCGACCTCGCGGCGCCAGCTCGCGTAGGACGGTGCGTTGTTCCAGCGCAGCGCGCGGAACCGCCGCTCGAGCTCCTCGGGTGGGTGGCGGCTGAAGGCGGCGACGCAGCGGCCGGTGGCGGAGATCATGGTCGGGAAGCGGCTGCCGATGTCGACATGCAGGCGGACCGGCGCCTGGGTCTGCGACAGCGCCACGACGATCATGTGCCGGAGGTTCGGCACCTCGACGCCGATGGCGGTGACCGGATAGCGGCGCGACAGGCCGTCGATATGCGGCTGGACCTGACTCGGGAAGTCGGCGCGCTCGAGCGCGCTGCGCGCCAGGGCGAGCGTGCCAAGTCCCAGCCGGTAGCGTTTGTCGGCATCGACCGCCACCAGCTCCTCGGCGACGAGGGCACGCAGGATGTGCAGCGCGGTGCTCGGCACCAGGTCGAGCGCCTGCGCGATCGCCTTCATGCCCATCGGCGCCTTGGCGCGGCCGAGCAGGCGGAGGATGGCGACGGCGCGGGTGACGGCGGGAACGGCGCGGGGGATCATGGATTGTATATATACAACTGACGATTTTTCTGTACAACAAGAGCGCGGTGGCCGACCGTCGCGAGCGATGAAGAAGCTCACCGACTTTACGAGCTACGCTGACGCGCAGGCGAACTTCGCAAGCGCCAAGCTGTGGGAGCTGTTCGACGGCGATCGCGAGCGGCTGAACATCGCGCACGAATGCATCGACCGGCATGTCGACGGTGAGAAGACGGCCGTCATTGTCGTGAAAGCAGCCGGCGGCGAGGAGATCCTGAGCTATCGCCGCATCAGCGAGGACTCGGCGCGTTTCGCCCACTGGCTGGCGGCGAAGGGCGTCGCGCCGGGCGACCGGGTCGCGATCAAGCTGGAGCCGTCGCGCGCCTTCTATGCCGCGGTGTTCGGTGCGATGAAGGCGGGCGCGATCGCCGTGCCGCTGTTCACGCTGTTCGGGCCGGATGGCGTGAAGCTCCGCGTCGAGGACTGCAAGCCGAAGCTGCTGATCGAGGACGATGCGTTCCTGACGGAGTTGACTGCGTTTCCAACGGCCTTCGAGCCCAATACACGTGCCGACGACCTGGCGATCTTCCAGTACACGTCCGGCACAACGCGCGAGCTGCCCGAGGCGGTGAAGCATACGCACCGCGCCATCGTCACGGTGATGGTGGCGGCGCTCTACGGCACCGGCCTGCGGCCGGGCGACCGCTTCATCTGCCCGTCGTCGCCGGCCTGGGGGCACGGTCTGTGGCATGGCACCCTGGCACCGTTGGCGATGGGCCTGACCATCGGCAGCTACGCCGGCAAGTTCGACGCGCCGCGGCTGTTGCAGGCGCTGGAGGAGCATCGCTTCACCAACATTTCCGCCGCCGCCACGCACTACCGCATGATGCGCGTCTCGGGCGCAGCGCCGAAGCATCGCTACTTCCTCGAGAAGACCTCGTTCACCGGCGAGCCGATCGACAGCGAGACGGCCGCCTTCTGCGAGGCCACCTTCAAACGGCCGATGTGCAGCATGTACGGCACCACCGAGATCGGCGTGATCCTGGTGAGCTATCCCGGTGCGCCGGACTTCGTTGTGAAGCCGGGCTCGCTCGGCAAGCCGATCCCCGGCGGCAAGGTCGAGGTGCACGACGGCGAGGGCAAGCCGTGCCCGCCTGGCGTTACCGGCGAGATGAAGGTGTGGCGTCGTGACAGGTGGATCGCCACCAAGGATCTTGGCCGCACCGACGAGGACGGTTACTTCTTCCACGGTGGCCGCGCCGACGACGTCATCATCTCGGCCGGCTGGACCATGAGCGCGATCGAGATCGAGGACGCCGTCCTGAAGCACCCCGACGTGCGCGAGGTGGGGGCGATCGGCGTGCCGGACAAGCTGCGCGGCCAGGTCGTGAAGGCCTTCGTCGTGGCCGACCGCAAGGGCGACGAGAGCTTCATCAAGGAAATCCAGGACCTCGTGCGCGAGCGACTGAGCCAGCACGAGTATCCGCGGGTCATCGAGTTCGTGACCGAGCTGCCCAAGACGCCAGCCGGCAAGGTCAACCGCAAGATCCTGAGAACGAGGGAAAAGGAAAATGCCTGACGCCATGGAACGGAGCTTTCCGAAGATCACCGAGGAGGGCCTCGACGCCCTGCGCCAGCGCATCGGCGTCAAGATCGGCCAGACGGCCGAACCGTGGTGCCACGAGGCGACGCGCGACAATATCCGCCACTACGCCCACGGCATCGGCGACGACAATCCGCTGTGGTGCGTGCCCGAGTATGCGAAGAAGACGAAGTTCGGCGACGTGATCGCGCTGCCGTCGTTCCTGTTTGCGACCAGCCGCATCATCTCCGGCTATGTCGGCGGCCTGCCGGGCATCCATGCCATGTGGTCGGGCTCGGACTGGCACTGGCACAAGACGGTCAACCGCAACGACGAGATCACCACCGAGGCGTGGCTCAAGGACCTGATCATCCATGAGACGAAGTTCGCCGGCCGCGCGGTGCAGCAGATCTATCACGTCGATTTCTTCAACCAGAAGGGTGACCTCGTCGCCGACGCGGACAGCTGGTGCTTCCGGACCGAGCGCGACCACGCGCGCGAGAAGGGCACCAAGTACAAGGAGTTGAGACAGAAGCCGGTGCGCCGCTACACCGACCAGGAGCTGGCCGAGGTGTCCAAGCTCTATGCCGAGGAGCAGATCCGCGGCAGCACGCCGAGGTACTGGGAAGACGTGAAGGAGGGCGAGGCGCTGCCGACCATGGTGAAGGGTCCGATGACCGTGACCGGCTTCATCGCCTACGCCCAGGGCTGGGGCGGCCTCTATATCCGCGCCAACAAGCTTGCCTGGAAGATGCAGGACGCCCATCCCGGCCTCGGCATCAAGAACCGCTTCGGCATCCCCGACTGCCCCGAGCGGGTACACTGGGAGGAGGAGTTCGCCCACGAGGTCGGCGCGCCGGGCGCCTACGACTACGGTCCCGAGCGTGCGTCGTGGCTGACCCATCACATGACCAACTGGATGGGCGACGACGGCATGCTGCGCAACGCGACCTGCAAGATCCGCCGCCACAATCCGGCGGGCGACATTCTGTTCATCAAGGGCAAGGTCGTGCGCAAGTACGTCGAGGACGGCCGCCACCTGGTGGCGATCGAGCAGGAGGCGCGGCAGCAGGACGACGAGCTGTCGATCCTCGGCACCGGCATCGTCGAGCTGCCAAGCCGCGGCAAGTAAGCAAATCAAGAAGAGGGAGAGAAACAGTGATCCGCGTAGTCAGTGCGTTGTTCGCGCTGCTGCTGGCGTTGCCGGCAGCGGCGCAGAGTTATCCGACCCGGCCGGTGCGTCTGATCGTGCCGTACCAGGCGGGGCAGGGGACCGATGTAGCGGCGCGCTACTTCGGCGAGCGGCTGAGCAAGGCGCTGGGCCAGCAGTTCGTGGTCGACAACCGGCCAGGCGCCGGCGGCAACATCGGCACCGAGGCGGTCGCCCACGCGGCACCCGACGGCTACACGCTGCTGATGGGCACCAACGCCACACAGACCATGAACGAGTTCCTCTATTCGTCGCCCGGCTACGACGCGGCCAAGGACTTCGCGCCGGTCGTGCTGGTCGGCATGCTGCCGATGGTGATCGCGGCCAATCCGTCGGTTGCGCCGAGCACGATCCCGGAGCTGGTCGCGGCGGCCAAGGCGCAGCCCGACAAGATCAACGTCGCGCTGCCCAGCACCTCGGCGCGCGTGGTGTTCGAATTCTTCAAGGAGAAGAGCGGCGCGCCCTTGTTCGGCGTGCCGTACAAGGGCTCGGGAACGGCGATGACCGAGGTGATGGGCGGCCAGGTGCAGCTGATCGTCGACACCGCGACCGCGCTGCGCGGCCATGTGCAGAGCGGCAAGCTGAAGGCAATCGCCATCACGACCTTGAAGTCGGGCGAGCTGATGCCGGGCGTGAAGTCGGTGGCCGAGCAGGGCGTGCAGGGCTTCGAGATGACGCCGTGGACCGCGCTCTATGCGCCGCGCGGCACGCCGAAGGAGATCGTCGACAAGCTCAACGCCGAGATCATGAAGGTGCTGGCCGAGAAGGAATCGCGCGACAAGCTCCTGAGCCTCGGCTTCGAGCCGGCCGGCGGCACCCCGGACCAGCTCGCCGCCTTCGAGAAGACCGAACGCGAGAAGTGGGGCGCGCTGATCAAGGCGGCGGGGCTGAAGGGCGACTGATACCGTCCCGAGCGTAGCCGAGGGACCTATTTCGAGGGCGGCAGCCGCCAAAAAGGTCCCTCCACTCCGCTTCGCTCCGGTCGGGACGGCAGTTAGGCGACGTCGTACCGATCCAGATCCATCACCTTTGCCCACGCGGTCGCGAAGTCCCTGGCGAACTTCTCCTTCGCATCGGCGGTAGCATAGACCTCGGCCAGCGCGCGCAGCACCGAGTGCGAGCCGAAGATCAGGTCGACGCGGGTGCCGGTCCATTTGACCTTCTTGGTCTTGCGGTCGCGGCCTTCGTAGGTGCCGTCTTGCCCATTGGGCTGCCACTCGGTGGCCATGTCGAGCAGGTTGACGAAGAAGTCGTTCGTCAGCGTGCCCGGCTTGGTGGTGAAGACGCCATGCTTGGATTTGTCCGCGTTCGCGCCGAGCACGCGCAGCCCGCCAACCAGCACCGTCATCTCCGGCGCCGACAGCGTCAGCAGCTGCGCGCGATCGACCAGCGCCTCCTCCGGCGCCATCAGCGAACCGCCGTTGACGTAGTTGCGGAAGCCATCGGCGCGCGGCTCGAGCGGCGCGAAGGAGTGCGCGTCGGTCTGCTCCTGCGAGGCGTCCATGCGGCCCGGCGTGAACGGCACCTTCACGTCGGTCCCGCCGTCCCTGGCCGCCTGCTCGACCGCGGCGTTGCCGCCCAGCACGATCAAGTCGGCCAGCGACACCTTCTTGCCGTCCGGTGCTGCCGCGTTGAACTCCTTCTGGATCGCCTCCAGCTTGCCGAGGACGATCTTCAGCTCGGCCGGCCGGTTGATCGCCCAGTCCTTCTGCGGCGCCAGGCGAATGCGCGCGCCGTTGGCGCCCCCACGCTTGTCGGAGCCGCGGAAGGTCGAGGCCGACGCCCAGGCCGTCGACACCAGATCGGAAACCGAAAGGCCCGACGCCAGGATCTTCTGCTTCAGCGACTGCGCGTCGGCCTCGTTGATCAGCGGATGGTCGACCTTGGGGATCGGGTCCTGCCAGATCAGCGTCTCCTTCGGCACGAGCGGACCGAGGTAGCGCTGGATCGGGCCCATGTCGCGGTGCGTGAGCTTGAACCAGGCCCGCGCGAAGGCGTCGGCGAACTCCTCCGGATGCTCGTAGAAGCGCCGCGAGATTTTTTCGTAGGCGGGATCCATGCGCAGCGACAGGTCGGTCGTCAGCATGGTCGGCACGTGCTTCTTCGACTTGTCGAACGCATCCGGAATGTCGGCTGGCGCATTCTTCGCCTTCCACTGCTGGGCTCCGGCCGGGCTCTTGGTCAGCTCCCATTCGTACTTGAAGAGATTTTCAAAGAAGTGGTTGCTCCACCTGGTCGGCGTCTGGCTCCAGGTGACCTCGGGCCCACCGGTGATTGCGTCGGGGCCGACGCCCGTCTGGTACTTGCTCTTCCAGCCGAGACCCTGATCCTCGATTGCGCCGCCTTCCGGCTCCGGCCCGATCAGCGACGGATCGCCCGCGCCGTGCGTCTTGCCGAAGCTGTGGCCGCCCGCGATCAATGCGACGGTCTCCTCGTCGTTCATCGCCATGCGCGCGAAGGTCTCGCGGATGTCCCTGGCCGCTGCGACCGGATCGGGCTTGCCGTTGGGACCTTCCGGATTGACGTAGATCAGGCCCATTTGCACTGCGCCCAGCGGGTTCTGCAGCTCGCGCTCGCCGCTGTAGCGTTCGTCGCCCAGCCACGTTCCTTCGGGCCCCCAGTAGAGCTCTTCCGGCTCCCAGGTATCGGCGCGGCCGCCGGCGAAGCCGAAGGTCTTGAAGCCCATCGATTCGAGCGCGACGTTGCCGGCGAGGATGTACAGATCGGCCCACGAGAGCTTGCGGCCGTACTTCTGCTTGATCGGCCATAGGAGGCGTCGTGCCTTGTCGAGGTTGGCGTTGTCGGGCCAGCTGTTGAGCGGCGCGAAGCGCTGCTGTCCGCCGCCGGCGCCGCCGCGTCCGTCGGCGATGCGATAGGTCCCGGCGCTGTGCCAGGCCATGCGGATGAACAGGCCGCCGTAATGGCCGAAGTCGGCCGGCCACCAATCCTGCGAATCCGTCATCAGGGCGTGCAGGTCCTTGATGACGGCGTGGAGGTCGAGGGTCTTGAATTCCTTGGCGTAGTCGAACGCCTCACCCATCGGGTTCGAGCGATTGGAGTGCTGATTGAGGATGGAGAGGTTGAGCTGATTGGGCCACCAGTCCCGGTTGCTGTGCGCGCGACGTCCGCCGTTGAATGGGCACTTGCTATCGCTCATGTGCGCCTCCTCAATTTAGAACACTTCTAAAGTATTAGGCCCTCCTATCCCGCAATTCAATCCCCCGTCAGGCCCAATAACTAGTATGCGACCGTGAATCTCTGACGAACGTGTTTGGGCGTCTCGAGCTCGTCGAGGATGGCGACGGCGAAGTCCTCGCGGCTGATCTTGCTCTCGCCCTTTGCGTCCTCGACCAGGTGATCAAGGCCGAGCCGGAACTTGCCCGTGCGCTCGCCCGGCTGGATCGAGGCGGCGGGCGAGATGGCGGTCCAGTCGAGGTCGGTCGCCTTCTTCATCTCGTCGAAGGCGAGCGCTGCGGGCTTCGAGGTGGGCGGCTGGATGCCCTTCTCGGCCATGTGCTCGAAGTGGGTGCGGCCGTCCTTGCGGATCAGGCTGCCGGCTCCGATCACGAACAGGCAACGCTTCACGTTCGATTTGCGGATCGCGTCGAGCACCTGATGGATGTCGGCCTCGTTCCATTTCACCGACACGACGACGGCGTCATGGCCCTTGAACAGCGCCGCGGTCGCCGCGACGTCGGCGGTGTTTGCGGCCTTTGCGGTCATGCCCTGCCGTGTGGTGAGCTTCTTCGGGTCACGCGAGGTCGCGGTGACGGCGTAACCGCGGCGTAGCGCCTCGTCGAGGATGCGGCTGCCGATCCCGCCAGTAGCGCCGATCAGGGCGATGTTCATGCGGTGGTTCCTTTCAGGATGTCGCGGATCGCGGCGACGGTCTCCTTGGGCGCTTCCTGCGGCACGTTGTGGCCGACCCTTGCGATCATGCGCCGCTCGTAGCCGCCGGTGAACTTGGCGGCGCCGCCGTCGCGGTCCGAGGCCGGACCGACGCCGTCGGCATCGCCGTGCAGGTTGATGGTCGGGACCGTGATCGCCGGCTGCGCCTGCAGCTTCGCCTCGATGCCGAGCAGCGCCGGATCGCCGGCCGCGTAGCCATAGCGATGGCGATAGGACTGGATGACGACCGGCACGAAGTCGGGATTGTCGAAGGATTTGGCGCTTGCCTCGAAGGTCGCGTCGTCGAACTGCCAGTGCGGTGACCAGAGCTTCCAGAGCAGCCGGCAGATGTCGCGCCGGTTCTGGGTCAGCCCGGCTTCGCCGCGCGGCGTGTTGAAGTAGTACTGATACCAGAGCCGGTGCTCCTGCGCGGCTGCGGCCGGCTTCACCGAGCCCTTTATGTCCTGGATGTTGTAGCCAGTGCAACTCACCAGGCCGCGCACGCGCTCCGGCCACAGCGCCGACACAACGCACGCTCCGCGGCCGCCCCAGTCGTAGCCCATCAGGGCTGCGCGCCGGATCGCGAGCGCATCCATGAACTGGAGCAGGTCATTGCCGAACGCCGCCTGCTCGCCGGATCGCGGCGTATCGGCCGAGAGGAAGCGCGTCGGGCCGTAGCCGCGAATGTAGGGCACCAGCACGCGGCACCCGTCCTGGGCCAGCGGTGGTGCGACCTCGTCGAAGCAGCGCGGATCGTAGGGAAAGCCATGCATCAGGATCACCGGCGCGCCGTCGGCGGGGCCGTGCTCCTCGTAGGCAATTTCGAGCGTCGGAGTGCGAACCGATTTCATCGTGCGAGCCTAGCGCCTTGCGTTGACAGAGTCGTGTCCCACGCCCACGCTTCCCGCAAAACAGGAGGAAGCATGGCCCGGTTCGACCGTGTGATCCGCGGCGGCATGATCGTCGACGGCAGCCGCCTGCCGCGCTTTCGCGGCGACATCGGCATCAAGAATGGCGCAATTGCCGAGATCGGCCAGTTGCGCGCCGACGATGCCGACGAGGTGATCGATGCCGGCGGCCTGATCGTGGCGCCGGGCTTCGTCGACTTGCACACGCACTACGATGCGCAGCTCTTCTGGGATCCGTACTGCACCCTGTCCTCATGGCACGGCATCACCTCGGTGGTGATCGGCAATTGCGGCTTCGGCTTCGCGCCGGTGCGGCCGGCCGAGCGCGAGCGGGCGATGCTCACCATGACCCGCGTCGAGGCGATCCCGATGTCATCCATGCAGCAGGGCATGCCGTGGAGCTGGGTAACGTTCCCAGAGTTCCTCGACGCGGTCGATCGCGCGCCCAAGGCGGTGAACATCCTGCCCTATGTGCCCGTCTCGCCCTTGCTGATCTGGGTGATGGGCTTCGAGGCGGCCAAGGCCGGCAAGAAGCCGACGCCTGAGCAGCACGCCGAGCTGCGCCGTCTGATGCACGAGGCGATGGATGCCGGCGCCTGCGGCTGGTCGGCGCAACGCATGCTGCCGACCGGGCCGGCGGCGGTGCAGCGCGACCATGACGGCTCGCCGATGCCGACCGACGTGATGCACGACGACACCTGCCGGGAGTTCGCCAAGGTGCTGGCCGAGCGCAACGACGGCTTCATGCAGATGCTGCTGGTGTCGGGCGACAACACACGCGACCGGCTGTTCTATGAGGAGATGGCGACGGTTTCGGGCCGGCCGATCCTGATGAACGTGGTGCAGGCGTTCGACGACCGGCCGCATATCCATCGCCGGCTGCTCGAATGGCTGAAGAGCTGCCGAGAGCGCGGCATCCGCGTGATCGGGCAGGGGCTGACCACAGACGCGGGCTTCACCTTCACCTTCGAGAACTGGAACCTGTTCGACGACGTCCAGGCTTGGTGCGACGCCACCACCGGCACGAGAGAAGAGCGGTTGGCCAAGCTTGCCGATCCGGCGCGCCGGCCGGCGCTGCGCGAGAAGCTGCCGATCACCGCGACCGGTCCGCTGCCGCAGATCGCGATCGTCGGCCCCAAGCTGGAGAAGAACAAGCGCTGGCTCGACTACACGCTGGCCCATGCCGGCGAGAAGATGGGCAAGCACCCGGTCGACGTGATGCTCGACATGGCGGTCGAGGAGAATCTCGAGACCGAGTTCTTTGCCACCCCGCCCAACGGCAAGATCGAGCACCTCAAGGAGCTGGTCGACGATCCGTACATCCTGTTCGGCGTATCGGACGGCGGCGCGCATACCAAGTTCCTGACGGCGGGGCGCTATCCGACGGAGACGCTGTGCAAGGTGGTACGCGAGCACAACATGATCTCGCTCGAGGAGGCGCACTGGCGGCTGTCGGCGCTGCCGGCCGAGGTCGCGGGCTTCCGCGGCCGCGGCGTGCTGAAGAAGGGAGCGCCGGCCGACATCGTGATCTACGATTTCGACGGGCTGAAGGTGCTGCCCGACGAGATCGCGCACGACCTGCCGGGCGGCGAATGGCGGCGCATCCAGCGCGCCGAGGGCTACAAGTACATCCTGGTCAATGGCGAGATCACGATGCGCGACGGCCGGCCGACCAACAGGCATTCGGGCAAGCTGCTGCGCCATGGCGCTTGAGGTTTCCGAATAGCCCGTCGTCCCGACCGGAGCGAAAGCTCGGCTTCGGTCGGGACGACGGAGGGAGGAGTGCGTCGCCTTACTTCGCCGCGCAGGGATGGAAGTTCATGTCCGGCCCCAGATCGTAGGGCGGCGGCACCATGGCCAGGCTGGTCGCCTTGGGATCGAGCGCCCATTCCAGCGCGCGCAGGCCGCGTGCGCAGAACTGCGGATCGACCGGCGCTTTCTGCGCGGTGCGGTTGGCGAATTCGGTCACCACGACATCGACGTTGAAGCGGCGCTTGCGCGAGAGGTCGTTGAGGGCGCGGGCATTGGCCGAGAGGTCGCCGCTGTATTTCTGCAGGAAGCTTCCATACTGGCTGTCGAAGGCGCGACTGCCGCTCGGAGTCTGGCACTGCAGGGTCACGACGCTCATTTCCTGCTGCAGCATGCGGACGCGCAGCGTGGAGAGGTCGCCTTCGTTGTAGCAGGTAGCGCGCGTGGCGGCGGAGGGTGGCGACGGCGGCGAGGGGGCCATGTAGTCCGGTGCCGGCGGTGGCTTGGTCGCGACGGTCTTCGGCGTGCAGCCGCTGAAACCGCTGATGGCCAGACCGGCCGTCACAAGTACCGAGGCTTGCACAAGCTTGCCGATCATCCGCTCACTCCAGCTACAATGCGGGAAAGGAAGCTTGCGGGTACAACATGTGGGGGGCGGTTTCAAATCCTAAAGTGCGCGGCTCAAGGCCTTGTGGAAGATCTCG
>Ga0209062_1003898_pt1 | contig 16464 bp, 15 predicted proteins | sample Coa_R2_2_FD_187158 | JGI IMG/M metagenome (GOLD analysis project Ga0209062, IMG submission 187158) | Surface soil microbial communities from Centralia Pennsylvania, which are recovering from an underground coalmine fire - Coalmine... | ecosystem: Environmental > Terrestrial > Soil > Unclassified...
TTAGCCCTGGAACGCTGGCGAAATCAGCCAAAGACTCGGGAACAAGACAACGACAAACGGAGCCGAAAGCGGGCTGCTCAGCGACCCAGACCACGACCTGATGTTGTCGCCTCCAGCGAGAAGTCTCAAAATGAGTATCGAGTTGGGCGCGAGAACCGTCCGATTCATATTTCGGCCAATAGTGCTTGGTTACCAACGAGCCGCGACCGCAAGCGGGAAACGTCAACCGCTCCCTTTCTGGCGGTCGCGGCTCGTTGATACATGTAACACCCTCAACCGCAATGTGTATGAGAGTGGTTGGGTCAGAGCGAGCGTGGCTGCACTACGGCGACAAGTTTTCGCCGAGTGCGGCCACTCCGCGAGTGGACCACTCCCAAGCGTGGACGGATTTGGTGGTATCTTGTTTTGAAAATGGGTTGATTTGATCGTGATCGCTTGTTCACGTTGTGTAGAGCGATGGCACCAGCGGCCAGACATACAAGCTCATCATCATGCAGCCACCGACGACGGTTGCCAGCCCGCCCACCATCATCGCGAACACCGCCAGGGTATTCCCCGCATATTTGCCACCGGAAGCCTGAACGGCCTTCATCGCCCAACCGCCTGTGAGCGCAGCGGCAAGACCGAGCCAGAAGGGGAGCACATACGCAATGATTTGCACCGAGTAGTTGGCAATCTTCGATCGTTCCGTGAGAGTGAACATTTTGCGGTCGATGCGGTCGCCAAGGATGCTCGTTTCGCCTTTCACCCATAGCCGTTCGTACCACGAGCCCGGTTGTGCCGGCAACCCGGCCGATCCGCGTGCTTCGCGCAGCGGACTGCCCGCCAGGTGTTTCTCCGCAGCCATCGAGCCGTAGAGAGCCAACACTCCCGCGACAATCGCCATACTGATGGCTGCCCACGACATGCGGTGAATTGGCGCTCCGTGACTCGATCCGGTGACCATCGCTGCTTCCGTCCTCTGTTCTCTGTCTTCTGATCCCTGGCCTCTGGCTTCTCTTCGTGCGGTCGGTTAAGGTGTGCGGATTGTTCGTTCTCCTTCGCTGCCGCGCTGCCATGACTCCTTCTGCTGCACCCGCGTCCGCTCTTTCTCCATTGAGGTGGTGGGTGTGTCTGCTTCTGATGCAGGCCACCGTCATCAACTATATGGACCGCATCGCCCTCAACCAGATGGCGAAGGAGATCAAGACGGCCTTCGGATTGAGCAACTCGCAATACAGCCAGCTTGAAAGTGTCTTCTCGGTCGCATTTGCAATCGGGGCGTTCGCAACGGGCTTCGTGGTGGACCGAGTGAGCGTGCGCTGGGTGTATCCGCTCATGGTGCTGGGCTGGTCGGCCGCTGGCGTGCTGACCGGATTCGCCGGCACGTTCTGGATGCTCCTCACGGCTCGCTTTATGCTTGGGTTATTCGAAGCTGGCAACTGGCCATGTGCCCTTCGTACAACCCGAACTGTACTTTCACCGGAGGAGCGGTCTTTTGGCAACTCGCTGTTTGGCAGCGGGACTGCGCTTGGGGCGGTGGTCACGCCGATGCTGGTGTTGGTAGTCCTTCAATGGGCGGAACGCAACGGGCTGGCGGAGACGTGGCGCGTGCCGTTCCGTATGATCGGCAGCCTCGGACTGGTGTGGATCGCGCTATGGTTCCTCACGGTGCCCGGACGGCTGGTGAGTCCAACCGATGCGACAGGAATGGCGCCAGCTCATCAAGGTGCCACGCGGTTCATCGACATCTTCCGTGATCGCCGATTCTGGGTGCTGGTTGTTATTACCCTCAGTGTGAACTTCACGTGGCACGGGTACCGCACTTGGCTCCCGCTCTATCTTCAGGAACAACGCGGCTACACACGCGAGCGGATGAGTGAGTTCACGACCGTGTATTACCTCGTCGCTGACATCGGAACGTGGTCCGCGGGATTCCTCACGCTCGTCCTGTGCCGACTCGGGATGCGCCTCCACCTGAGCCGCGTGCTGATGTTTACAGGCTGTGCGTTCCTCAGCCTGGGGACCTTTGCGGTACCATTTCTACCAGGCGGCTGGCCACTTCAAACGGGGTTGTTGGTGGTCGCGTTCGGTGCGCTCGGACTCTTCCCGACGTACTTTGCGCTCAGCCAGGAGCTGTCGTCCAAACACCAGGGGAAGGTGACCGGCACGCTCGGCGCATCCGCCCACTTCTCGCTCGCGGCGATGTATCAATTGGAAGGTTGGGTCTGTGATACCACCCACTCTTACGAATGGGTATTGGGCGGCGTGGGTGTGTTTCCACTCCTTGCGCTTGGCGTGATGTTGGTTCTCTGGTCGCCATGGCATGAACCAGCCCCGCCAGAGCTGAAAGAAGAGGTGGGGAACTACTCGTGAGAATCCAGTTCGAATCCTCGCGAAGCCAACTCGGTGGCAGTTCGAAGCACTCCATGAACTGGGCAGAATAAACGTCGACGAATTGCTCGCTGAGATGGAAGTGAAACGGGTCCAAGGAGGGATGTTCGTGAACAGTCCGAAGAACGAGGTCTGCAACTCACTGACTTGGTTGGATGAGCGACCGTTCGCGCCGCGGTTTCCGCTTCACATCCTCCACGTCTTCGCGCATACTTAATTCTCCCGCCTGAACTTACTCGCATCATCCCACCACGCGAGTTCCTTTCATGCTCTCCCTCTTCACCCGCGAAGCGGCTCGGCTTTGTGATGGCGTCTCGCGCCGCGAAGCATTGGCGATTGGCTCGCTCGGCACGATGGGATGCTCCGATAGATCGCTCTATACATCCGCACTTCTCTCTGCGCGGAAAGTACCCGCCCGCCAAGTCGCTTTTTTCGGCACATCGGACATAGCCACGCCACAAGACATGCGCCCACACTTACGATACGGCGTTTCGTGTGCTCATCGCCAGCGGCCGCGAGTTCACCGATTACCCACTCCTCCGCGCGACCCTGGACAAGCTTCTCGTGAACCGCCTGCCCGATGTGGAGTACAAAAGAAGGGTTGAGTGGAAGGGCGCCTGACCCCTGCATAGCGCGTCTATGTGGGGCCAGGATGCGAGCAACTACTTCGGCGTCTGGACTACGACAGTCGTCGTTTTCGCCTGCGTAACGCTGATCTTTGACACTCCGATGCCGACCGTGTGGACGACGACCGTTGTGCCTTCCGGCGTCGTGACGACAGTGTCGGCTTTACCCACCGATGTAGTCGTCGTGGTCGTCGTGCCCCCATCGTGATGACTGACCTCGCTCCCACCGCAACCGCAGAGTGGAATGAGCAACATCATCGTGAACGCAGACATGGCGAGACGGATCATGGTCTGTCCTCCGAGATTGGCACGCAAAGACTTTATAGTTGCGTGCAGGGATACTCGCGTCTAGCGAGCGTGATGCGGGAACTGCAAGGTGTCACATGACACGCAGTCCGAATTCCGGGATGTGGTGTGCGGAATTGTCCAACTATTTGGGCTGCTGGGTGCCGGGCGTTATCTTACCCATGCTCCGTGCCCAATGCAATCCTCATGTGGGTTGAAAACGACGATGTGAATTGATGCCACAGCGACGGCCTGATGGTGTCGGCGCAGGGTTCACCCCGACATAGAACACCTATGGAGAAGCGGTTTCCGCTTCACATCCTCCACGTCTTCGCGCATACTTAATTCTCCCGCCTGAACTTACTCGCATCATCCCACCACGCGAGTTCCTCTCATGCTCTCCCTCTTCACTCGCGAAGCGGTTCGGCTTTGTGATGGCGTCTCGCGCCGCGAAGCATTGGCGATTGGCTCGCTCGGCACGATGGGGCTGACTCTTCCCCATTTGCTGCAAGCACGTGCGGGCACGCCAGCACGCAAACCCAAAGCCTGCATCGTGCTATTTCTGCTCGGTGCGCCGCCGCAACAAGAGACGTGGGACCCGAAACCGGATTCGCCGGTGGAAGCGCGCGGAGATCTTCGGCCCATTCAAACGGCAACGCCGGGCCTGCTGATCGGCGAAACGATGGTGAAGACCAGCCGCTGGACCGAAAAGATCGCCGTGCTGCGGGCGTGTCAGACTAACGATAACACTCACTCCGCAAGTGGATACTTCATGACCACCGGCGTGCCGCATCAGCCGATGCAGGTGGAGAACGCCAAACCCGGCGCGCCCAACGACTGGCCCAGCGTGGGGGCTGTCGTGCGCAAGCTCCTACAGCCGCGTTGCCAGCTCCCCGCGGCGGTCACGCTACCCGAACAGATCGCCAACGACGGCAACCTGACGTGGCCCGGCCAGGACGCCGGCTTCCTGGGACGTGCGGCGGACCCGTGGCTCATCAACTGCAAGCCGGAAGAGGGGAAGTTTGAAGTGCCGGGGCTCGCTCTGCCCGCTGAGGTGACGACCACGCGATTCGGTGGCCGCAAAGACTTACTGACCGCACTTGAGGGACGAACCAGCCGCGACCGCGACGCAACGAATCCCCACACCGAGCGCGCCTTCGAGATGATCTCCTCGCCGGCGGCCCGAAAAGCCTTCGACCTCGACTCGGAAGGCACACGCACACGCGACCGCTACGGCCGCTCACGTTTCGGACAGTCGTGTTTGCTGGCACGGCGACTGGTGGAAGCGGGGGTGCCGCTCATTCGCGTGAACTGGACGCGCGTGCCAAACGCTCCCAACAACGGCCACTGGGATACGCACTCGCAGAACTCGCTGGCAATGAAGAAGATGATGCCGATTCTCGACTCTGCATACACCACACTGCTCGAAGATCTGAACGACCGCGGCATGCTGGAGGATACGCTGGTGGTGTGGATGGCGGAGTTTGGCCGCACGCCAAAGATCAACGGCGGAGGCGGTCGGGATCACTGGGGGCCTGTCTTCTCGGTGGCGTTGGCGGGCGGTGGCATACGTGGAGGAACGGTTCACGGCGCCAGCGACAAGCTCGCGGCCTATCCCAAAGACGGCCGCGTGCTGCCGCAAGACCTGCACGCGACCATCTACCACTGCCTCGGCATTCCGAAGGACGCCGAAATCCACGACAACCTCGGCCGCCCGCTAGCGGTGTATCGCGGCGAACCGGTGAAGCAGATTCTGGGGTGAACCGTGACAGAAGAGGAATGGTTGGGGTGTGAAGACCCCAGCCCGATGCTGAAACACGTGGAAAGCATCAGGGAGGCGAGTGAACGCAAACTGCGACTGTTCTCCGTGGGGTGTTGCAGGCTTCTCTTTCGGGTCGTACAGGTCAGATCGGTGAGCAGACGCGCCGTGGAAATGGCAGAAGCATACGCGGATGGACTGGCTTCTGCGGCGGAGATGGCGGAAGTCTGCTGCTACGCCAACTCAACTGCGGAACATGCATGCCGAGATGTGGCTGAGAGCGAAACGGGAATCGTTCGAGCCGATTGCACGGCATTGAATGCGGCGTGGGCCATGGCGGAGTATCGAACGCATCCACCAGATCACAATGCGCTGAGTCCGATCTTTCGTGCTCACGTTCAGGCGGAACAAGCGTTCCAGTGCGGCTACCTCCGAGATATCTTCGGCAATCCCTTCCGTCCCGTTGCGTTCGATCCGACCTGGCTCACTTCCGATGTACAGCTGCTGGCACGCGATATCTATTCCGAGCGTGCCTTTGACCGCATGCCGATTCTGGCCGATGCTCTGCAAGAAGCAGGGTGCACAAACGAAGACATCCTCAATCACTGTCGCGAGACGTCAATCACGCATGTTCGCGGCTGCTGGGTAGCCGATCTGGTGTTGGGCTGGGAGTAACCAATGACCGAAGCGGAGTGGTTGTGGGCTGCAACACCAGCTGCGCTCTTGGGGCAGCTCGTTACCACATCGCGAAAGAAGAGGCTCTACTGTGTTGCATGTTGCTGGCGTGTAGCCGTCCTCAACGAGGAATCAGGCGTGCGAGACGCTCTCGAAGTTGCCGAACGATACGCCGACGGATGGGAAACCCGCCGAAGACTCGACGCGGCTCGCGAGCAATGCGGCTGGCCTTCTCATTTCGTTCCGTTCAGCGAGCCGAGGTCCCAGCCGATTGTTGCAAACGCCATCGCGGAGGTGTGTCAGCCGGGCACCCTGTTCAACGCTGAGGCGGTTCTCAATTGGATCTCACAATTGTTTCCGCACCAAACGATGGATGATGAGGTCGCGGAGTTTGCTGCACAACGCGATCTTCTAAACGAACTTTTCGGCAACCCGTTCTGCCCAGTCGCGTTTGCTCCACAGTGGCGCACAGACACCGCTGTCACTCTTGCGCGTCAGATGTACGAGGTCCGTGACTTCTCAGCGATGCCGATTCTCGCTGATGCGCTACAAGACGCCGGCTGCGACAACGAAGATGTGTTGAATCACTGTCGCGATCCCCAACAGACACATGTTCGCGGGGTGCTGGATCGTAGATTTGCTGTTGGGCAAGGAATAGCATGCCACGAAGTCAATTACGATCAGTCGGACGATCACCGGCGTTGGAATCCCAATTTTCACTTTCTCAGGTGACGAATCCGTAATCGAGTTGTTGCCCTGCTATCGGTTATCTCGACCGTGATGAACAATCACCATAGCCAATCGGGTTCCTGCTTCACCTCTGCGCGGTTGGACCCCACCCTACTCGCTGTGCGATTCCGCTTCGGTGACCTCGGACTGAGCACGCGTTTTGTTCTTTTTCGCTTTCGTTTTTTTCGCTTTTTTCGCCAGTCGCGATTGTTGTTTGGTGAGGACGTGTTCGACCACTCCGAGGATGCTGTAGACCCAGCCAATACTCAAAATGATCATGACCGAGATGACCGCTTTGTGGGCTTGCTGTGCCTGGGGGTCATCGTAATCGGGTTTCTCCTGTACTGCCAGGAACGAGATGCCGAGAGTGATAAAGATCGCGGCGGAAGAGAAGATCAAGGAGGGCCAACCAGGAAACTGCAAAGTGACGGCGGAGCCGACGACGAGCAGAAACGTGAGTATGAGTAAATACCAGTTCTGTCGATACAGCGCGCCAATGCCCGCCCAGAAACAGAACCCCATCACCAGGGCGAACGCAATATAGAGACAGACCGGCCGGCCTCGAACCGCCGCCCAGCACGCCGGTGCAATGAGACTCGAAACGGCAAGACACGCAGCCAGCATCAACTGACGAACGGTGCCCACCAGGACACCCACCGTCAGGACGTGCAGGCAGATCCCCAGGACACGAACGAGTTCGAGATTACGATTCACGGCAAAGTGTCGGAGAACCGACGGTGCTTGGGTAGTAAGTTCACAGCCGCTATCCGACTGAGATGGGTGAATGTATCTGGCTGGCGGCGTGACGCCAAGGTGGATTGCCAAGCTTATTGTTGTGCCGTTAATATTTCATGTGTATTTCATTATATCTTCCGAATTCAGTTTCGATTTATCAAAATGATGTGCGTTAGATTCTACCGCGCCTTCCGGCTCGGTCGTCGGAGTGGCGGACGCTTGCGCCGACGGGCGGGAGTGGTTGTCCCGTTCGCCTGAGCCGCGAACTCAATCATCTGGAGCCGCTTGCGGACGCCATCGGCATACTGCTCCGACAGTTCCACCCCCAGATACTGCCGGCCGAGTTTCTTCGCCACGGCCAGAGTCGTTCCGCTCCCCGCGAAGGGATCGAGCACAACGTCTTTGGGCTGAGTTGCGACGCGGATAATCCGATCCAGCACCGCCTCCGGCATCTGGCAGGGGTGTTTCACTCGCTCCTTGAAGGTTCCGCATACTCGCGAAACGAACCACGTGTCTGACTTCGCACTGAAATGATCGGCGCTCTCCTGCGGTCGCAACACCCAGGTGTCGTCGGGGAGTTTGCCGACGGGGTTGGCGCGGCGATCTGCGTAAGTTGTCATGCGTGCGGAGGGCACGCGAACGGCATCGGCGTGGAAAGTATAGCGCTTGGGGTCACGGACGTAATAGAGAATGTGGGCGTGGCTGCGGTTGAATTTCTTCGTGCAGGAAACGCCGAACGTGTAGTGCCAGACGATCCAGTTCCGCAACGTCAGCCCCAGTGCATCGAGCCGCACCTTGTGCTCGGCGACAAACTCATCCCCGATTGCCAGAAAGAACGAGCCGGTGGGGGAAAGCGCCCTCACTGCGGCCGCAAGCCATTTATCGGCCCAGTTCAGGTAATCGGTCTTGGCCCGGCGGTCGTCGTAAACGTCGTATTCGTAACCGATATTGAATGGCGGATCGGCGAACACCAGATCCGCGAACCCCGCCGGCAGCCCGTCGAGTACTGAGACACAATCGCCCTCAATCACCTCATTTAACCGCATACAAACGCCCTATAATTTCGACCCGTCGGGTACAACCGCCAATTCTTCGCCCACCGGGAAATGTGGGACACACGTTACAATCGCGCCTTCGGGATATGCGTGGCAAGGGGGAAATGCGGAAGACATGAAGTTAGTTTGTAGCGGTCGCGCGGAATGTGCGGGGAAAGTTGGGGTAGCGAGACTTCGGCGTGGTCGGTAATCTTCCCCTCCCTCTGTCAGAGGGGTCGCAGAACGCGGCTCGTGGTCTGGCCTCCTGGCAGCCGATAGATGCCGGGGAGTTCTTCCACTGGCCTGTGGGATAAGGAATGTTCCGCCATCTGTCTGCCGTCTGGACGGCTCGCCACTTTGTGCTGTCGCTGGTCAAACTCGACCTGCGGTTGCGCTATCGTCGGAGCGTGCTGGGAATCGGCTGGTCGCTGTTGAATCCCATTGCGATGACAACGGTCTTCACGGTGGTGTTCAGCCAGTTGTTCGGTAACGGCAACCCGATTGGCTACGCCGCATTTGCGCTGGCCGGGCTGGCGGTGTGGGGCTTCCTCCGCGACGCCGCCACAGGCGGGAGCAAGGCGTTTCTGGCGAACGAGGCATACATCCGCCAGAGTCCGCTACCATACACGATCTACACGCTGCGAACGGTTCTGGGGCAGGCGATTCACACGACCATGGCGCTGGGTGTGGTGATTGTGGTGCTGGCCTGCTGGAAGGGTGAAGCGGGCGTGCTTGTGGGCGTGTTGCTGGCGCTGCCGGGTTTCCTCCTGGCGCTTGTGGCCGCGTGGGCCATCGCGACCATTGGTGCCTTCATCTGTGCGTTCTTCCACGACACCGCACACATTCTGGAAGTCAGTTGCCAGATCGGTTTCTTTCTCACGCCGATCATGTATGACCGAAAGGTTTTGGACAACCGCGGGTTAGCGTGGCTTGTGGATATCAATCCGGCGAACCTATATCTCTCGGTGATTCGCGATCCATTGCTGAATGGCATTCCGTCCGCGACCGAGTTCGCTCAGTTGGGGAACGCGTATGTGGCCGCGTTCGTCTTCACAGCGGCTCTTGTGGGCTTGGCGGTGGGCGTGGTGAGTTGGTTGCAGAAGAAAGTGATTTTCCACCTGTGAGGCGACCAGGGTTCGTCTGGAAGAGCTGTCGCTTGGCAAGCATCACCGATTTGGATGTTGTTCATGGCGAAGATTGAACTCACGGATGTGTCGGTCACGTTCAACGCGCACCAGCAAAAGCGGGTGAGCCTGAAGGAATATCTCATTCGCGGACTATTGTTCCGGCCTTCGGCGAATCCGGTCCTCCGCGTTCGTGCACTGGAGGGCATCAATATCACCGCGCGCGACGGCGACCGCATCGGCATCATCGGACACAACGGTGCCGGCAAAAGTACGCTGCTGAAGACGCTGGCCGGTGTCTATCCTCCGACCACAGGCACGCGGGTGGTTGAGGGGAAGATTTGTTCGCTCTTCGACATTACCCTGGGCTTTGAACCCGAAGCAACGGGCTGGGAGAATATTCTTTATCGCTCCTATCTCCAGGGTGAAACGCCTGCGAGCATTCGCGGGAAACTGGACGAGATCGCGGCGTTCTCGGAACTCGGCGACTTCCTCAATATTGCGGTGCGAAACTACTCACAGGGGATGATGATGCGGCTGGCGTTCTCGATCGCCACAGCCATCGACCCGGAGGTTCTGTTGGTGGATGAAGTGCTCGCGGTGGGGGATCTTGCTTTCACGCGCAAGGCGCAGGCTCGGATGCGGGAATTGATGAAAACCGCCCGGTTGATGGTGATCGTCGCGCACGATCTGGAGACCATTCGCGATCTGTGTACGCGTGTGATTTGGATGACGCATGGGCAGATGGTGATGAGCGGGGATCCGAAAGAAGTGGTCAGCGCCTACGTCCAGGCCATGACGGGTGCCTCGACGCAAGCCGCCGCGTGATCGGAGTTCCGACGTGCGTGTACTGTTCAACGGAATCACGCTGCTGAAGCCGAAGACGGGCATTGCGCACGCGGCTGCGAACCTGCACGCGGCTCTCGTTGCGGGCTACCCCACGGATACATTCTGGCTCTACCCCGGCGCCACCGCACTTCGGTTCGCTAGCCGATTCTTCCAGCCAAAGAATCTGGTCCCTGGCGCCGGTGCGGCTCCTCATTCCCGATCGCTCAAGCGGGTCGTGCGCCGCACGCTCGGGCGGATTGCCCGAGGCGGCTACACCGCTTACTTCCACTCCGCGGCACGGCTTGGCCGCTTTGACCTCTACCACGAACCGAACTTCGTCCCTTTCCGCACACGCTTGCCGCTGGTCGTCACGGTGTTCGATCTCTCCGTGCTGCTCTTTCCGCAGTGGCACCCGGCCGAACGCGTGAAAGCGCACGAGTACACGTACAAGCGCGGGCTGGCGTTAGCCGATCACGTCATTGTCGGCACCGAAGCGGTACGCTCTGAAGCCCAGCGCTACCTCGGCCTTTCGCCCGATCGCGTCACGGCGATGCTCTGCGGCGTGGGTCCGCAGTTTTGCCCACAAACGGCGGACGCCATCGCAGCTATTCGCGCCAAGCACAACCTCCCATCACGCTACACACTCTATGTTGGCACCATCGAACCGCGAAAGAACATCGCCATGCTGCTGCGCGCGTTCTGCTCGCTGCCGGCGGAGTTGCGCGCGGAGTGCCCTCTCGTGCTGGCCGGGGGGTGGGGGTGGAAAACAGATGCCGAGCGCGAGCTATTCGAATCCGAGGGTAAGCACCGCGGCGTGATTCATCTCGGTTACGTGCCGGACGAAGACTTGCCGGCGCTCTATTCCGCCGCTGATGCGCTGCTTTATCCGAGCTTCTACGAGGGCTTCGGAATGCCGCCGGTGGAAGCGATGGCTTGCGGTACCGCGGCCGTCACGTCCACTGCCGACGCCGTCCGCGAAGTCGTTGGCCGGCATGCGTTGACGCTCGACCCCAATGACCTTTCCGGCTGGCACCACGTCCTCTCTCGTATTGCGCGTGAACCGGATTTCCTCGCCGACTACCGCCGCCGGGGACTGGCACACGCCGCGACATTCACCTGGGAAGCCTGTGCACGCCGAGTTCACGGCGTTTATTGCAAAGTGCTTGGGCTCACCTCGCCGGAACTGGCCTCCCCCCGCGCTGCGGCCTGATGCAGAATCATTTCCACCACCCAGCAACTCGGCGTGTGTGATCGGGGCAGGTTTGGAGATGTCCGATCACAAGCGGATCATCACATCCCGCTTCCAGAAGTGCATCGCATAACGCGGGCAAGCCATCCAGGGCGGCGTTGGCGTGAATGCCGCGGGCTAGTGCGAGCACATCCGTGGTAAGCCAGTCCGTGTGGAGTGGAACAGGTTCGGCAAGATAGGTCACGTCCCCTTGCACGCACCGCTTTACGTGGAGTTGAACAGCATGTGAAGTTGTCTCTACATCGTGGTAGTGGGCATACACCATCGTAAAGTTGACACTGCACAGACGCTTGTTTTGACGCTGCGCGCTTTCCCACCCAGCACGAGCGCCAATTTCAATATCGTGCCAGAACTCTCGTGGGCACGACTTGCCGAAATCAGGACCGAGCCGCACGCTCAGTCCCTCGGTGAATGGGTCGTCGTTCAGATCGTACCAGAAACTGTTGAACCACAGATCACGCCTTAGGCTGGAGGGTCCGCGGTATCGGTGTTGTCCCGGTTTCCGGATCGTGAGGAATTGCATTTTGAACACTCAGGCGTGACCGTCGCCGTTGCCGTTTGAGCTCGCCTCCACTTGTGCAAAGCCGACGTGCCGCTGCTGGATGGCGAGGTCGCTGCGATTCTCCCGGAATTGCTCCATCGCCCAGCTCCACTCCCATTTATTGGTGTCGATGTAGCGTAAGATGAGCAGGTTCTTCAACTCCTCCACTTCCGCAAAGCTGTAGCCTGCGGTTTGTTGCACGGCCTCGTCGAGGTCGATTCCGCCTCTCACGTCCGCGTGCCAGCGGTCCATCAACCGGCGGCGGAGAGTGGCGTCCGGAAGCGTGAAGTGTAAGACCAAGTCGATGCGGCCCGGTCGCTTGAATGCCGGGTCGATCAGGTCGAGCGAGCAGTTGGTGGTGAAGACGTACACCACACCCTCATTCACTTGAATGCCATCGAGAGCGCTGAGAAACACCGCTTGGTCGTCGGTTTCGCGGACGGTGTTGCGGTCGCGAAGTGCGACGTCCATATCGTCGAAGAAGATAATGCCGCAGCGGTTTACCGTGAACAGATCGCGCACCGCTTGCACGGGGTTGCACGAACGCCGCGCTGCCTGGTACGCATCCGGCGAAACAATCTGATACTCGTAGCCGTGGCGTTGGCATTCTTCCCACAACCAGCGGCAGGCGCTCGTCTTGCCGTTGCCCGGCGGGCCGGTGAGGAGCAAACCGCGCTTGGCCCGGCCGCCGAGTTCCTTGATTCGCTTGAGGTTGTTGCGGTCGAGATAGCCGAGCGTGTTCTGGCGAAGCACTTCGAGTTGTTCGTCCGGCAGCACCGGCGGTGGACCGCCTTCCACCTTTTGCCGGCTAATGCGGACCACGTGACGGAAAAGCTTCAGGTAGTCGGCCCGCGAAACGACGAAGATGTCGTAAGCGTTTTGGTCGTAGTTCTGATCGATGTAGGCGACGCAGCGGGCGAAGGCGATGCCTTCGAGCGTGTAGACTCGGATGCCGAAGGTGGTGTTGGGGTAATATTTTGCCCGCGTGGTCCACTGGCGGACGAGTGCACCATTCACTGGGACAAGCGGTCCGCGTTTCGCGTTGCCAACGAGTGAATAGACGTATCCACCCGCAATAAACGCGACTGGGTCGGTTAACCCCGCGGCCTCCGCGGCGGATTTCACAAGCAATTGATGATCGGCGGAGTACGTGGAGAGTGGGGTCATGGCGACGGGGTTGTGCATCCGGTGTAAGCATCCAGCAGAGTGAAAGACACCATGCCGGATGAGGGGTTCGCTCATCGCGCGGCTGTGTTGAAATCCTCGGCTTGGTAGTTACTCTGTTGAAATCCTCGTTGAGGTTGTCGCGAGCACAGAACCCGCTTGAAAAAACAAAGCACTACAACTACCGACCCGAGGATTTCCACACAGCGTCATCGTACGAGAGGCGCGATGCTGGGAACTACGATTGGACGCTCGTTCTGGACTTCTGGTTTTGCTTTCGGTTGTTCGCCGCGATCTGCGATGCGAACCAACACCCCCGGCCCACTGGCCTGAAGCTCGCCACCGACAAACGCCAATTCAGTCAGCACTTCGCCCGGGTTCAACGGAAGTGTGTTCTTCCAGCATATGGCGCCTGTCTCGGCATTCACCCGGTAGAGTGTTTTCCCCCCGAGGAAATACACACTTGTCCCCTGAAACACGGGTGCGACCGTGATCTCCTGCGACGCGGGGACGCTCCACTTGTTGAATCGCTCGATGTCGTTGTATCCGCACAGTAAATTCGCGCCCTCCTGAGTCTTGATTGGCAGATAAGCCCATCCGGTGCCGCGACTGTGATCGAAGTTGATCGCCGCCGGCGCTGTCCCGCGCGCACCCAGGATTGTCTGTGGTATCGGCGTTCCCCTCCGGAAGACTTGGATGCCGGTGGCTGTCGTGGCGATCACCAGGTTGCCGTTGGTCGTCCCATGGCTCATGGGCTGTGGGAGGGTTCCATCACGCCAGAAGTCCCGTCCCGTCGCGACTTCATACGCTCGGATTTCCAGCGGCCTGAATGAAAAGATCACGCCTTTCGGCCCCATCGTGAGTTTGGCGTCGGAGTGGAATCCATCGGCGATCGTCGCGAACCCCACCTGACGGCCCGTGACCACGTCGAAAGCGTATACGCGTCCAATCGGTTTGTCGTTGGCGCCGGGGCGGGTGTCTTGCTGGCTTGCAAGATAGACTTCGCCATCCTGGAAGCCCGCCACGACCAACAGTTTCTCACCGTTGTCGGGCTTGCCCGGGAGCGTGAATCGCCAGTCGATTTCGCAATTGACATTGACGACGAGGAGTTCACGCGGGGTCATGAGAAACACACGCGAGTCGTATTGCGCCACCTTGCCGGCAGGCACTTCGATTCGCTTCACGTCATCGTTTGCCTTGACGTCGGCGTTTGGAATCGCTTCCGCGAATGGGCGACTCTGAATTTCGGCTTTGCCGTCACCCGTCTCGATGTATGTGAGTAGGCGGCGCTGATCGCCCCCCAGGTACTTTCCGGCAAATCGGTGAACCGTCACCACTGGCTCAAGAATTCCGGATTCGGGAACTGGTGCCGGCGGAGCGGGGGGAGGCGGAGGCAGGCGAGGAGCTTCCGGGATAGAGGGGAACTGCAATTGTGGATTAGGGAGGGGAATAACTCCGGGCCCAGGAGGCGTAACGGCTGGAACCGGTGGAAGTGGAGGGTTCGTCACCCCTTTGAGGGTGCTAAGTGGGGCAGGAGGCGCTGGCGGAGGGGGTGAAGGAATGCCCGGTATGCCCGGGGGGATGGTCGGAGTGGCCGGAACTGGGGGCACGGGCGGTTGCTGTTTTCCCCAACCGTTCGTCGTCAGTGCCAGTAACCCCACCCCCACCGTAGCGAACGTTCGCCAGCGTCGAAAAGCGACCATGCGGCCTCCTCCTGCCGGTTTGAGAGGGAACAGCAGGTTCCCCCAGCAACCCCCTTCCGGGGTAAACTCGGCTGAATTATTGCCGGATTGTTCCGCAAACGCAAAGGGCAAAGATGTCCGGTACATGTGTTGGCGTTGCCGCGATTACGGTTAGTGAAATAGCATGGCATCACCTGCACTGAGGAGAAAGACGATGACCACGGCGTCGCGTTTCGATATCAGCGTTCTGGAAAAGGCCCAGCGCGTACCCGGCAAGCCCCGGCACAAGACACGTGAAGTGAAAGTTGGCAGCGTCGTGATCGGCGGCACGAACCCGATCGCGGTGCAGTCGATGACGACCACCGATACCTTTGATGTCGCCGCGACGGTGAAGCAGATTCATGCGCTCGAAGAAGCGGGCTGCGAGCTGGTTCGCGTGACTGTGCCCAAACCCGAAGACGCCGGCGCGCTGACGGAGATCAAAAAGCAGATCGGCATTCCGCTCATTTGCGACATTCACTTCGACTACAAGATGGCGCTTGCGGCTCTCGATCATCCCGTCGACAAGATTCGCATCAACCCCGGCAACATCAACAAAGCGGGCGACACCACACACGACCGCTTCCGACAAGTTGTCCGCAAAGCGAAGCAGCGCGGACTGCCGATGCGGATTGGCGTGAATGCCGGCAGCCTCGAACGCGAACTGTGCGAGAAGTACGAGTTTCCTTGTCCCCCCGCGATGGTGGAAAGCGCCCTCCGTTACATCGAAGTGGCCGAGAGCGAGGGCTACCGCGACATCATCGTATCGCTGAAGTCGAGCGACGTGCTGGTCGCGGTGGAGGCTTACCGGCTCTTTGCCCAGATGTGCGATTACCCCACGCACATCGGCATCACCGAAGCCGGCAAGCCGCCCTACGCCGTGACCAAGAGCGCCGCGGGGCTGGCGCCGATTCTGCTCGACGGCATTGGCGACACGATCCGCATCTCGCTTCTGGGCGATCCGGTCCCCGAAATTGCCGCTGCATTTGACATTCTGCAAGCGACGCAACGCCGCGTCCGGCGACCCGAGTTGATTGCCTGTCCCACGTGCGGCCGACTCGCCATCGACCTGGAGAAAATCATCGCGGAACTGGAAGGCCGGCTGAACGGCCGCCGATTGCCGGTGAAGATCAGCGTGCTCGGCTGTGTAGTGAATGGTCCTGGCGAAGCGCGCGAAGCGGACATCGGCATCGCGGCCGGTAACGGACAGGGGATGATCTTCCGCAATGGCGAAATGGTTCGCCGCGTGGCGGAAACGGAGATCGTGGACGCACTGATGGAAGAACTCGCCCGCTGGGAAACTGAGAACAAGGACCGGCTGCCGAAAACCACCGATGTGGAGGGCATCGGCCGACGCAAACTGCCGGTCGTCGCGGGCTGACTTCGGTTGTGGTATGCCGGAACTGGTCGAAGACCGTCCGCTAAGCATGGGGCCAGGGTAGTTTGTAAGGTTTTTCAACGAGCCGCGACCGCAAAAGGGAGCGGGGTGCGTTAACCGCTACCTTGCGGTCGCGGCTCGTTGAAAACTCACACGTAACTGCGGCCATCTGCTTAGAACCTATCCGGTTAACTGGTTGATCTAACTCTTGGGCGTGTGCCCGGAGGTAGATCATGAAGCGTA
>Ga0209062_1003902_pt1 | contig 16458 bp, 13 predicted proteins | sample Coa_R2_2_FD_187158 | JGI IMG/M metagenome (GOLD analysis project Ga0209062, IMG submission 187158) | Surface soil microbial communities from Centralia Pennsylvania, which are recovering from an underground coalmine fire - Coalmine... | ecosystem: Environmental > Terrestrial > Soil > Unclassified...
CCCGCGGGTCACCTAAAAAGCTCCCGGCTTTTTGGCATTCCTTCGAAACCACAAAACATCTGCGGTGTTGATAAAGTGGTGACCTGACAAAACCCAAGCGGAGCAACAACGCAATGGCTGTGGAATTGCAGCGTTGTGTCCGGCAACCCACGTTAGGGCAGTGTTGCAGCCGACATCCTGGGATTGAGCGGCACCCGTGTTTCCAGGTCCAGCAGTAACGATTGGCGGGACAGGTTACGCGCCTGTTGGGGAATGTCGGGTCAAGAACGGATGGAAACATCCGCAGTTCTCCGTTGCCTTGGCTTCAGGGGGATTGATATGTTGCATGATGCGGTTAGCAGCAGGCAATACGTGAACTAAAATTGTATTAATAATAACCGCCTGCTGCTTTGGTTCACACCGCGACAGTGAAAGGTGATAATGAAGACAAACACAACCCACAAGAGAGGTTTCACTCTGGTGGAAATCATGATCGTAGTGGCAATCATCGGGTTGCTGGCAACGATCGCGATTCCCAACTTCGTGAAAGCTCGAACGACGGCGCAAATGAATGCTTGTATTAACAATTTGCGCCAAATTGACGGGGCAGTGCAGACCTGGGCGCTGGAGACCAAACAAGCCGACAACACGCAGGTCGAATACTCGCAAATCAGCGGGTACATGAAGAACCAGGTGGTCTGTCCATCAGGCGGCAAAACGTTTGCCGACAGTTACCATTTGGGAACTGTGCAGGATAAGCCGACCTGTCTGCAGAGGCCGGACACTCACAAACTGCCGGCGGACACAGTGAACTGAGCTAAAACAAGGCCATCCAAAGCCTTTGCGAGGCCGGGAATTCACATTCACCGGCCTTTCGCTTTCTGGACCTGGTGCTCCATTTCAGGACAGCCGGCAGCGTCCATTGGGAATCGAGGCGGCTTCACGGGCCGATACAGGGCCTCCTCAAGCCCGTGAGGCTTCACACGATTCTGAGGTTTTCATTCTGAAATTCCCACAAAACTCCCTTTGCGCCCGATGGGAGGCACAACATCTGCATGCTTACAGCCCCAAGCATGTCAGAGTCATCGGCAATTCCGGTCCGTCCCGGTACGGCAGGCGTTTTGGCGGGAGGCAACCGCGCCATAGCGGCCTCGCGCGCTTCCGCGCGACGACACCCCTCCAGCGTCCTGGTTTGGTCCTGGTTTTTCGTCGTAGCCGGTTTGCTTCTGGTCGTCAAAACCTCCCTGATTTTCACCCAGGGAGAAGGGCTCTACGAGACCTTGTGGCGGGTGGGTGGCCTTCGATGGAGTTGGCTTAATTACTTTGCGTTTTATTGCTTCATCAGTTTGGGTGGCATCGCGCTCACTATGCTGGCCCGGGACTGCCAGGCTGAAGGGGTTCGGACGGTCCGGGTGGTGAATGGGGTTGTTTTGGTGCTCGGGGTATTTTTCATTTTTCTGACTTTCCACAACGGCGACAAGAACTACATCTACCCGGTTCTAAGCCGGACATTGTCCTGGAACAGCCTGGGGCCGTACGTGGCCAATTCGCTGTTCTTTAATCCGCCGTTCCTGGCAGCGTGGCTCTTTGTTTATGCCGGGATCTATTACTTCCTTGCGCGGACGGGTCGTGAACAATGGATGTTGTTCGTCACCGCAGCTTTTGGGTTTGTTTACGGGCTGATTTTTTTGCAGGACCTGTTAGCGCACCGCAATGAGTTGTTCATTGCGGACTGCATTGGGGCAATATCACTGGGGATGGCTTGGAGCGTGCGCCGTTCTCACACACAGGCAAAGCGCCTGCCGGCCTGGAGCTTGTTTTGCCTGCTCGGCTGGACGATCTTTTTCGAATGGGCCTTGCTCCGTTACGACAGTGACTGGCACACCAATTCGGCAAAATATTTCCTTGGGCTGGTCGCGGCGGATTTTCTCCTTTTCAGCGTCGCTACATGGCTGGTGCGCAAATCGGGGAATCCTTGCACGTGGGGGTGGTTGCTTCCATTCTTCGTCACCGGGTTCTTCTTACTGACTGATTCCAACTACCCGGCTGCCGCCAATCATACACATCTGATTTGCCTTGCGGCCACTTTCCCACGCTATCTCATTGCGGATTTGTTTTTAGTGTTGCTTACCGCGGCGGCGGCTTTGCTATATCGCAAATGGCGCCCGACTGCCAGTTTGTGGTGGATTCATGTGATCGGACTGGCTCTGATTCTTGTTGCCCTGATCGACATGCGCTTGACTCAGATCATGGGAGTTCGGCTCGGGTGGGACATTTTATCTTTTGGCGACAGCCCCAGGATGATGCTGAAAATGGCACGGCCTTACCTGCCTGGAGCCCTGGCCGGGGTAGGGGCGCTGTTCGTCGTATATGGCCTGGCGGTGCGCGGTTTTCGGGCCTGGCTCGTCTACGCTGCCCCCTTGGACACGAGCCTGGAAGGCGCTGGCGCTGCGGCGCGAATGTCCCGGCGAACCGGATTCCGGTACGTTGCCGCGCTGACGATTGCCCTGGGCGCTCTGGGCCTTGCCATAGCTGAACCCGATAAAGCCCAGGACCAGCCCGTTCTTCGCCTGGTCAGGACCAGCTCCCTCTGGAAGCGGGTTGCTGCTCGTCCGATGCCTCGCGACAAATTTCTCAGTTCAGCCGCCGCTCTCGGATTGGGTAACTTCAATGCGCCGGGTCCTGTTTCGACAGGGGCAAGACGCGACTTAAACGTCGTGGTCGTCTTCATGGAGTCTTCCTACAACAAACACCTTTCATTGTTCGGCAGTCCTGAAGAGAGCCAGCCCTTGCTCTCCAAATACAAAGACCGAATGGAGATCTTTCCAAATTTCTTTTCAGCATTCACGGGGTCGATCCACGCCCGATTCGCCACCTTTACCTCACTTTACCCGGTCACAGATTTTCATAGCTTCACCCAGGAGCGCGTGCCCGTGAAGAGCCTGTTCGAGGTCCTACATGACCAGGGCTACACCTGCTCGATGTTTTATTCTTCCTACTTCGACTATACGAACTTTCGCGACTTTCTGAAAAACCGCGGACTGGACGAGATGTACGATGCGGACACGATGCCGGGCCAACGTGGAACGGAACGAGTCTCCTGGGGATTGCTCGAGGAAGAGACCCTGACCGCCATCCGCGCTCAACTTCGGAAATACTCTCAGAATCACCAGCGGTTTTGTCTTACATATGTTCCGGCCGCGCCGCACTATCCCTATGACAAGATCCCAAAGCAATTTCAGAAACATAAAATGGAGGAATTCGGGGATTTCACGCCTCTTTACCTGAACGAACTGTTGTACATGGACTGGGTATTGGCTTCGATTGTGGATGAACTCAAAGACCAAGGTTTGCTGGAAAACACTCTTGTGGTGATCACTAACGACCATGGAGAAATGCTCGGCGGCAAGGAAGGGCACCTGGGTCATGGTTGGGCTGTGACCCCGCAGCTCGCAAATACGCCATTGATTTTGATGGACCCTGCGCGATCGGGATTTCAAATCAACAAAACCGTCGGCACCCAAGTGGACTTGCTGCCGACGATACTCGATCGCCTTCACATCCCCGTTCCGCCGGAGGAGCTCTACGAGGGCCTCTCTCTGGATGCCGGGCCGGCGCGCGCCCAACGTCTTGGTTACCTCAGCTCCTACAAGGAGTTCGGAATCGTTTCTGGCGACATGGTTTTGTTGGGCGATCGGGAAAGGTCCTCGCCGAGCGGGATTGCTTCGACAGGCGCCGTGTTCAGCATCACGAACGAGGGCGCCAAAACGCTGTTCGTGCAGTTTCCCAGCGCGGACACGAATCAAGTGGATGCAGCCACGGCCACGGCCCCGGCGATGACGAATTGCCAGTCTCAGGCCACCAGAACATCGCCCGCTTGCATCCCTGTCGATGTTCTGGACTTCGAAACGCGCGAAGCTCTCATGAAGCGCTTCGATTCGTTTCAAGAGAATTTTCTACGCAACTATTCCTACTACGTGAAACAGATTAAAGGCCCTGCGGTTGCGGGCCGTTGAGGGTAGTAGTGTCGAGAGGTCACGACGTTCCGTTGACTGGTCATCCAGCCGGTTCCCTGGAGGATGTCCACGCGCCTGTTCAGTGCGGAAGGCCGTGACTGATGAGCGATAGCTTACGGGTCCTTGGGGCTGGCGACGGATTTCACGACCCAAACCGTGGTGTCAGGATCGAGCCTTCGCGCCTTTTCGGCTAGGACATCTGCCGTTCGAGGATTGCCGTTCCTTCTTTCGATAATGGAGCGCGTCGCCAGGACGGCTGCGTCCGGAGTCGGATCGAGTTTCTCGAGACTGTCCAGGGCTTTGGAGGCGGCCTCCAGATGACCTGTGCGGATTTGGATGAACGCGATGGCCAGGAACGCGTTTCGACTGGGCGGTTGGCAGGTCGTGGCGCGAGAAAATGCTTCGAGCGCTTCATCCGTTAGCCCCATTTGATTGAGCGTGGCGCCGAGGTTATTCCAAGCGCCGGCCTCCTGCGGGATTTGTTTGAGCGTCTCAAGGTAAGCACAACGGGCTTCGTCGAATCGGTTCAAAGCGAAGAGCACATTTGCCCGATGATGCAGGGCGTTTGCGTCAGCAGGGTCCAATGCGATGCTGGAATTGATGTCGGCCAGAGCAGCCTGGTAATGGCCTTTTTGGTAGGAGGCGAGTGACCGGAAAAGGAAATCGCGTGCGAAGGAAGGTAGCTGGGCCGAGAACCAATTATGCAACGACAAAGCGGCTAATAGCGCCATGCTAGCCGCCAGCCATGCGGCCTGGGGCATGGCCCGTTTCCTCACAATTTCCCATGCCGCGACGAGCCCGCCTCCGGCAAATACGGCCATCGCCAGCCACACCGGGTAGCGGTAGCGGTCGCAAATAAAGAAAGCGACGTTTGCGGCCGAATACAGGGCCGCGTAGGCGCAAACCAGGAACAGAGCGTCCCGGTTGCCACTCCTGATGGCGGCCCAAATTCCCGCCGGCATCAGCAGCAATAGGATGACCCAACGAATCGGAAGCAGTTTCAGCGACAGGAATTCCTGTTGTACAAACGCGAAGGACTTATTGTTCGGGATCTCCACATTCCACAAGGTGAGCCAGCATTTCTTGGCCATCAGATGCAGCCACTGGGCCGGCGCGGCCTTGATCTCGGCCAGAGACCGCGACATCCAGTAGTGTGAAATTGCCATTGGATCGGCATCCGGTTGGCGGCCCTGCTGGCGCATGGCGCTTTCGTATTCCTCACGGGCCCAGACCTCGATGGAATCCTCATAACGTTCTCCGGAAGAAATCCGGCGTTCCTGTTCAGGCACCATTCCATCGGCGGTGCGCTTATTGCCGCAGTAAAACGCAACGCCTCCAGCGTTCGGCAACAAGTGGAAATGATCCATTTGTTTCATGTTGACGAAACCCCATGGAATGGCCATTAGGAGCGCGCCCGCAAGCGCGACCGTCGGAATCAACGAACGCGCGTTTCTCGTTTGGCAAAATCGCCAGAGTGCGAACAATGGATATGCGCCCAGAAAAATCAGGATGTTTGCTCGCGCCTGAGACGTGAGCACAGTCAAAGCTCCGCAAAGGGTCCAAAACCCGGCCGCTTTCCAACCTTCAGATTCGGCTGCATGCAACGCAAGCACCAGGCCCAGGGAAATCAGGAATGTATAACTCGGCTCGATTAAGAGTTCTCCTTCGAAATAGAGGGGCAAGGGGGCGAGCAGATAAAGGCCGCCGGCAATGAGTCCGGCAAAGGGATTCTTGAAGACGCGCCGGCCCAGCAGTGCAACCAGGAGTCCGGTGGCAATTCCGAGGAGATGTTGGGCGAATAGGGCGAGATCGACGCCCCAGGCCCCGCCGATCTTATACCAGAACGCCAGGAATGCTGGATAGAGCAGGGGACGGAAGCCGTGCAAGGCATGCAGGTCGGCTCCGGCCAAAAGCATTCTCGCCACGGTGTCATAGTAGGTTTGGTCCAAGGTAGGAACCCCGAAGGAAGGACTGCCTGCGTGCTCGACGAAGAAGCCGATTCTGGAAACCAAGCCGATGAGGATCAGGATAGCAATCCCCTTGTTGAAACTGAGACTTGAACCCGGCGGCGTCCGATGAAACGCGCCGCTGAAGCTGGGAGGACGGGTGGAAGAATCCACCTCAGCAGCAGGTTTCATTTCAGTTGCGTTCATGGGATGCTTTGCTCGGGTAGTGCGGGTTGTTAATCGACGCAGAGTCCGCCATCACCGATGGGGGAATGGCTGCATTTTCGATACCAAAATGCCATATTTTCCGGGCCTTATTTTGTCTCGGAACAGGACAAGTGTCTCACAGAATATGGACAAAGTATCAGTTGAGCCCTCTGACAAATGGTGTCAGCGGCGGCCTACAATCTGATTTTTGAGAATTTGGGCGCCTATGAAGTGGCTGTCGCTCCCTCTTCTAAATGGCACTGGCAGTGCTTTGTCACCGATGCGGTTGGGTTCGGAAAAAGACTCGAACTGGCCATGAAACATAAGCCGCGGCCTGCCGGCGCAGGACGCAACGGACGGAATCAATAACTATGAAGATTAAAAGAGTGAAAAAGGCGGGCTTTACGCTGGTGGAAATTATGATCGTGGTTGCGATCATAGGGTTGCTGGCGGCGATCGCGATCCCCAACTTTGTACGGGCTCGCACGACATCGCAAACGAACGCCTGCATCAACAACTTGCGGCAAATCGACGGCGCCAAGCAGACGTGGGCGTTGGAAAACAAGCAGGTGTCAACCGCCTCGCCTGGTTCGGCTTCGTTAACGCCTTATCTAGGCCGAGGTGGAAGTGGCACCTGGCCGTCTTGTCCGGCCAGCGGCAGTTACACTATCAACGCGGTGAATGCCCGCCCGACCTGCAACATCGCCAATCACGTGCTTCCGTAAGCTCATTCATCTCAGATTTTGGGAAAAGGCCCGGCAAATCGCCGGGTCTTTCTATTTTAGGCCGTGGTGAATATTCGCAAATGTGTCAATGGAACCCTTTGGCATCGTGATTGCTAAATCCCGAATGCACGGTAATGACAGGCAATACAGTGAACAAAGCAGTCATCGTTTAACCCGCCTGTTGTTGAGTTCACGCCGTGAATGAACAGAAAGGCAATAAAGAGCTAGTATGAGAATCAACAAGTCGAGCAAGTCGGGCTTCACGCTGGTGGAAATCATGATCGTTGTGGCCATCATTGGTCTGTTGGCCGCGATCGCGATCCCCAACTTTGTGCGCGCCCGCAGCACTTCGCAGAAAAACGCCTGCATCAACAACCTTCGCCAGATCGACGGTGCCAAGCAGCAATGGGCGTTGGAAAACAAGCAGATCTCCACGGCTACTCCCGGATCTGCTTCTCTGACTCCTTACCTTGGCCGCGGCTCCGCCGGCACCTGGCCGAGCTGCCCTGCCAGCGGCGTTTACAGTGTGAACGCGGTTAACGCCCGGCCGAGCTGCAACATTGCGTTGCACGTCCTGCCGTAACGCAGTTTAGTTCCACAGTCATTTCATAAGGGCCCGGATTATACCGGGCCCTTTCTGCTTTTCCCGATGGGTGCCCACCTGGTCGGCAGCAGATCACGGAACAAAGTGCGGGACCCGGCTCAACGTCTAAACCCTATCTTTTTCTCCAACCAGGAAGCCTGCGCTCGCTGTAGCAAACTGTGCCACAAGCATCACCGCGATGCCTTCTTTTTGGCATCTGGAATGCTCCTCTCGCTGGTGCGGAAACAGCAGGCAATACGTGGACGCTAATGTAATTATTATAAACCGCCTGCTGCGAGTCCACACCGCATAGAGACAGTACGGCATATGAAACCGAAGGCATTCAGAAAATCAGGCTTCACCCTGATTGAAATCATGATCGTGGTTGCCATCATTGGCCTCCTCGGAGCAATCGCGGTCCCCAATTTTGTCAAAGCGCGATCCACGAGCCAACTCGACGCTTGCTTGAACAACCTGCGCCAGATCGATGGAGCGGCGCAAACCTACGCCCTGGAAAACAACAAGCAGCCGACCGACACCTACACTCTCACGCAAATCAAACCTTATCTGCATTTGGATATCAGCGGAAATCTTCCAACATGTCCTGCGGGCGGCACGTATTCGCCAGGCACCACATTTGGTCAAGCGCCAACCTGCACCATTGCGACTCACGTTTTCCCATAACGGTCGGTTCCACCGACAGCATTCCGGAACACAGGTCGTTTGGTAGATATATATAGCCCCGGCTGCCCGTCAGCCGGGGTAAAGACCTCACTAATCATTTCTTCCAAATCACGCCGGCAACCGTAAGTTAGCAGTACAAGGCTAGTTGCTGGTGAAAGGGGACTCCTGCCAAACTGCGGTCGAGAGCAGGCTGCCATTGTTTTCGCAGTTTACCACGGGCGTGGTGATACTCATGGGAGCATTGGCGCTTGCCGGGTGGGCCTTTGACATCCGGGCTTTGATTCAGCTGCTGCCGACGCTGGTCGTCATGAACCCCGTGACGGCGCTCGGGCTTGTGCTGATGGGCAGTTGCTTTTATTTCGTAAGCAGACGCCGAGGAGCTCAGAAGAGAGGATTGGCAAGCACAGTCCTGGCGGGCGCGGTCGTATCCCTGGGACTTCTTCGGCTGCTTGACTCAACTCTCGGCATCGGGTTTCACATTGACCAGGTGCTGTTCTCCTCGAAGATTTCGGGCCAAAGCGGGTATCCGCCGAGCGAAATGGCGCTCAACACTGCTTTGGATTTTCTGCTCTGCGGCTCGGCCTTGTTGTTGTTCGAGTTCCAAACCCGGGGTGGGTTATGCCTGGACCAGGGCCTGGTGCTGGTTGCGGGGTGGGTGGCCCTCCTGGCCATCATAGGTTACACGTATCGCGTGCTGCTGTTCTACCGGTTGGGTGCCGGCTTGCCGATGTCCCTCGATACGGCTGTGGCGTTTGCGGTATTCAGCGCGGGTTTCCTGGCTGCGCGGCCCAACAGAGGTCTGATGGAAGTCGTGACCAGTTGCACCAGCGGAGGAGCGATGGCCCGTCGGCTCCTCCCCATGGCCGTGCTCATCCCATGGGGGCTTGGGGCAATGTTGCTGGTCATCGAGCAGGCCGGGTTTATGGCGAACGAATTCGCGGTCGCCCTTTTTGCGGTATCCACGATCATTCTGTTTACGATTCTGTTGTGGTGGAACGCAAAGCTTCTGTACCAGGTGGACCTGGAGCGAACAGGAGCCGAAGCAAAGCTACGCCAAACCAGTGCCAACCTCGCCCGCTCCAACACCGATCTGCAACAATTCGCCTACCTGGCATCGCACGACCTCTTTGAGCCCTTGCGGATGGTCACCAGCTATCTGCAGTTGCTCCAGAAAAAATTCGGGCCGAAACTCGATCAGCAAGGTAACGAATTTGTGACTTTGGCGATCGACGGAGCCCTGCGGATGGAAGCGCTGATCCGGGATCTCCTCGAGTACTCCCGCGTCGAAATGCGAGGGCGGCCGTTTGAGCCGATCGATTGCGAGCATGCGCTGCAGCAAGCCTTGTCGAATCTGAAGGTGGCGATTGAGGAAACCGGCGCATCGGTCACACACGAAAAGCTGCCCACGGTAATGGGCGATGAAGTCCAGCTTACCCAGATTTTCCAGAACCTGGTTGGCAACGCTATCAAGTTCCATGGACCCAAACCTCCGCAGGTTCAAATTCGTTCCGAGCGCAAACCCAACGAATGGCTGATTGTCGTTCGTGATAACGGAATTGGGATCGAATCCAAATTCTTTGAAAGAATCTTTGTCGTTTTTCAACGGCTTCACACTCGGCAGGAATACAACGGCACGGGCCTTGGGCTGGCGATATGCAAAAAGATCATCGAAAGGCACCACGGAAGAATCTGGGTCGAGTCGGCGCCGGGTGAAGGCGCAACTTTCTTTTTCACGCTTCCCGCGATGAACTGAGGCTCATGGGTCCCGGAAAAGACATCCTGGACGGCGTGTCGGAAGCTGAAGTTACTTCCGGCGCGGCAAGTGGGAGCGCGGTCGAAGGGGATCGGGTCAAAGTGCTGTTGATTGAGGATAACCCCGGAGACGCCCGGCTGATCGAAATCATGCTCGAAGAAGAAGCCGGGACACTCTTCGAAATTGAACAGGTGGACCGGCTGGCCCGCGGACTCGAACGCCTGCGGGAGGGCGGGTATGGGATGGTGCTGGCCGACTTGTCACTGCCCGACAGCCAGGGATTGGAGAGCTTCCAGCAGCTGCACGCATTGGCCCCCGAGTTGCCGATTATCGTGTTGAGCGGTCTGCGGGACACAACGATTGCCCTCCAGGCGGTTCATGAGGGCGCGCAGGATTTTTTGATTAAGGGGCACGTCGACGGCGCAATGTTGGTGCGGGCCATGCGTTACGCCATTGAGCGCAAGCGTCTGACTGAGCAATTGAACAAATACGCGGAGGAACTTCGCTCAAAAAACGCGCAGCTCGAAGCCGACTTCAACATGGCGAGGGAAATCCAGCAGGTTTTTCTCCCGCAGCAATATCCCGGGATTCCCAGTTGGCTGGAGCCGGCTCAAAGCGCGCTGAAGTTCGCCCATCATTACTTGCCGTCGGCGGCAGTGGGTGGCGATTTTTTTGATGTGTTTCAGGTAACCGACAGCAGCGCGGGAATCATCATCTGCGATGTCATGGGCCACGGCATGCGCGCCGCACTCATAACCGCCGTTATGCGCGGGCTGGTTGAAGAACTGGTGCCAGTGGCGGACGACCCGGGCCGGTTTCTAGCCGAGGTTAACCGCAGCCTCAGGGCGATTCTCAAACGCACTCGTGAGCCGTTTCTGGCTACGGCTTTTTACCTTGTCGCCGACGCGCAGTCCGGGGAGTTGCGTTATTCCAGCGCCGGCCACCCCAGCCCGTTCCGGGTGCAGAAACGCAACCGGCGGGTTGAGCTTCTCAACTCAGCCGACCCGCAACACGGGCCGGCCCTGGGCTTGTTCGAAAAACCGGTCTATCCCACTTGTCGCGCCCAGGCGGCTCCCGGCGATTTGATTGTGCTTTTTACCGATGGCATTTACGAGACGCTCAACAGCGAGGGTGAGGAGTTCGGACGCAAGCGGCTGGCGCAGGCAGTGGAGCGATATTGCGGGTTGAGCAAAGAACGGCTGCTGGACAAACTGGTGCAGGAGGTTCGGCAGTTTGCCGGCACGACGGAATTTGAAGACGACGTTTGCCTGGTGGCCATGGAAGTCGAGCGTTTAGCCACGATCGCCGAGAAACCGGACAGCTCCAGTAGCCAGTGATCTGGGTTTGACATTTTTTTCCCCAGCCTCAACACTGGGCCCGCCCTTTAGAGCAAATCATGAGATCTTACTTGTTTAGCGCGGTGGCAACGGTTTCGCTACTGACTCTCCCTCATAATACGAGCTTTGCTCAAAGCAACCCTCCCAGCTTTGTTTACGAGAGCCCGTTTGAATTTTTCGGAACGGGAGATTTCGACGGTGACGGCCGGGCAGACGTTGTCATTACGGACAAGGAAAGCGGCAAATACCGGGTTGGCTACCAGACTGCCGAGGGAACGCTCAATTGGGTGGAGAATCGTCCTGGCGGGATTAAGGGAGTCAGCGGCTTCACAATTGGAACCCTTTTGGCCAAGGGCCATGACGCCCTGGCATTCACCTCTCCAAATGGCAGCGACATCACACTGGTCGAGGCGGCGAGCATCGCGGCCACAGGCAAGCCGATTATTGTTCCCTTCAGCGCGGCCTTGGGGCCCAGCTCGCTTGTCGCTGTGGATGCGGGTTCCGTTGCCCGAACCGGCTTGTTAGACCTTTACGTGTCCAGCATTTATAATTCACCCGACCCGAACCTCGCGACACTCCTGCGGAATGACGGCGCGGAGTTTCCAAAACTCGCGGAGGTTACCTTGGCCGGGCCGGCAACGCAGGCCAACAGGCTTGCTCTCAAGGCGGGGGACCCTGAAGCCGCTTGTTTCATCGTCAAAGCTGAAAAAGGGGACAATTTCAGGGCGGAGGCCGTGGCCAGTGGAAAGCCGGTATTGCTAGCCGAACTCTCCGGGCTGACTTCGGGGTCTGCCTACGCCTCGGGCAACTTTCGAGGAAATCCGCTGCGCGACTTCATTTTTTATACTCCCGGGCAAAACAGCCTGCTCATGCGGCCCGTTGAAGAAGCAGGCGGCAAGCTCGCCATTGGCCAGGGAAAGGATTTCGATCTGGGCCAGCCCGTCCGAAAGGTCATAACGCTTGGAGGCCGATCGGGGCAAACACTGTTTGTGATCTTCGGTTCAGGCGAATCCGCGAGCGTCTTCAATTTCGACGGTTCGAGAGCTCCGAGCTCGGTGGTTACGATCAAAGCGACCAACGAACTGTTTACCTGCGCCGCGAGCCTGCCGGATGGATTTGTGGTGTTCACCCAGCCTGCAAACGGGAAATTCTCGAACAAGTACCGTACTTACCATACCAGCGGCGAGACTTACGTGGCGACCGCATTTGGAGGCCTGCCCTCGCTGGCCGACAACGATAACATCACGATTCCCGACATTGCTGAGCGGATCGCTGCAACTGCGCCGGTTGTCCAGGAAGCGGAGATGAAACCCTACACAAACACGATTCCCGGCACGCGCGTGACCTATGCGATGCTGCCTATTCCTGGAGGCGAATTTGTGATGGGCAGCCCGGAGGGAGAGGCAGGCCGCAAACCTGACGAGGGCCCGCAACACAAAGTCAAAATCTCCCCCTTCTGGATGGAGCGTTGTGAAGTGACCTGGAACGAGTACGAGCTTTTCATGTATCCGGACGAGGAACGCCGCACGAGGGAAACGATGGCGAGCGATAAGGCAGGGGACAAGTTAGCCGACGCGGTGACACATCCTTCCAAGCCATACGTCGAGATGAGTTTCGGCATGGGCAAGGACGGGTTCCCGGCCATCAGCATGACTCAGCATGCGGCCAACAAGTATTGCCAGTGGCTCAGCGCCAAAACGGGCCACTTCTACCGTTTGCCGACAGAAGCCGAATGGGAATATGCTTGTCGCGCCGGAACCACCACGGCCTATTTCTTCGGAAACGACGCCTCGAAGCTCGGCGACTACGCCTGGTACGAGCAGAACAGTGATTTCAAGTATCAGAAGGTCGGACGCAAAAAGCCCAACCCATGGGGTTTGCATGACATGTACGGCAACGTGGTTGAGTGGGTGCTGGACCAGTATGACCCGGATTACTATCAACGCTGCGCGAGCACCAGCCCGATTATCGACCCTTGGAACAAAGCCACCAAACCTTACCCGCACTCGGTTCGGGGCGGGTCCTGGGATGACGAGGCGAACATGTGTCGCAGCGCGGCGCGGCGCGGCTCTGATCGTTCATGGAAAATGCAGGATCCTCAGCTGCCCAAGAGCATCTGGTATTTTTCGGATGCCCAATGGGTCGGCTTCCGCATCGTGCGTCCTTTGAAAGTCCCCACCGCCGAGCAAATGCAGAAGTACTGGACCAGCGGGGTCGAAAGGGACTGAATTTCACGATTGGCAGATTCGTCCGTTACGTAACCTGTCAGACCGCCGTAGTCACAAGATCGCGATGAAGAGCAGGCGTGGTCAGTAGATTGAGCGAGCAATCGCTCGGTAGACCTCGTCAGGCTGGCCGCGATCGGCGCCGTATCAACAATAAAACCTAAACCTGTTTTATGCTTAAAAATCCAACCAATGCACCCCTGCCGGTTTCCCGGCGGCAATTCATCAAGACATCCTCCATGGTGGCTGCTTCAGCCGCCGCGGTGGCCAGCTTTCCCGCGGTCGTTCGGGCGGCGGGCAAACAACCGATTAACGCCGTCATCATCGGCGTTGGCGGCCGAGGGGGCGGAGCCGGGGAGAACTTCAACGAAGCTGTCAAAAACCTTGGCGTGGAAGGAAAGATTGTTGGCGTAGCCGATCTTTTCCCGGAGCAAGCCCAGCGGGCCAAAGACCATTTCGGTGTGGCGGAAGACAAATGCCTGAGTGGCTTTGACGCGTATCGGAAAGCGCTCGAGATTCCGGGTGTGAACTACTGCATCCTGGCGACCCCGCCAGGATTTCGCGCCAGCCATTTCCGGGCATGTATCGAGGCGGGCAAAAACGTTTTCATGGAAAAGCCCGTGGCCGTAGACGGCACGGGTTGCCGGTTGATGTATGAAACGGCCGAAATGGCCAAGCAGAAGAACTTGAAAGTGGCCGCCGGAACCCAACGCCGCCACCAGGCGAGCTATATCGAAACAATCAAACGCATTCACGGCGGAGAAATCGGTGACGTGGTTGCGATGCGCGCTTACTGGGTCAATGGCGGCCCGATCTGGCACCGGGGCGACAAAGGCGATACGGACCTCGAACGGCAGATCCGCAACTGGTATCATTACATCTGGCTGAGCGGCGATCATATTTGCGAGCAGCACGTTCACAACCTCGACGTGGCGAATTGGATTATGAAGGACCATCCGATCCGCTGCTGGGGCCAGGGATCACGCCAGCAACTTGGCGATAAGTCCGGCGAGATCTGGGACAATTTCGACGTCGAATACGAGTACAAGAACGGTGTGCGGCTCTTCAGTTATTGCGGCCAAATCAAGCGGGATTGGTCCTCCGTCAGCGAAGGGGTTCACGGGTCCAAAGGGACGTCCGACCCGCATAGCGTGATCCGGCCGAACGACGGCCAGATGTGGCGTTTCCGGGACAAAGCAATTGACCCGTACGTGCAGGAACACATGGACCTCATCAACGCCATTCACAACGACAGCGAACTCAACGAGGCCAAGCAGGTGACCGACAGCACGCTGACGGCAATCATGGGCCGCGAAGCTGCTTATAGCGGCGCGGGCGTAGAGTGGGATGATATCCTCAACAGCAAATTTGCCTACGGGCCGGAGCAGTTGTACCAGGATTGTTCGAAGATGAAATTCGAGAACTTCCGCACACTGCAGCCGCCGATGCCGAGCATGCACAACATCTTGAAGGATCCCGCAGTGGTTCCGCTAAAGGCGTAGTCTGCATTGGCGATCACCATCACGGCCGGCCTCACGCGGGGCCGGCCGTTTGCGTTTAATACGCCGCTCGGGGCGATGCCGCCGCGCTGAGCGGCCGGAGTGATCGCTTGCCAATCCTTGAGCGGGTTTGTTTAATGCGCGCGTGTTGCAGCAGCAAACCATAAACGGACCGGCCAGCTTCTCGGGCATCGGTTTGCACAGCGGCAACCGGGTGACCATGACCTTCCTTCCGGCGCCGCCCAACTCCGGAATCCGGTTTCGGCGCGTGGACCTCGACGGAAAGCCGGAAATCGAGGCCCGGGTTGAGAATGTGTCCGAAACCAATCGCTCGACCACACTGGCCAAAGGCAACACCCGCATTCACACGGTCGAACACGTGCTCGCCACATTCGCGGGATTCGGGATCGACAATGCGGTTGTCGAGTTGGATGCCAACGAACCGCCCGTCGGCGACGGCAGCGCACGGGAGTATTGCAAAATGATCGAGGCCACGGGCATCGTCCCGCAGGACGAGCGCCGCGAGGTTTACGAAATCAAGGCGCCCATTGAGCTGGAGATGGGCGAGACGGTCATGACTCTTTTCCCTCATGAGAATTTCAAGGTAAGCTGCACCAGTTCGGATCGGGAGGGAAGGTTCACGCAATTCTACAGCACGGAAGTCTCAGCTAAGACCTGGGAAAAAGAGCTCTCGCACGCGCGGACGTTTTGTTTTTACGAAGAGATCGAATTCCTGATCAAGAACGGCTTGATCAAGGGCGGGAGCCTCGAGAACGCGGTCGTGATACGGGATGACGCGGTACTGACGACGGAGCCGCTGCGTTACCCGGACGAATTCGTGCGCCATAAGATGCTGGACATCCTGGGCGACCTTTCATTGCTCGGCCGGCCGGTGCATGGGCACCTGATTGCCGTCAAGCCAAGCCATGCCGCCAATTGCGAATTGGTGCGCCGCATAGCGGCCCAGATGCGCAAGCCACAGACATTTGGCCCCCCGCCGCGAGGGGGGCGTGAAGCTCAGGCTATTCTTGGACCGGGAATGGAATTGCCGGCGCAGCTCGATACCGAAGCCGTGATGCGGGTTCTGCCGCATCGATTTCCATTCCTGATGGTCGACAGAATCGCCAAGATCGACGGCAACCATATCGTCGGCGTCAAAGGCGTCACGGTCAATGAACCATACTTCCAAGGCCATTTCCCCGGTCATCCGATTATGCCGGGCGTGCTTCAGCTCGAGGCCATGGCCCAGGTCGCAGGCATCCTGATGCTGCGCCTGGCGGAGAACGCCGGCCAAATCGCTTATTTTATGTCCGCCGAGGACGTGAAATGGCGCAAGCCCGTCCTGCCGGGAGATACCCTCACGATCGAAGTTGAGATGACCAAGATGCGGGGCAAACTCGGCAAAGCCAAAGGCACCTGCAAAGTCCAGGGCGAAATTGTCAGCGAAGCTGTCGTGACTTTCATTCTGCGTGAAGCCTGAAGCCGTAACGGCCCACCGGGCCTG
>Ga0209062_1003903_pt1:0-15000 | contig 16456 bp, 13 predicted proteins | sample Coa_R2_2_FD_187158 | JGI IMG/M metagenome (GOLD analysis project Ga0209062, IMG submission 187158) | Surface soil microbial communities from Centralia Pennsylvania, which are recovering from an underground coalmine fire - Coalmine... | ecosystem: Environmental > Terrestrial > Soil >...
GGACTCCATTTGGACTCCAGGCGAGCATCGCAAGCCCGTAAGCCACTGAAAATAAAAACTATGTGCGTTTGGTGTGCTACCTTGACACGGTAGAGGTCAGAGATTCGAGTTCTCTCGGGCCCACCACCTTATCCAAAACCGGCTGTGTCGTAGGATCGCCTGGAGTTGGGCCTCACTCCGATGTTTACCGCCACCGGAAAGCCAAACGCCCGGCTTGGATCTAACCTTTGGAATGAACCTGAAGCTAGGTGTGTTTGCCTGTGTAACATTCGCTGCCGCAAATGCCGGACCGGGATATCTTCAGCGAATTCGTACAACAACAGCCGCAAGAAACGCGATGGCCGGAAATCCTGGACGCGTACGCGCGCGCCTCGGTGGTCCGCGAAGGCTAAAGCCCCACGCTTCGTTCGACTCCAGCGCGAACGGTGTGCTGGCCGGCGCCTATTTCGTCCGTCAAATCCTCACGCTCGCCGATAGCAACACGAGCGCGATCACGCGCGCCGTCAGCGTTACCGGAACCATGACTTTCGACGGCAAAGGCAATTATTCACTGGCCGGACAGGAACTGGATTCGACCAAGGGAACCAGCGCATCGTCGCTGAATGTTACCGGCACCTACGCCGTGGCATCGAGCGGCATGTTGCAGATCCAAAGTCCGATCGACAACACGGACACGGAATTCGGAGGTATCGGGCGGGCGGGAGAAATCGTGGCTAGCGCGACCGAGGGGGTGTACGACGACGTCTTTGTCGCAATTCCTGCCGGGCCGGGAAGTGGCGTTCAGGGGTCGTATCAGGCGGGATTTATCGATTTTCTGCAAGGGAACGCTTCCAATGTCCGGGACGGATCTTTCACGTTAACGACCGCGGGCAGCGGAAGCTTCGGGAACGTCACCGTTAACGGCTTCATGGCCAATCAGCAGAGCGCGCCGGCAACGCAGTCTCTCTCGAATGTCACATTTTCGTTCAATGGACCGGCCGGGACGATCAACTTCCCAACTGCATCGAACCCGTCTTCGGCGCTGGTGAGCGGCTCCAAAACCTTTGCGGTGTCCACCGATGGAAATATTCTGGTTGGCGGCAACCCCAACGGATTCGACTTGTTCGTGGCGTTGAAAAGCGGCTCGCCGGCTGCGAACGCCATGTTTTCCGGCACCTATTTCACGGGCGCGCTGGAGAACGATGTTTCGGGTAGCTGCGGGGAGGCGAATTGTATCGACTCCTTTTATGGATCGGCCGCACCCGGCGGCCAAGGAACGGGAACGCGGCATTCGCGGCTCGTCGGTTTCAACTTTAGCGCCTTCGATTTCACGACCGACCTCATTTATAATTTCTCCTCCGCGGGCACTTTCAACGATGGCGTGTTCCAGTGGCTGCTGGGCTCGAATGGCGAAGGCGTCCTTCAGGTGGGGATGGGCGAGTTCTATACGCTCATCGTGAGTTTCCAGGCCGCGCAATTTTCCGGGACGGGGGTTTCGCTCAACCCTCAGGGCATTCTGAATGCGGCAAGCTTTGCGCCAATTACAAATTCGGTCGCGCCGGGCCAATATGTGGCGCTGTTCGGCTCGGGGCTTGGCTCGAGCGCGCAGGCGTCGGCGCTTCCCTTGCCAACGACTCTCGGAGGCGCGCAGATCGCAGTGAACGGCGCAGCGGCTCCGCTGCTTGCGACGTCGCCAACGCTGATCACCGCCCTTGTTCCGAACGCGACTCCGCCAAATGACTTCGCTGCATTCCAACTGAGCAGTGGAGGTTCATCGCCGAGTCCCGTTACGCTCTACACGGCGTCGACGGCACCAGGCGTGTTCACGTCGGCTGCGAATGGAATCGGTCCCGCCGAAGTTTTCCATTCGAACAACACTCTTGTGACTCAGAATAGCCCCGCGGCTGCCGGCGAGACAGTATTTTTCTACGCTACAGGGCTGGGGGCGACGAACCCGCCGGTTGGGGATGGAGCAGCGGCGCCATCGAATCCGCCAGCGATGGTGACGGACACGAACCTTTCCGTCGATATTTTCGATTCGCAGGGTAATGCCAACACGGCGACCGTCTCGTTCGCCGGCCTGGTGGCAGGCCTGGCCGGTGTGTATCAAGTGAACTTTACAATTCCTTCGGGCACGGCATCGGGCTCCGGCTATCTCGAGGTTGGAACGACGGATGGGTTTACTTCGCAGGCGCAGATCTTCATCAAATAATTTCTTCGCTTCAAGCCACGCGACCGATGCGATAAAAATGCGAACGGTGCGTTTTCCTCCAGCACATTTTAGGGTACGGCGGAAAACCGCAACTCTTCCCATTTTCGAATCAGGCCGAGAATTTCAACGTTGAACCGCAAGCGTCGCCGTTTTCGGAGTAAAGGCCCCATCGTAGGCCGCCGAGATCTGGATGTCCCCATCCGGCGTCGATGCGGGGACGACCATATTGAACTGAAACAGGCCGGGCGCGATCAATCCGGCAAACGGGACATTCGCCGGCGAAGGGCCGATCGCCACGACGAGCGCGCCGGTCAAGGTTCCAGACTGAGACAATGCACCGGTCACGATCGGCACCGTGGTCGTCCCGAATCCGTTGCCGTAAACAACAATGGTCTCACCCGGTCTGGCAGGCGTGCTGAACCCTGGATAGAGAGCCGCCGGCCCAACCAGCGAGCCATCCAGGTGCGTGGCCGTGATGTGGGTAGCGTCGAAGGTGAAAAATGCCGGCGAAAGCGGCTGAGCCGGACTGTTGACGATGTTGCTCTTCACGCCGCCGTTGGTGACCTGGACGGCGACCGTTCCCGTCATGGCGTCCGGCGGCGTGAGGACATTCAACTGCGTGGGACTGATGAAATAAACGAACGCAGGTTTGCCGTTTACGGTGACGCTGACTCCGTCAAGCTGAGTTGGAAGTTGGTTGTTGGCGAAATCTGAGCCGGCCCAGATTCGCGTGTCGCCCGCCGGCGCGAGGTTGACCCCCTTCACTTGAATCCAGGTATTCGGGGCGATGGTCAGCGATCCGCCAAAAGCGTTGGAAACCAGTGAAATTGTGGGAGCCGCGCTGGCGGCGGGCGCATTCACTTTTCGGACCACATTCGCGCCGGAGTCAGCGATGTAGAAGTTTCCGGCGCTGTCGGCCGCCACCCCCTGCGGGTTGGTCAGTTGAGCCGATATCGCGGGACCGCCATCCCCTGTATTGCCGCGCGTCCCATTTCCAGCGACGGTCGTTATGATTCCAGACGCGTCGACCTTGCGGACCCGATTCGTGGTTTCCGAGATGTAGAGGTTTCCTGCACTATCGGCTGCGAGAGCGACGACGCTTTTGACCTCGGCGCTGATGGCTGGTCCGCCGTCGCCGGTATCGCCCAGTGTGCCATTCCCGGCCACGGTTCGGATGATGCCGCTGGTATCCACTTTTTGGACCCGCGCACCGTCGCTGAAATATAGGTTGCCGGCGGAATCGACCGTCACAGAGGAAGGCTGCTGAATTGGCACCTGTGTCGCGATGCCTCCGTCATTGGCAGTTTGCTTGTTCGGGGGCACGCTGCCATTGCCGGCGACGGTGGTGATGACACCGGAATTCTTATCCACCCTGCGGATGCGATAGTTCGATGAGTCGGCGATATAGAGATTTCCCGCTGCATCCACCGCGACCGCATCAGGAAGATTGAGCATAGCCGACGTTGCGGGACCGCCATCGCCGGAATACCCCCCCTGCCCGATGGAATTGGCGGTTCCAGTGCCGGCAAAGGTGGTGATGATGCCTGACGGATCCACCTTACGGACGCGGTTGTTGTACAAATCCGCGATATAGAGATTGCCGCCGCTGTCGATCGCAATCCCATGGCCCGGAAATAACTGAGCGCTCGTGGCCGCGCCCCCGTCACCGCTGAAGCCGCTGGTGCCGTTACCCGCGTATGTGGTAATTGTTCCGCTCGCAGACACTTTGCGTACGCGTCCGATTCCAGTCTCGAGGATGTACAGATTTCCGGAATTGTCTATCGCGAGTCCCGTAGGTGATGGCAAGCCGGCCTTGAGCGCTGCTCCTCCGTCGCCGCCGTAGGTCCCGGATCCGGAGCCCGCGACCGTTGAGATTATGCCGGGCTGGGCAAAGCAGCTTGCCGGCAGCGCCAAGATCGCGAGTACGCCAGAAAATTTCTTCCGGCGGACAAATCGGCTCAGCGCCACGAACATCCCCACTATCATCCGGCCTCCCAAAACAATGCGCGTCAATTCTTGAAAGCGAAGGAAAGCGGAAAAAGTGCGAAAAAAGGGACCGGAACTTCACGATAGTCATGCCCAAAACGGTTCGAATCCGCGTTCCGCGCGATCAACTTGCGTTCGCGCGCAGTTTTGCGCGGCGGGATATTTTCGAAGAAATCCCGTACCCATCGCCACAAACGCGCGGGTCAATCATTTGCCGAATGGACCGGTCTCAATGCGCGGGAGCGAAATGGAAAAGCGTCCATCGGCAACGGTTACGAAGCTGATTCTGGCGAAGGGCTACAAATCAAATGCCCGCGTACCACGCGTAGCCGCCTTCGGGCGCAGCCGATCCGAGTCCCTTGCCAAATGGCTTCAGATCAGCGGTGAGCGTCAGCCGGTTCACAAACTTCACGCTTTTATACCCGAGTTGGCGCGGCACTCGCATTCGAAGCGGCCCGCCGAACTTCACCGGAAGGTCGCCGCCGTTCATCGCGTAGGCCAGAACTGTTTGCGGATGCCGCGCTTCATCCATATCAATGCTGTCCCACCATCCGGCTTCCATCGAAGTGTAAACGACGAATTTCGCCTGCGGCTGGACACCCGCTTCATCAAGGATCTGCGCCAGCGGCACTCCGATCCATTCCGCGATGTATGACCACCCTTCCTCGCATGCCAGGTGCGTAATCTGAGCGCGCGAAGGATAGCTCTTCAGTTGGGCGATCGAAAAAGACGCAGGCCGGGAGACCAGGCCGTCTACCGTCAGCCGCCAGTCCGCAAATCCGCCCGCTTCCAATCGCCGGAAGGCTTCGCTCGGCGGCGCGATCTCATTCGCGAATGGCGGGTTCGAAATCGCGCTTGGCGGGAACTCGCGCGCGAAGGACCGGTTCGCCAGCAAGCGATGCGATGCGTACGTGAGCGTTTCCCCGGCGCCGTAGAACCCGCCGTGATCGGGCGGGATCAAGCCGTATTTCCGCGCCATTCGCGCCGCGATGCCCAGACCCGATAGTCCGGCTGCCGCCAGCCCCGTGGTGATCAGGCCGCGCCTGGATAACTTCGTCATGGATTCCTCCGGTCTGCAACAGCGTTGCCCGTGATCATCGCCCATACGCGATCCGCAAATCCGGCGCGAGCGACCATTACGACGTGAACCGCCAAAAAAAGCGAAAGCGCCAGCGTGAGGAAGAAATGAATTGTGCGCGCCGTCTGCTGCCCGCCGAGCAGGGTTACCGTAGCGGGAAACGCCGCGACGAACCCGGGCGACATCGCAAGTCCGGTCCAGATCACGAGCGGAAACAGGAAGAAGATCACCAATAGATAAGTGAGCTTTTGAAGGGCGTTGTAGGACCCTTGCGGCGATGCATCCACACGGCGGAATCGGGCGTGGCTCGCCGCGATCGCTCCGAGCGCGCGCAAAGACAATTCGGATTCGGCCGGAAGCAAGCTTCTCTTGAAGTATCCCGCCGAGCCGAGAAGCAGATAAATTCCGCCGGTCAGGATCAGAATCCACGCGGTCTGAAAGTGCAATGCGCGGCTCCACCCGTTCTGATCCGGCAGCACGTATCCATAACCGGTCGGCACGGTCGCTCGTGAAGCTGGAATGGGAATCTTAAACAGAGGTTTCGTCATCGCGTTCCCCGTTTCGCCCCAATAGAAGCGCGGATGGGAGACGACGATTTCGCACCCGCTTACGAGCAGCGCCGCAAAACACGCGGCGGTAATCCAATGAGTCGCGCGGACAAACAGCGGGTGCCGCGAAGTTTTCGGAAGCGCCGGAAACGCAGCGGTTTTGCCTGGGGCGAACGCGGAATCGGCCATCCCGGGATTCTATCACCACATTCTCTTCGCCGTTGCGCGGACTTCCGGCAAACTTTGCTGGCCGCCCTGCTAAGTAATCGACATCTGCCAGGCGTGCGAGCAAATTATGGGGACGCTCGGGCATGGATGTATTATCCGATCGACCGCACAATCGTAGTCGTGAAGAGAGTCTGCGGATGGCCGCAGAATCCGAGAATCAGGAACCGAAAGGAGCAACTATGAGTCCAGCGACCGCGAATCCGAATCAGGCATTGTGGGAAAAAGGCGACTTCGGCCAGATCGCCGCTTTCATGCGTCAATCCGGAGAGGTTATTGTTGAGTCGCTAAAAATTAAGCCCCCGTTGCGCGCTCTCGACCTGGGCTGCGGAGACGGGACCACGGCCCTTCCGCTCGCGCAGGCAGGGGCCGACGTCACCGGAATCGACATCGCCCGTCATCTTATTGAAGCCGCAAAGCGGCGAGCCGCGGAAGCAGGCCTCACGAATGTGAAGTTTCAGGAAGGAGACGCGTCTAACCTCGAAGGGGTCCGCGATCATTCGTTTGATCTCGTCCTCACTATGTTCGGCGCGATGTTTGCTCCCAAGCCCTTCGATGCCGCAAAAGAAATGGTTCGCGTGACCAAGCCCGGAGGCCGCATCGTCATGGGGAATTGGATTCCCAACGATCCGACGTTCGTTTCGCAGCTCTTGAAGATCAGCTCCGCGTTTACGCCTCCGCCCCCGGAAGGATTCATCAGTCCGATCACCTGGGGAGTGGAAAGTCACGTCATCGAGCGATTTAGCCGGGCCGGAGTACCCAAAGAGAAAATCTCGCTGGCCGAGGACACGTTCTATTTCGCTCATCCCGAAAAATCCCCCGCGCAGTTCATTGAGCTTTTCGAAAAGTTCTACGGACCCACCATGAACGCGGTTGAAGCAGCCCGAAAAAACGGAAAGGAACAGGAACTTCATCGCCAGCTTGTCGAACTGGCGAACGCGCATAATAAGAGCGGGAACGCGGGCACCTTCATTCCTGCCACGTTCATGCGTGTCACGGTTTCGCTCTAGATCCGTATCTAAACTCCCGGAAATCGCCGGTTGGCATCTATTCCTATAGGCGAAGAATCCCGGACGCCTTCATCGTTCGATTGGTCGCGCGGTCAAAAATAGCAGGTAATTTATCATCGCGACAACATCCTGTCATTTTTGGATGCGATCTTGACGCGTAGATGAAAAACCTGATTCCCATTTGCAGCCTTCTCTCGCTCACCGCGCTGGCGCAAACGCCGCCGGCCACTACGACGCCGATCCAGCACGTCGTCGTGATCTTTCAGGAAAATGTTTCGTTCGACCATTACTTCGCCACTTATCCGAACGCGCTGAACAAAACTCCGGGCGAGCCGGTTTTTAACGCCGCTCCCAATACTCCCGGGGTTAACGGCCTCTCGGGTGCGCTTCTGACGAAGAATCCCAACTCCGCGCAGCCTTTCCGGTTGACCCGGGCACAGGCTGTCACCTGCGATCAGGGGCATGGCTATACGCAGGAGCAGCAGGCGTACAACTCCGGATTCATGGATAAATTCGTCGAATTCACGGGTTTTTCCAGCGCTTCGTGCGATATCGGCGTCGGCAAGAGCGTTGTCATGGGCTATTACGATGGCAACACCGTGACGGCGTTTTGGAACTACGCCCAGAATTACGCCATGAGCGATAACTCTTACGGCACCGTGTTCGGGCCGTCGACGCCCGGTGCTCTTAACCTGATCTCGGGCCAGACCCACGGTGCGACGCTCGTTTCCGGGAGCGCGTCCGGCAATGTTTCGAACGGCACCGTAATCGGCGATCCGCGCCCGGCCTTGTCGCTCGATGACTGCACCATCAAGACCGCCGCGCAGATTACCATGACCGGCAAACACGTCGGCGATCTGCTCAACGCCAAGAACATCACCTGGGGCTGGTTTGCAGGCGGCTTCCGTCCCAGCTCTGTAAATCCCGATGGAACCGCCGTTTGCGCCACCTCTCATAACAACATCTCCGGCGCCTCCGCGGGCACGGATTACATCCCTCACCACGAGCCGTTCCAGTATTTTCAGAGCAGCAACAATCTTCACCATCTGCCTCCGTCGAGCACCTCTAAGATCGGCCAGACCGACCAGGCGAATCATCAGTACGACATCACCGACTTCTTTACCGCGCTCAACGCTGGCATTATGCCCGCCGTCAGCTATCTGAAGGCGCCCGCTTATCAGGACGGCCACGCCGGATATTCCGATCCGCTCGACGAACAGACCTTCGTGGTGAACACGGTCAACGCGATCATGAGTTCGCCTTTCTGGAATTCGACCGCGATCATCATCGCCTACGATGACTCGGACGGCTGGTATGACCACCAGATGTCGCCTATCGTGAGCCCCTCGGCGGTTTCGGACGACAACGTCGGCGGCGCCGGTGTTTGCGGCAACGCGGCGTCGGCTGCTTATCAGGGACGCTGCGGATACGGCCCGCGTCTTCCGCTCATCGTGATCTCGCCCTACGCTAAAGTCAACTACGTTGATCACACCACTACCGATCAGTCCTCGATCCTGCGGTTTATTGAAGACAACTGGAGCCTCGGCCGCATCGGCGATAGCTCGATGGACGCCGTCGCGGGCCCGATCAACAATATGTTTGATTTTTCTAAAGCCAATGCCGGCGCCGTCATCCTCGATCCGTCGACGGGAACTGTGATGGTGAAGCGCGGCGCCGCGGCTGCGACCAAGGCGATAGCGAGTCCTGAAACGATCACGACCAACAACTCCACTCTGCAACTCGACGGCAGCCTCTCGACGGCGGTCAACGGCGGCGCGTTGAGCTACGTTTGGAGCGTGAGCCCCTCAGGCTTGCCTGCCGCGGTCTTCGGCGGAAACACGGCACACGCGAGCGTCCAGTTCACCGCCGGTCCTGGGACCTACGTGATCCAGCTCACCGTCACCGATTCGACCGGCGCCACGTCCACCGACACGACGACGGTAAACTATACGGGCAAGTGATCGGGTTGTAATCTCGAAGTGATCGCGGGCGGATCTCCACGCGAGATCCGCCCGGTTATTTTTCCAATGCTCCGGCTCTCTCTTCTTTTAACGTCCTTCGTCCTTGGGGCGCTCGCTCAAACTGAGGTATGCCCGCGCGCTCCCATCGGAGGCGAAATCCAGGATCCGCAGAATGTCTGGAGCTCCGAAGGCTCGCTCAAAATCGATTTTTCATTTCGCACCTACATCGATCGCTATCGCCAGCGGCGCTATTGCTATCTCACTTCCGCGGGTGTCCAGGCTCCCACCCTGCGCCTCCAGCCCGGCGACGAGCTCATCCTGAATCTCGCCAACGACCTCCCCGAAGAAGTCATGGCGGCCCCGGCGCACACGCATCGCGACGATTGCGCCGGGGGAGCCATGACCCCGTCCTCTACGAATCTGCATTTCCACGGGCTCGCGCTTCCACCGGCTTGCCATCAGGACGAAACGCTCCGAACCGCGATCCGCCCCTCGGCGGCCTTCGAATACCGCACGCGAATCCCCAAGGATGAAGCGCCGGGACTCTACTGGTATCATCCGCATCCGCACGGCTACACCCAGCCCCAAGTACTCGGCGGCGCTTCAGGAGCTCTCATCGTCGAAGGAATCGAACGCGTCAAACCTCAAGTCGCCGGCTTGCCAGAGCGGGTCATCGTTCTACGCGATCAGTCGGTCCCCGGCTTCAGCGAATCGGACGAAGACGCCGGACCCGGCAAGGACATCACCGTTAACTTCGTTCCTATTCTATTCCCTGTGTATCGTCCTGCCATGATGACCGTCCCTCCGGGCGAGCGCGAATTCTGGCGCGTCCTCAACGCTTCGGCCGGCACCTTTTTCGATCTGCAAATCCGCTACGGAAGAATTATCCAGGATGTTAACGATGTCCGGAACATCGAACTGATCGCCCTGGACGGCGTCCCCGTGGGAAAGGACGCCGAAATCACACACATCCTGCTCTCCCCCGGTGGACGCGCTGAATTCATCATGACCACTCCACCGGCCGGCGTCTGGGGACAACTCGTGACGCTTGCCTACGATACCGGCCCTGATGGCGAGGCGTCTCCGTATCGCGTGATCGCCAATCTTGTGAGCAGAGACGACGCGCCTCGCCCGCCAACAATGCCCGCGGCCCCGGTGCGGGAGGCCAAATCGTTCGCCGGCCTTTCGCGGCTTAAGCCCGAGAGAGAGCGCAAGTTATATTTTTCCGAAGAGCGCGATCCGGCCGCTCCCAACGACCCCAACGCGATCAAATATTTCATCACGCTCGAAGGCGCCGCGCCCAAAGTTTTCGACATGGATTTCGATCGCCCCGACATTGTAGTCGAGCAGGGAACTGTCGAAGACTGGATCATCGAGAATCGTGCCCGCGAGGTTCACTCGTTCCACATCCACCAACTCCACTTTCAGCTCCTCGAGCGCGACGGCGCCGTCCTCAACGAGCCTGCCCTGCGCGATACCATCGATATCCCCTATTGGGACGGCAAGAGCGAAGAGTATCCGCGCGTCAAGCTTCGCATGGATTTCCGCAGCGCCCAAATTGCCGGCACTTTCGTCTATCACTGCCACATCCTTGAACACGAGGACGGCGGCATGATGGGCTCCATTCGCGTGAAGCCTCGCGCCCACCCGCCCGCCAAGCCGAATTGACGCAAGGTTGGCCGGCCTAGTAACTTTGCTGGGTGTCCACCCTCGGTATCACGTTCCTCACCGCGATCGCGGGAGCGGGCGCAGCTTTCGGCGCCGCGAATTTTCTCATCTATTGGCAGCAAATCCCAGCCCGCGAAGGCCAGGCGGGCTATTTCGCTCTCTACCTGACTGGGATCGGTGTCATCGCCGGATTGCTCGTTGGGCTTTGTACCGCTCTTGCCGTCTCCGGATTCTGGCGAGCACAAGGATACGCTCTTGGTATTGTCGCCGCCCTTTCGATCGCGGGCGCGATCCTGTTTATCGCCCTCGACGACAACAGGCCCACCCTCGACGGCGAGCCGTTGTTCGCGGAAATCGAGCTCAAATTCCCCGCCGGCTGGATGCCCGACGATCACGCTCACACCGATCCGGGAAGTTTTTGCTGGATCCAGCGGGATCAGGCCGACGCGTTGCTCGAACAGAATCCCATCGTCTCCGGAGAATTCGCGCTCCGTTCCACGCAGCCCGGCGAGCCGTGGATCGCCTGGTGTGGTGTCTACCTCGAAACTTCGTCAAAGAATCGATACCTGCGTGTGTTCGTTGGAAAATCCACGGACCTGACCCTCAAACTCCCTCTGCCCGGCAAGCCCGGGCGAAAACAGCTCCACTGGACCCAATGGCGCGCCGACGGCTTCCTCCCGCAGAAGGACAAACCCGCCGCGGTCGGCCACGCCTTCCGCGTTCGCGTCCAAAAGGAATCCGACTTCAAACGAGCCCATCCCTAACCTGGCAGCGCATGTGCCCATATTTGTCCACCTGCTCCGCCAAGGGGATATACTCACCTTGAGAGGAATCCATATGAGCCACGAAGATCAGGATAAAATGCCACGACGCGATTTCGTCACCGCTTCGGTCGCCGCTGGTATCGCCGTTGCAGCATCGGCCTCCGGAGCCGCTCTGCCCGTCACCGAGAAGGACGTCGAAATCAAAACTCCCGACGGCACCTGCAACGCCGCATTTATCTATCCCACCACCGGCGCGCATCCCGCCGTCGTCATTTGGACAGACGCGTTCGGTTTGCGCAAATCGATGCGGGACATCGGTAAACGGATCGCCGCGGAAGGCTACACCGTGCTCGTTCCAAACCCCTTCTATCGCGTCCAGCCCGGCCCCGTCGTCGAGGACGCATCCGGTTTCGACTTCGCCGCCAACCGCGCCAAGCTCCAGCCGCTCATGGGATCCATCGCGGCTCCCGGAGCCGCCGAAAAGGACGCCGCCGCCTTCATCGCGTTCCTCGATTCTCAGCCGCAGGTCAACAAAGCGAAAAAAGTCGGTACGCAAGGCTACTGCATGGGTGGAGCCCTCGTCGTCAGAACCGCCGCGGTCGTCCCCGATCGTGTCGGCGCCGGAGCCTCGTTCCACGGCGGCGGCCTCGTCACCAGCCAGCCCACCAGTCCCCATCTCCTCGCTCCGAAGATCAAAGGCGAGATGTATTTCGGAATTGCATCCAACGACGATAAGAGCCAGCCCGATGCGAAGGATAAGTTGAAGGAGGCTTTCGCCGCCGCTCACGTCCCCGCCGAGATCGAAGTCTACTCATCGCTCCACGGCTGGTGCGTTCCCGATATGCCCGCCACCGGCGGAACGCCTATCTACAATAAAGCGGACGCGGAAAAAGCGTGGGAAAAACTGGTCGCCTTGTACAAAAAGGCCCTCGCCTGAACAAAGCTGTCGAAGGCATTCTTTGGAGGAGCCAGCCGCCCGACAAACGCCGGTCCCTTGCACAACTAAACAGCGGCCTGCGCCGGCGAGCTGGTTTCCCGCCATCATTTCCAATTCGGAAACGGATTCCCCTTCGCTCCGCGGCTTGCTTCGATAAGATCCGGAATCCGTTTTCTTCTCAGCATCAGTCGTTCGAGAAGTTTTCCCAACTCTTTCTCCTCGCCTTCGATCCACGCCGCGGGAATCTGCCTCAGAGTCTGATCCACCACCTCCTCCGGGAAATGCACCATCCGGTCGAGCCACGGCTGAAAATCATCAAGCCCCCGCACCTCGCGATACACCGCGGGCCGGAAATAAAGTCCGTACAGCGGCGAATCCGCAAGCCTCCAGAACGGACCCTCGAACAAATACCCGTGGTCCATCATCTGCGCGACGAATCCCAGCCGCGTTGAATCCGCGCCAGATCCCGGTAGCCACTCTTTCACTCGCGCGCGAAAAAAAATCGCCTGCCGCGAGTCCGCGTTTCCCGTCCACTTATCGAACGCCAGCGCACCGCGGAAATCGCACAGATTCTCCACCCGCTCCAGCAGCGCGTCCGGCAAAAAATCGTACACGACGTTGCGCGCCGGATCGCCCGGATACCGCGAGCCGAAATGCCACCCCGGCTCAACTTCAACGCGCCTTGACCCGAGCTGAATCGACACCTCGGCGTTCTGGCTCAGGAATTCCGGGGTGACGCGGACAATTGCAGGCTCAGGCGTCGCCAGTCCGAGATAGGAGAGGAACGCCGCCCCGATCCATTCGTTGATAAGAATCCGCCTGTGCTGGGGATTATTGCGGAATTTGACGACGTAGAAACATCCGTCACTCGCTTCCACTAAATGCGCCTGCGCTCCGCCGCGCATTTTTCGAATCAGGCGGCGCGCGTCAACGGGCATGCCGATTGAAGTACCTTATAGATTATGCCAGAGGATAAAGAAACCACTCCAAGGCCCGCGGGCAGCAAAGAGGAGGTCGCCTTGGAGTTAATGCGATTCATCGCCGTAACCACCGGATATGGGAAGACGTCGGCTGGTGCGGGCTTTGCCGGAAAGGCGCCCAAAACCACCGAGGAGCAGGTGGATGCCCTCCTGCAACTCTACGAGCGCTGCCGGGACGTTGTGGGGAGATCCTGATCGGCGGGAATTCGGGAAAGGAAAAGGGTCGAGCGTTCGCCCGACCCTTTTAAAAACCAAAACTACTTCTTTTTCTTTTTCGCTCCGCCCCTGGCTTTTGCCTTGGGAGCCGCTTTTTTCGGAGCAGTCTTTTTGGCCGCAGTCTTCGCCGCTTTTTTCGGAGCGGCTTTCTTGGCAGGGGCCTTCTTTGCGGCCTTTTTTGCAGGAGCCTTTGCCGCCGCTTTTTTCGCCGCAGCTTTCTTTGCCGGTGCTTTCTTTGCCGGAGCTTTGGCGGCGGCCTTCTTTGCGGGAGCCGGCTTGACCGCCGCTTTCTTGGGCGCCGCAGCTTTCTTTACGGGTTTTTTGGCCGGAGCCGGAGCGGGCTCAGCCGCCGCTGGCGCTGGAACGGGAACGGCCACCGGAGTCACCGAGGTGACTACCAGTTCTTCTTCTTCCTCGTCCATTCCGTAGTCGCCCATGTCGTCATCTACGTTGACATTGCCTCCGTCGTCGAAATCGTCGAGTTCCTCATCGTCGACAGCAAGTCGATACTCAATCATTCAATTTGGCCTCCTCGCAGGCTGCGATCAAAACGAGCGCACAACGTCGATGCAGCGCTGTGCGCGATTCAAGGATTAGAATATCGCTTTTTGGCGGGAAGGCAAGGGAAAAGTCCATGTGGGTCAAAGCTGAATTCGAACCCCAGAGCATTTTCCCTAAATTCTGTTTCAAATCGCGCGCGCGTTTTGCTCCCGCTCCGTCGCACCGGCGCCCGATCTCCGGTTGCCCCCGGCGCCTGTTCACCCGCTTCGCCACTCGCGCCATCAAACGCGTGAGCTTCGGCCATTGCGTCACCAGCCGGCTTTGGAAGGTCCGCAAACTTTTTTTGACCGGCCTCTTGCGCCGCTCCGGTGCGCTTGCTATTCTGACATTGCTGTCGCCAATCGGCATCTGATTGAAACGGAGCCGAAAAAAAAGTTTACGCACCTCTTGCGTAGCTAGGCTGAGTTTGATAGATTGATTGATGGCAGTACTAAAAGCGTATCGGAGTGAGGGCGAGTTTGTCCCAGCGATGCGCGGGGTAGGCAGGCCGGAAGTAGGCAGTCGCTGCGAAATGCAGTTAAGCTGTTGAGTTCGCCGCCTTTCTGAAGCAGTTCTTTCAGGCTCCCAAAGGTTTCTGGATGCAGCCGGTTTGCGCTGTCCGGATTGAGAAGAATCCGAGGCGCGATGCCTTGTGAGGTATCGGCTGTGCCCAAACGGCTTTCGAGGCCGGGTAGCAGGTCCACTTTTTAACGATCGTGGGTCTTGCTACGCAGATCATTGACAATCTGGTTGGACGCAAATTCGAATCCCAGAGCAATTCGGGGTTCGGATGCAGAAGTAATTCGTCAGTAACCTGAGTTCAAGCCGGAGTGAGGCAGGTTTAACCTGCTAAATCTAAAGGTTCAAACGAGAGTTTGATCCCGGCTCAGAATCAA
>Ga0209062_1003905_pt1 | contig 16448 bp, 15 predicted proteins | sample Coa_R2_2_FD_187158 | JGI IMG/M metagenome (GOLD analysis project Ga0209062, IMG submission 187158) | Surface soil microbial communities from Centralia Pennsylvania, which are recovering from an underground coalmine fire - Coalmine... | ecosystem: Environmental > Terrestrial > Soil > Unclassified...
TGCAGCCTTGGTGTCGATCGAGACGATCCTGGCATGGGCATGCGGCGAGCGCAGCACGTGCAGCCACAACGTGCCCTCCGCCGGCTTGTCGTCGATGAACTGTCCCTTCCCGGTGAGCAGTCTCTGATCTTCCAAACGCTTGACCGGCTGGCCCGCCCCGAAACGCAAATTGCCGGGAAGAATATTCATCAGTTGAGTCCTTCAAGTCTTTTTGGGTTGGCAGGGTTTTAGCGGATTTGCAGCGCGAAACAACCGCTGGCCCCGTCATGGCGGATGCCCGCCGGCACCGTCATTCCGGGGCGGTGCGAAGCACCGAACCCGGAATCTCGAGATTCTCAGGTGCGCAATTGCGCACCGTAGTTCACGCTTCGCGTGCCCCGGAATGACGGTGCCCAAAATGCCCAAGGAAGCGCCGGGAAATTGTAGGGTGGGCAAAGCGTAGCGTGCCCACCGCGCCGCAGGTGAGGGACTATGGTGGGCACGCTGCGCTTTGCCCACCCTACGAGAGCTTAAAGAAGCGTCATTCAATCTCCCGCAACACCGCCTCCACCGCATTCCGCGCCTCCGCGCTGAGCGGGGCCTGCGGTGGGACGGGGTCGCCGACGTCATAGCCCTGGATGGCAAGGCCGGCCTTGATGCAGGCGGCGAGATTGAAGCGCGCGAAGGCTTCGTTGACGCGCCAGAGCTTGCGTTGAAGCGCCATCGCCTCCTCCCAGCGCTGACGCCGACAGAGATTATACAGCTCGACGCTCTGCCGCGGGATGATGCAGGCCGGCCCCGCCATCCAGCCCTGCCCGCCGATCAGCATCACCGCGGCCGGGATGTGGGAGGAAGCCGAGAACACGCGGATGTTATCGCCGCAGCGGTTCATGATCGAGAGCAGCCGCCCGGTATTGGTGGAGGCGTCCTTGATGGTGCCGATGCGGGGATGGGCGGCGAGCCGTTCGATCACCTCGAGCGAGAGGTCCGAGCGCTGGAATTGCGGATTGGTGTAGATCACGACGGGAATGTCGACGGCGTCCGCAATGGCGCGAAAATAGGATTCCACCTGCGCGTCTTGAAGCGGGAAATAAGCCTCCAGGATCGCGAGAATGCCGTCCGCGCCGAGCTTCTGGTAGGCCTTCGCCTGCGCCACCGCGTCGCTGGTCGCGGTCGACACCACGCCGGCCACGACCGGCACGCGTCCGGCCGCAGCCTCGATCGTCGTTGTCACGACTGCCGTCCGCTGCTCGGCGTTCAGATACGCAAACTCACCCGTCGAGCCGAGCGGCGTCAGGCCGTGCACACCGGCCTTGATGAGATCGTCACAGAGCTGGCCCAGCACGTCCGTGCGAACCTTGCCGTCGGCATCGACGGGCGAGATGAGATAGGGAAAGACACCGTGGAAATTGGACATGCAGGTAAGATCTTTCGATCCGGAGCAGGCCGTCGGCTCATCTTGCGCGAAGGCTGAGAAACCGCAAATATCCGAGCCAGTTCAGCACATCAAGGACATTCGAGACACATGCAGTTCGATGACGTCATTCTCGGTCGCCGGAGCATCCGCGGGTACAAGCCTGATCCGGTGCCTAAGGCCCTGATCGAGGAAATCATTGGTCTGGCGATGCGCGCGCCGTCGTCGATGAACACGCAGCCGTGGAATTTCTACGTCATTACCGGCGAGCCGCTGGACCGGATCCGCGCCGGCAACACCGAGCGGATGGTCGCAGGCGTGCCGCAGTCGCGCGAATTTCGCACCGGTCAGGCCTTTGCAGGCAAGCACCGCGACCGGCAGGTTGCGGTGGCCAAGCAATTGTTCTCGGCCATGGGGATCGCGCGCGACGACAAGGACAAGCGCCAGGACTGGGTGCTGCGCGGCTTTCGTCAATTCGACGCGCCGGTCTGTGTGATCATCACCTATGACCGCGTGCTCGACGGCAGCGACGATACGCCCTTCGACTGCGGCGCCGTGGCAACCGCGCTCGTCAACGCCGCCTGGTCGCGCGGGCTCGGCGCCGTGATCAACAGCCAGGGCATCATGCAGTCGCCGGTGGTGCGTGAGCACGCCGGAATAGCCGACGATCAGGTCATCATGAAAAGCATTGCGCTCGGCTGGCCCGATGAAAGCTTCCCGGCAAACGCGGTCGTGTCCGAGCGCAAATCCGTCGTCGAGGCCACGGTGTTCGTCGGTTTCGATCATTAGACCATCGGCGACGACAGGGAATCCATTTGCGATGGCGCCGCCCGCGTCACGGCCGCGCGTTCGCCTGCTGCTTGATCCAGGCCTCCACCGCAGGCAAGGCCCGGCTCTTCAAGTCGGCGGCGATCGCGATGGTCTCGACCGCGCGGGCCGTCATCACCTTGCCGCCGCTGGTTGCCTGCGCCGGCGCGAATTGCAGGAGCTCGGCGATATGGGCGCCGTCGTTGAAATTCGTCATCAGGTTGGGGATGAAGGAATCGCCGAACGACGGGCCGAGCTTTGCCGACAGCGCGTCATAGTGCTTCTGCACAAAATCCCAGGCGAGCTCGGGCTGCTCGCCCGCGGACGCCACGGTGGCGATGATGCCGCTGATGATGGTGTTGGGCAGCTCGTCCTTCAGCGTCAGTCCGAGCGTTTCGCGGGCCAGCACCGGATCGCGGGCGCTTGCGAGCGCGAAATAGTAGCGCACACGCTCATTGGTGGCGGTGGCCTTGCGCGCCAGCGCCAGCAGCGCTTCGTACGCCAGCTTGTCCGCGGCAATGCCGACCACATGCATCACGGGATCGCGCAACGCCGCGGGAAGCGAGTTCGGATCCTGCCGGAAACGCTCGAAGCGACGCTTGGCCTCGGCGATGATAGCGTCATCGCCGAAATCGCCAAGCGCGCTGATCAGGTTCGCCCGCAACGGCGCCTCGTCATCATCGGGTGCGCCGGCGCCGTCCCAGCCGAGACGGTCGAACGCCGGACGCAAAATGCCGCGCGCGTAAGCCTGCAAATCGGGGCGTTCGCTGCGGTCGCGCGCCAGACGGTTGAGATGGGCCAGCACGCCGATCACCTGGTCCCAGACGGCACGCTGGTCATTGGGCGCCAGCTTGCCGATCAGCGCGAGATAAGACGACGCATCCGTGCGGCCAGCCTGCAGCAGCGCCCAGCTGTCGGAGAGGAAATCGACGCGATCTTCCGGCGTCATCGTCTGGAGCGACTTGACCAGCGCGGCGCGGTCGTTCGGGCCGTACTCGGCGCGGAAATAGCCGATGTCGCCGAGATTGATCTTGATCGGCTCGCCGCAACGGCCGGCGGCGATGTCATCGGTCCCATTGAGCAGCACGGTCTCGGCATCGCGTCCGCCCACGACACCAAGCCGCACCGGCAATTGCCAGCTGCGCGGCGGCAGGCCTGTTTCGCTCGTGCCGGCACTCGCGGTCCGCGGTGGCACGATCGCAAAGCGCTCCTGGTTCAGGCTGAGGCGCTGCTTCTTGCCGGCGCAATGGGTCTCCGCGATCACCAGCGGCACGCCGTCCTGCTCGGTGAAGGAGGCCGCGATCGAGGCCACCGGCTTGCCGGTCGCATCCTGTAGCGCCTGCCACAGGTCGGCCGTCGTCGCATTGCCATACGCATGCGCGGCCATGTAGCGGCGCAGGCCGTCGCGGAAGGCATTTTCGCCGAGATAATTCTCCAGCATGCGGATGAAGGCCTGGCCCTTGTTGTAGGTGATGCCGTCGAACGCGGTCAGGGCCTCGCTCTCGTCGTTGACCTTCTGCTGGATCGGATGCGAGGTGCGGCGCGCATCGAGCGCCATGGCGTGTTGCTTCTGACCGTAGCCGTTGAGCCAGGTCCTCCATTGCGGATAGAAGTGCTCGGCCGCCTTTTCCTGCATCCAGCTGGCAAAGCCCTCGTTGAGCCAGAGATTGTCCCACCAGCCCATGGTGACGAGATCACCGAACCATTGATGCGCCATCTCATGCGCCAGAACGCTGAAGATGCCGCGCCGCGCGCTGTCGGGACTGGTCGCGGGGTCGAACAACAGCCTGCTCTCGAAAAAGGTGATGCCGCCCCAGTTCTCCATCGCGCCGCCGAAGCCGCCGGGCACCGCGATCAGGTCGAGCTTGGGGAGGGAATAGGCGGTGCCGAAATAATCATTGTAGAAGCCGAGCAGCTTGACCGCATTATCAAGGGCAAAGCGGCCCTGCTCGCTCTTGCCCTGGGTGGTGACCACGCCAACGGTGACGCCACCGGCATTCTCCGTGATGCGCTCGAGCTCGCCGGCCGTGAACACGAACAGATAGCTCGACATTTTCGGTGTCGGCGCGAAGCTGACGCGCCTCTCGGAAGCCGAGATCGCTTCCTCGCGCACAACCGGCATGTTGCCGACCGCGAGAAAGTTCGACGGCACCGTCGCGGTCAACGTGAACGTCGCCTTGAAGGCCGGCTCGTCCCAGCAGGGGAAGATGCGCCGCGCATCCGAGGGCTCGAGCTGGCTCGAGATCATGCGCCTCGTGCCCTGCGCGGTCGGGTAATCGGCATAATAGAGCCCGCGCGCGAAGGAGTTGATCTTGCCGGCAAAGACGATGCGCAGCCGGTGGGCGCCCGCCGCGAGCGGCTCGCGCAAACTCAGCGTCGCAGTCTCGCTGGCCGCATCGAGGCTGATCTCGGACCGTGTCTTGTCGTCGACGGTCGCCTCGCTGAGCGTCATGTTGACCGCGTTCAGGACCAGCCGCGCCGTCGGCTCGCGCACCTCGATGTCGATTACCTCGGTACCTGAGACCGTCAGCGCCTTGGCATCCGGCGTGAGCTCGATCGCATAATTGTGCGGTATCACAGTCTTGGGCAGCCGGCCGGGCGTGGCATCGAAGGCAAAAGGGGCTTCCGCATGGGCGGCGCCGCAGAGGCAGGCGAGCCAGACCAGGCTTGCGAGCGCGGCGCGGACGAGCGGGGCAGGTTTGCGGGCTAAAGCGTCTGTCACGGGCCTCATCTTGCCTTTTCCCATTAACCATTCCACCCTGTATCCGATCCCATGCGGGGCGGGAGTACGGCAGCAACGGCTGTTTTGTTGCATAATTCAGTCATTCTTTTGCCCCGCTGGAAATGAATTATCTGCGTCATTAGCGTTTGGTACTCCTCACGAATTCGGAAGCGGCCAGTTCGGGACGGAGAGAGGAAAGAGCGACGTCGGTACTGCGTATGGAGACGCTCTACGATATGCTCGGCGCGCTACCGCGCGACGACGCCGAAGCCCTGCGGACGGCCTTTCGTCAGGCGGTGAAAGGGACTCATCCCGATCTCAACCCTGGCGACCCCGAGGCCGGGCGAAAGTTTCGCCAGATCGTGCGCGCCCAGGAAATCCTGCTCGATCGCGAGCAGCGGGCCGTCTACGACCATCTGCTGGAGCTCGCCCGGGTCGAGGCGGCCGAGGATGCCCAACAGGCCTCCGAAAGCGCCCGGGCCGGGAAAATCCACAAGCTTGCCTCCTGGGTGATGGCGGTCGCCGGGGCATCAGCCGTTTCCATCGCCGGCCTTGCCGTGGTTGCGCTGCTCTGGACCAGCACCGAGCCCGCCGCGGACGCCGGTCCTATTGCCGACCTGTCGGCCGCGACCAGGGTCGCCACCGCGACGGATGTTCCATCAGCTGCGCCGACGGAGCCTGTCGCGACAGCGACAACGGCAGCGGCCGACACGGCTGACAGCGCGCCACCGCCGCTCGCCGCGCCGCTCGACATCACTCCGACGCCCGAAAGCGTGGCGTTCGCGCGCATGCGCGGCTTCGACCGCGCCTTTGCCGACTTCAATCATGTCAAGCACCCGGAGAAGGCCGGCCACGCTATCGGGCCCAGGAAGAAGGGACCCGTCCAGGCTGCGGCCGAGGTCAGCGCCAAGCCCACGCCACCGCGGCGGACGGCGGCATTCGATCCCTCCCGGCAGGAGAGCTCCGCGTTCGTCGCGCGGCCGTAAAGCGCGTTTCATGGCTTGAACGCGATAGCCGGGGGGAGCGCTTTTCGGCTTCAAGACGGCCCGGCAGCCGCGTACATTGGCGGCCGCGAGCTACGTGAACCTCGGCCAGCTCTTTCAGTTGGGCAACGGCGTCCCGAAGGACTACGCGCAGGCCCGCCAGTGGTACGAAAAGGCCGCGGCGGGAGGACGGACCTTCGCCATGGTCCAGCTCGGCGATTTCTATCGCCTCGGGCTCGGGGTGCCGAAAGACCTCGCGCAGGCCCGCAAGTGGTACGAAGCGGCGGCGGCCGCCGGCGACGCCGCGGGATCAAAGGCGTTGGATGGGATGAAGCGGCGCTGAGTTTGCGAACGGCGTCGCTCATGCCTTACACCATCACTGGGGACGCGACCGCGACCGGACCCAACGCACAGCTTGATTTCCGCACACGAACCGCGCCAGATGCGGCATGGCCCGACGCACCGGCAGCGCCGATCTTCCTCTCCATAGCGGCAGGGTTCCGCCCTGGCTCGCCACGCGCATGGCCTCGCTCGGCGCGATCGTTACGCAGGCAATCGTGCATCATTACGGGCGTGACGAGTTCCTGCAGCGGCTGTCGCATCCCTTCTGGTTTCAATCCTTCGGCGCTGTGATGGGGATGGACTGGCATTCCTCCGGCATCACCACCAGCGTCATCGGCGCGCTGAAGCGCGGGCTCAATCCACTTTCCGGCGAACTCGGCATCCATGTCTGCGGCGGGCGCGGGCAGCATTCGCGCCAGACGCCGGACGAGCTGCGGCTGCTTGCGGAGCGCACCGGCTTTGACGGGACGAAGCTGATCCAGGCGAGCCGCCTGGTCGCCAAGGTCGACAGCGCCGCGGTGCAGGACGGGTTCGATCTCTATCTGCACGGCTTCTTCGTCACCAACGACGGCAACTGGACGGTGGTGCAGCAGGGCATGAATGGCGAGGCACGGCAGGCACGGCGCTATCACTGGCATTCGCGGGACCTGCGCGATTTCGTCGACGCGCCGCACAGCGCCATCGACGGCCCACCCAAAGGCGAGATCGTCAACCTCACCGACCGCCGCGCCAATGCCTCGCGCGGCGCGCAGCTCGAGCTGCTCGGCACGCTCGGGCCGGACCGCATCGTCGCCGAATATGAAGCGCTCACCACCGCGGCGCCGGCGCAACCGCTGCTGCCGCATCTCGTCATGCCGGCCCATCATGATGTCAGGCCGAAGGACGTGTTCGCGCGCCGCCTGCATGCGACGCTCGCCGCCGCAGAGACGCAAGGGCCGACCGATTTCGCCGATCTATTGCTGACGCCCGGTGTCGGCGCGCGGACGGTGCGCTCGCTTGCCATGGTGGCCGAGGTCGTGCACGGCGCGCCCTATCGTTTCCAGGATCCCGCGCGGTTTTCATTGGCGCATGGCGGCAAGGACCGGCATCCCTTCCCAGTGCCGATCAAGATCTATGACGAGACCATCCGCGTGCTGAAATCCGCGGTGCAGAACGCCCGGCTTGGCCACGAGGAAGAGCTGTCCGCCATCAAGCGCCTCGACGACCAGGCCCGGCGGCTGGAGCGCAGTGCGACCGGCCCCTCCTTCGAGGCGTTTGTCGCGACCGAGCGCGCGGCCTCGCCTGATCTCGACGGACGCAGCGTGTTCGGCTGGGAACGCGATCTTCTCAGCCGCGAAGCGCGACGGGCAAAGTGACGGATAGCCATGCCGGTGAAAAGCGCAGGCGTTCTCGCCTATCGCAGAAAGGTCGGCCGGCTTGAGGTGCTGCTGGTGCATCCGGGCGGCCCGTTCTGGGCCAACAAGGACGAAGGCGCGTGGTCGATCCCGAAGGGCGAATACGCTGCCGGCGAGGACGCCGAAGCGGTGGCGCGGCGTGAATTTGCCGAAGAGCTTGGCGTCGCGCTCTCGGTTTCACTCCGGCCGCTCGGTGAGATCCGCCAGCGCGGCGGCAAGATCGTCGAGGCCTTCGCAGCCGAGTTCGACCTGAACGTCGAGGCCATCACCAGCAATTCGTTCGAGATGGAGTGGCCGCCAAAGAGCGGCAAGCGCCGGAGTTTTCCCGAAGTCGATCGCGCCGCCTGGTTCGACCTGCCAACCGCGCGGGGGAAGATCAACCCGGCGCAGCGGGAATTGCTGGAGCGGCTGGAGGCGACGTCCCACAGAGCGTCGAAACTGTCCTAGCCCGCATTTCTCACAGTGTTGAGGCGCATCGGGGCGCGAATCAGCGAAAGTTCTTTTGCGAGAAGGACTTTGCGGTGATTCAAGGAATGCCCCGATGCCGACAGAGTGTAGCGCAGAACGATTTGATTTTGGAGTGGTGGAAGGCCGGGCTGTGGAAGCGGCTTTTGATGCCGGTCTGGTGACGTCGGATGCTGGAGCGCTGCTTCTGGTCGCCGCCGATCGGGCGATCGATCTGGTGGAGCGCTTTGCAGATTGCTTTCGCGATCATCGCCGCCCGGACCTGATCGAGCATACGGTCGGGACGTTGGTCGGACAGCGGGTCTTTGGCATCGCCCTTGGCTACGAAGATCTCAACGATCACGACGAGCTGCGGCACGACCCGCTGATGGCGGTGCTGGCGGGCAAGCTCAAAGCCAGGCGCGAGGACTGCGCACCGGTGGCCGGCAAGTCGACGCTGAACCGGCTGGAGCTGAGCCGAAACGAGCCTTCGCGCTATCACAAAATCGCCTATGACGCGGCGGCGATCGAGGCGCTGCCGGTGACGCTGTTCCTGGAGGCACACACGCGAGCGCCGAAGCAGATCATCCTCGATCTCGACGCCACCGACGACCCGCTGCACGGGCATCAGGAGGGGCGCTTCTTCCACGGCTATTACGACTGCTATTGCTATCTGCCGCTGTACGTGTTCTGCGGCCGGCATCTGCTGGCGGCCAAGCTGCGACCGGCCGATATCGACGCCAGCGCGGGCAGCGTCGCGGAGGTCGAGCGGATTGTCCGACAGATCCGCGCCCGCTGGCCGTTCGTGCGCATCGTGCTGCGGGCGGACTCGGGCTTTGCGCGCGAGGTGCTGATGGCGTGGTGCGAGGAGAACCGCGTGGATTACCTGTTCGGGCTCGCCCGCAACACGCGTCTGGTCGCCATGATCGCAGACGAGCTTGCCGCGGCCCGCGCGGCGGCCGAGAAGACCGGCCGCTCGGCGCGCCGCTTCAAGGACTTCCAGTGGACGACGCTTGGCAGTTGGAGCCAAAGGCGCCGCGTCGTCGCCAAGGCGGAGTGGACAAAAGGCGAGGCCAATCCGCGCTTCGTCGTCACCTCTCTCAAGCGTAGCGAGGCCGGCACGCGGCAGCTTTATGAGGACATCTACTGCGCTCGCGGCGACATGGAGAACCGCATCAAGGAGTGCCAGCTCGACCTCTACGCCGACCGCACGTCCGCGGCGACCATGCGCGCCAACCAACTGCGGCTGTGGTTCGCCTCGATGGCCTATGTGCTGATCTGTGCCCTGCGGCGCATCGGCCTTGCCGAAACCGCCTTTGCGGACGCCACCTGCGGCACGATCCGCCTCAAACTCCTGAAGATCGGCGCACGGGTGCGCATCAGCGTCCGCCGCATCAAGATCGCCATGGCCTCGGCCTGCCCAGCAGCCCAAGAATGGGGACATGCGGCTCATCGCCTGGCCGAAGCTGCCAAGGCTCGCGCCTCGCCGGCCTGACACGCGAAGCTGCGACGCGCCCAATCGGCGGCATCACCAACAAGGCCCACCGGAGACACTCAAAACCAAATCGCCCCAGCCGCGCCTTCAGCGCCACGGCTCCTCGTCGCCTTCGCCAGATCCTCCGTCACCGTCCCAGAGCAATTGGCCGTGTGAGAAATACGGGCTAGAGCATGGTCCGGAAAAGTGCGAAGCGGTTTTCCGAAAGGTCATGCTCAAACAATAGACCAAGGCGCGATGACGATTCCTCCCAATCTCATTGCGCTTCAGGACATTGAAGAAGTGGTCAATGTTTGCCTGGCCACAGAGCCGTACATGACATCCCCCGGCTTGGACCTAGCCAGGGTTTGACCAGGACTGCTCGCCGCGGCCCCTGCAAGACGGGCCGAAATTTGATCGCGATCAAATCCAATCCCGACGATCGCGCTATCTGGATATCAGGAACCGAGCGGATCCCGCGATGAAGCACCCAGCAGGACCAGCGATTCACGCCGTCCACCCGTGGATCCCGGGCAATCGCGACGGCGGTACCCGCCATCAATTGCTCAGCGATGATGAGCGCGCGCAGCTCGCAAAAATCGCCACCATTGTACGCTTCGATAAAGGCGGGGAGATTTACGCAGAAGGGGCCGCAGCAGACGCGGCATTCAACATCATCAGCGGGGTGGTCGTGGCCCATCGCTCGCTGGAGGGCGCAGAGCACGTCATTTCGTTTCTTTATCCCGGCGATCTGTTCGGCCTGTCGGAGGAAGGGCGATATGCCAATGCGACAAGAGCCACGACGGCGGTTATGGCCTACAGGATACCGCTGGCCGCAATCCGTCGCATCCTGGACAATAACGCCGGTCTCGACGTCAATATCATCATCAAGCTGTGTGAGGAACTGCGAGAAGCCCAACGCCATGCCGTTCTTCTCGCCCAAAAGCGGTCGACAACGAGGCTTGCCATGTTCCTGGACCTGCAGGAACATCTGCAGGTTGCACGAGGCGAGCCGGTATCCGAAATACACCTGCCAATGGATCGGTCGAGCATTGCTGGTTATCTTGGAATGACCCCTGCAGCACTCAGCCGAGCCTTTCGAGCACTGGCTTCACGGAAGATCATCGCCTCGGGGAACCTCCACAACGTAGAGATCATCGATCGGGACGCCTTCAACGCGCTGGCCTATGCGCACCCGAAGAACAGCTAATTGCGAAAGGAAGTCCGATCGAGATCTGCACGCGGCGGCAAAAGCGATGGCTTCCGCCATCCGTCATCCGGCGTCTCTCCAGCTGCTCTCACGATCCAGGCTGTGTTCGATCCCGCGTCCGAGCACCGCCTTGATGGCGGACTGGTGATCGGAAAGCCGGGCGTGAATATAGTCGCGCTCGAGCTCCGATAGATGCGTCTGAAGGAGCCGATGATAACGATCGATGTTATTGAGGTAAGCTCTGATAAGGGCGCTTCCTGCCTCGGCCATCCCTTCCTCCCTTATTTTTGTAGGGATAAGCTAAAGCGCCAGGTCGCGTCGCGCTTTTGATCAATCTCAAAAGCTTGCCGCCCGATTTCGCTGATTTTTGATCGCAATCAAAAATCAGCCATATCGGAGCGTGATCGGAGGCTGGCTTGCCAGAACGACCGGCGAGGCACGAAGCGGCCTGTGCCGGAAGGCTCAGGCCTGTCTCACCGCACGGTAAATGCCGCGCTCGAAATGCCGGTAGGCCGACAGCGCGTGGCCATCGGCGAACGGCAATATCTGCATCATGATGACGCCCGCGAGGCCCGTTCTGGGATCGACCCAGTAATAGGTGTTGAACAAACCCGCCCAGGTCAGGCTGCCCGCCTTGCGGCCATCGGTGACGGGATCGAGATTGATCATGTGGCCGAGCCCCCAGCGCAGGCGCTTGCCCGGAAAGAAATCGACGTCGTTCGACAGCGCCGGATTGGTGGTTCTCATGCGGCCGGCTTCGAGATTGCCGATCTGGTTCTCACCCATCAGCGCGACGGTGGAAGGACGCAGTATCTCGACGTCGCGCAGGCTGCCGCCGTTCAGGAGCGCCTGCAGCAGGGTGAGATAGTCCGGTGCGGTGGAATAGATGCCGCCGCCACCTGAAAAGCTTGCTTGCGGCACCTGCTTTTCCAGCGGCTGCGGCACCAGATGCCCGCTGGTTTCGCGCACATGCAGGTTCGCCTCGCGCGTGCGCTGGGTCTCGTTCAGCGTGAAACCCGTGTCCTTCATGCCCAGGGGGCCGGTGATATGGTCGCGGAAATAGCGGTCGAGATTTTGTCCGCTCGCGATTTCCACCATGCGGCCGACATAGTCCAGGCTGCCGCCATAGGACCATCCGCTGCCGGGATCGAACAGCAGCGGCCGGCGCGGCAGGCCTTTGTGCTGATGCGCGACTTTGAGGTAGCGCACGACGGTCTCGTCCCACAGCGGATAGGAAAAGCCCGAGCTGTGCGACAGCAACTGCCGCAGCGTGACCGGGCGATGCGGGCCGCGCAGCTGCGGCGCGCCCTTGGCATCGAAGCCGGTCAGCACCTCAACGCTGGCAAGCGACGGATCGATGTTCGCCGCCGGATCGTCCAGCTGCAGTTTGCCCTGCTCAACCAGCTGCAAGGCGGCGACCGAGGTCAACAGCTTCACCATGGAGGCGATGCGAAAGACGGTGTCGCGCGACATCCGCGCGCCGTCCGTCATATGACGGAACCCAAACGCGCCCTCATAGAGCACCGACTGGCCATTCGCCGCCATGGCGACAACACCCGGGATCTCCCGCGCCTCCACCTTGCCATGAAGGGCGTGGTCGATGTCCGCGCCATGGACGGGCTCATGCGCCGCAAAGGCACGCGTGCGCAGCGGCATCATGGCCGCCGTCGCACACCCCATCGTCCGCAACAACGCCTCACGCCGCGTAAGAAAGCCCATGGCGCTTCCTGCAGGCTGAATCGAAGTTGCGCCAGCTTAGACGAATTTGCCGAGCAATCGAAGACCTTGCCGGCCCCTTTCCAACGCCGGCGCGTCAGAACATGGTATTATTGTTGGCGGACGTTTCGGGAATCGGCTGCACCACGTCCCAGTGCTCGACAATCTTGCCGTTCTCCAGTTTGAAGATGTCGATGATGGCGTTGCCCTTGGTGCCGGGCTCGCGCACTGCGTGGACGTGCAGGATGACATAGTCGCCGTCCACGAAGGATTGCTTGATCTCGCTGTGGGAGTTCGGAAACTTCTCGCGCAGGAAGGCGATGAACTTGCGGAACCCTTCCGGACCATCCTGCGCATTGGGATTGTGCTGGGTATAGCGGTCGCCGACATAGGCCAGCGCCGCCTCGGCGTCCTTCTGGTTCAGCCCCTTGTCATAGAAGGCCAGCACCGCCTGGCGGTTGGCCTCCTGTTGCGCGGTTGCCGCCCCGGCCGCAGCGCAGGGCGCAGCAACCGCAACAAGGACGAGGGCAATGGCTAGCCGGACCGGGCGGAAGCGCGCACGCATGAGGAAGCTCCGAAGATTTGACGGCGAGGATGCACATCTGGTCGCGCAAGCGAAGGCTTGCCGGAGGCAAGATAGAATCCGCCTCGCCGGGCGGAAAGAGCGCACCTCGCGCTCACAAGGTTACCAAAGGAAACCGCTACTTCCGCCGCGTCATGGTATAGACCCGGTCGTTCAGGGCGAACAGCACGGTCATCTCATCGACCATGTGGAAGTCGATTTCGGCCTCGCACCCCGTCTCCAGCGTCTTGATCGCCTTGTCCTTGAACCCCAGCGCCGCGGCCTGCTTGTCGGGCGCAGTGAGGCTGCCCTGGAACAGCATGTCGGGCGTGTAGCTCGTCACCTTGTATTTGAGCTTGCGGCAGTTTAGCGGCTTCGGACCGTCGATCCGGTCGGCGAGGATGCTGACCGGCTGGTGGAGCAACGCCTTGGCTTCCGCATAGGATGCGGCGTCCTTCCCTGCCCAGGGCGCAGGGTCCGCCTTGATGATCAGCCACGGTCCGCCAAACGCCTCCTGCGCGCGGACGCCGAACGGGACGGCCATCGCGATCAGGCCCGCAAACGCCGCGAGCCGCCGCAGCCGGCAAGATCTTTCGTGCATCCGTCAATTCCCCCGCGACGGCGAAATCATCAACTTCTCCAGCCAGCCCAGTTGCGTAAGCTCGGACGGAACTTACAGGCTGGCGGCTGGTCCGGCTTGCACGGGACAACCAGTCAAATTGTCGCCAACGACACTCCACGCGATTTCAAGCCGCTGTGGCCGGGACGTAACAGCCGATCCCGCCTACGCTGCGGAAGTCCTCCCGGCTGCATCATGAAGCGGTCGAAGAACGCCGCGAGCTCGGCATGGGCCTCGAGCGGCAACACCTGAGCCACGTATTGGTCCGGCCGCACCACCACCATGCAGCCCTTGGCGCGATCGATGCCGCGCATCGCGAAGATGTCGTGGCCGGCTTTCAGGTCGGGGCAAAACATCTTTTCATAATCCTGCAGGCCGTAGCGTCCCTTGCGCGGCAGCAGCAAGGCAGGCATGGCGGCAATGGCGAGCTCGCGATGCGCTTGCTGGAAGACGGAGCGAACATCGATCACGGCATCGATGTCGGCGCCGTCAGGCGTGTAGCGCCGGACCGGCGACGCCTTTGCCTCGGCAAGGAAGTCGCACAAGCCACGGATGGTCGAATTGGACGCGGTCGGATCGCCGCTGGCAGCGAAGGCGTAGATGCGCCAGCGGCCATCGGCCTCGGCGACGTGACCGAGGTGAACGGGCTTGGCATCCGCAAGGCGGATCACCGGCGCAGAATGGAAGCGCTTGCCGATCAAGAGGCCCTTGGCAAGATGCTGATGACGCGCCTCGCCGGTGAGAAGCGAGGGTCGATAATGCGTCGCCGTGCCTGCGGTGTAGCGGCCGTGCTGAACGAAATAGCGCTGGGTCTTCTCGGGATCGGCGCCCTTGGCAGATGCGAGGATCGAGGCCCATTCCCGGTCGAAATCGATCAGCTCCTTCGCGACCGCCTGGCGTTCGGCCGAATAGGTGTGGAGGAGAAGCGGCGCGCAGCGCCCGCGCAGCACCGAGGCGAGTTTCCAGCCGAGATTGAAGGCGTCCTGCATCGAGACGTTCATGCCCTGCCCCGCCTTCGGGCTGTGGGTGTGGCAGGCGTCACCGGTGATGAAAACGCGCGGCAGGCGTGTTGCGACCTCACCCTCCGGCACATCGTCGAACTTGTCGGTCAGGCGCTGGCCGATCTCGTAGACCGACCACCAGGCGATCTCCTTGACGTCAAGCGTATACGGTTTGAAGATCCGCTGCGCCTTGGCGATCACTTGCTCGGCGGTGATGTTGCGGTTGGCAACCCGCTCGCCGACCTCGAGCTTGGCGAGTTCGACGTAGATCCGCACCATATAGCCGCCTTCGCGCGGAATGATCAGGACGCTGCCGTCGGCGGCCGACTGGATCAGCGTCTTGAAGCGAATATCGGGGAAGTCGGTGACGGCGAGAACATCCATCACGCCCCAGGCGTGATTGGCGGAATCGCCGTGCAGCTCGCGGCCGATCGCCTTGCGCACGGTCGAGCGCGCGCCGTCGCAGCCGACGACATAACGCGCCTTGACGGTCTCGACCTGCCCCTCATGCTCGGCATCGATCCGCTCCAGACGCGCGGTGACCGCATGATCCTGGAAACGCGCGGCCGGATCGATCTGAAGATCGAGCAGGCGGCGCGAGTAATGCGGCGCGAGCTTGGCGGGCGCGTGGCGCATCACATCCAGGAAGCAGTCATGCACGCGCGCCTGGTTGAGGATCACGTGCGGAAATTCGGACAGCCCATCCTCGACATCCTGCACCCAGCCGCTGCGGACGATGTGCTGGCTGTTCGCATCATCGGGCTTCCAGAAGCTCGTCTCATTGACCCAATAAGCCTCCTTGAGCACGCGGTCAGCGAACCCAAAGGCGTTGAACATCTCCATGGTGCGGCAGGCGATGCCGTCGGCCTGGCCGACCAGCAGGCGGTCAGGCTTCTGCTCGACAATGCAGGTCTTGATGTCAGGGAATGCGGCGAGCTGCGCCGCGAGCGTCAGGCCCGCTGGTCCGCAGCCGACGATGAGGACATCGACCTCGCTCGGCACCGGCGCGGCCGCGCGCGCCGCCGGGTAGCGCTCGGCGGGATCGGAGATGGTGGGGTCGCCCGGTGCGAAGCCGTTCTGATGGAATTGCATGCGAATTCTCCTCCCGCTCTCGATATCGTTATTGATCAGTATACTGATCATCAGTATACTTTGTCAAGTCATGACGCTGCTGGAGGAAACGGTGAGAGAACCCAATGAGATGCCCGGACATCTGGCCCGCCGCTTCCAGCAGATCGCGGTGGCCGTGTTCCTGGCCGAGGTCGAGGACGCCGGCTTCGACCTCACCCCGGTGCAATATGCCGCGCTCGCGACCATCAACACCAATCCGGCCATCGATCAGATCACGCTGGCCGGCCTGATCGCCTACGACCGCACCACCATCACCGGGGTCATCGACCGCCTGGTGCAAAAGGGCCTGGTGGTTCGCCAGACCTCAAGCCGCGACCGCCGCGCGCGCGAGCTGACAATCACCGATGAGGGTCGCAAGGTGCTGCGCAAGATCACGCCCGCGGTGGAAGCCGCGCAGCGGATCATGCTGCGGGGCCTCTCCGAGGCGGAAGCCGCCGAGTTGATGCGGCTGTTGCAGAAGGCCATCGCCGCCGGCAACGAGCTGAGCCGCGCACCATTGCGGGAGGGGGCTGGATGAAGAGCGACAAGACTCGCCAACATTGGGAGTCACAGCCCGCGTGAACGCGAGCGACGCGCGGGACAATCCCCGGATATCGCTCCGCTCATCAGGGCCACGCTGCCTATCCCTTGACCGCCGCAGGGGGTGGCGA
>Ga0209062_1003906_pt1 | contig 16447 bp, 12 predicted proteins | sample Coa_R2_2_FD_187158 | JGI IMG/M metagenome (GOLD analysis project Ga0209062, IMG submission 187158) | Surface soil microbial communities from Centralia Pennsylvania, which are recovering from an underground coalmine fire - Coalmine... | ecosystem: Environmental > Terrestrial > Soil > Unclassified...
AGCGGGGTGCCATCCCTGGCGGCGGCCCGCGGGCCGACGCCGCCGGCATCCTTGCCGGCCCCCGCTTGCCGGCAAGGATGCCGGCGGTCCCAGGCCAGTGCTCCAAAGTCGGTCCCTTGATGGTGCACTAGCCCCCGTGCGGTCCCTGTACGTGGCGCGCGACGAACTCCTCGACGGTCAGGCCGAAGACAACTTGGTCGTGGTAGGCGCCGCCGGCATAGATCATGCGGCGCAACTGTCCCTCGCGCTGGAAGCCCAGCCGTTCGTGCAGGCGTAGCGAGGCCTCGTTGAAGCTGTAGACGTGGGCGGTCGCCTTCTGGTAGCGCAGCTCCAGGAAGTAGTAGCGCAGCAGGATGACGATGGCCTCGGCGGCATAGCCCTTGCGACGGTGCTCGGGCAAGACGTTCAGCCCGTATGAGAGGGTGCCGTGCCGGCGGTCGCAGTCATGCGTGGCGATGCTGCCGGCGATCTCTCCGGCCAGGTTTTCGATGATGAAGTGAAAGGTGTCATCGTCCGGTTCGCGCGTGGCCGTCTTCTCCACCCAGCGCCGCACCGCCTCGCGGGATTGGGGGAATGGGATGGCGTAGAGCCGGCGTGCCATGTCGTCGTCCTGGTTCCAGTTGAAGAACGTCTCCCAGTCGGATGGCTCGACGGCGCGCAGGCGCACGCGCTCGCCCCGCCAGATGCTCGTGTTAGTATCCATACCGGTGATAGTACTCGCTAGGGGCAACCGGCGGCCAAAACTGCCGGGCAGGCCGGACGATAACCCGCGTGTTCGGCTTTAGCCGGCACGTCGCTCGGGGTACCCGCTTGCGGGTGACGACTTCAGTCGTCGATTCCTGTGCTCTTGGGCACGACGCGGTGCGAAGTGGCGCGCCGCTTGATACCATCCAGGGAGAGGGTGTTTGTTGGGCCTTGGCAGGCGCTCATCCGATGCTTGAAGAACTGACTATCACCAATTTCGCCATTATCGACCGCCTGACGGTGCGCTTCGACCCCGGTTTCAACGTGCTGACCGGCGAGACCGGCGCCGGCAAGAGCATCATCATCGACGCCGTCGGGGCGGTGCTGGGCGGGCGCGTCAGCGCCGAGATGGTGCGCAGCGGCACCGACCTTGCGCGCGTGGAGGGTATCTTCACCCTGGACGACGAGAACGACCCCGTGGTAGATCTGTTGCGCGAGCACGAGCTGCTTGACGACGGCGAGGGCGCGGTGATCCTGCGGCGCGAGATCAACGTCAACGGGCGCTCCACGGCGCGCGTCAACGGACGCGCCGTGCCCGTGGCCTTGCTGGGCCGCCTGGGGGAGTTGCTGGTCGACATTCACGGCCAGAGCGAGCACCTGTCGCTCTTTCGCGTCGACGAGCACCTGGAGCTGCTGGATCGCTACGCCGGCCTCACGTCACGGCGCGCGCAACTGGCGGCGCTGGTGGAGGACCTGCGGCGGGTGCGCCGCGAGCGCGATGGCCTGCTGGCCGCCCAGGCCGACGCCGCACGCCGTCTCGACCTGTTGCGCTACCAGGTGGAGGAGATCGAGAAGGCCGACCTGCGCCCAGGCGAAGAGGACGAATTGCTGGCCGAGAAGCGCCTGCTGGCCAATGCCGAGCGCCTGGCCCTGCTGGCCACCGCGGCCTCGGATGATCTGAGCGGCGACGAGAACCGCCGCGGTGTGCTCGACGCCCTGGGCCGCGCTTCCAGTACCCTGGCCGACCTGGTCAAGCTCGATGAGAGCCAGCAGGAGACGCTGGAGCAGTTGAACGGCGCGCTCTACACGCTGGAAGAGGTGGCGCGCGGCCTGCGCTCCTACGCCGATAGCATCGAGGCCGATCCCGCCCGCCTGGCGGAGATCGAAGAGCGCCTGGACCTGCTGCAACGGCTCAAGCGCAAGTATGGTGCGACCATAGCCGAGGTCATCGAGTTCGGGCAGGAGGCGGCGCGCCAGCAGGACGAGCTGGTCAACAGCGAGGAGCGCCTCGAACAGCTCGACGCGGAGATCGAGCTGCTGAAGGGGCGCATCGGCGAGCTGGCCGGCGAGCTATCGCTGCGCCGGCGCGAGGCCGCCGATCACCTATCCGCCGCCGTGGAGGGCGAGCTGCGCGACCTGAACATGGCCCGCGCCCGCTTCGCCGTCACCATGACGCGGCGTCCCGATCCCGAGGGCGTGCCGGCCGTGCCGGGCGACGAGGGCGGCCAGGCCTTGCCCTCCTTCGCGGGCGATGGCGGCGAGACGCGCTATGCCTTCGACGAGCGCGGCATCGACCGCGTAGAGTTCCTGATCTCGCCGAACCCCGGCGAGGACCTCAAGCCGCTGGCGCGCATCGCCTCGGGCGGCGAGGCCTCGCGCTTGATGCTGGCGCTCAAGACGATTCTCTCCGCCGTCGACCGCACGCCCACCCTGATCTTCGACGAGGTCGACACCGGCGTGGGCGGGCGCGGCGGCCAGGTGGTGGGCGAGAAGCTGCGCCTGCTCGGCGAGACGCATCAGGTGCTCTGCATCACCCACCTGCCGCAGGTCGCCGCGCTGGGCGCCGAGCACCTGCGCGTGGTCAAGCGCGTCGATGCCGGACGGACGCACACCGACGTGGAGCCGTTGCGCGGGCCGGAACGCGTCGAAGAGCTGGCGGCCATGCTGGGTGGCACGCCGCCGCCGCCGTCCGCGTTCAAAGCAGCCGAAGAGCTGCTGGCGCGCGCCCACCAGGTCGCCGCGTCGTAGCTACACACCTGCCCTGAGGTCAGACCGCGGCTGCGCCGCTCGTTACTTTGCTGCGATCTGTTGCACGGCCGCGACGACTGCTGCCGGCGTCGCCGTAGACCGGCGCAGCAGACGATGCGGAGGCGCCGCCGCGGGGATCCAGTCGGCATGGCGCGGCGGCCAGTAGGGCACCACCACGAACGGCACCCCCAGCGCGCAGGCCAGGTACCACAGGCCGCTCTCCACGGTGATGAGGGCCGCTGCACGCTCCACCACGCCGGCCGCCTCGGCAATCGGCCGGCCGATGACCGGGACCGTGCCGGGAATCGCCTCTTCGCCGCCGGCTCCCAGGGTGACGACGGTGTACCCGTCCGTCCGCAGCAGCGCGGCCAGCCGCTGCCAGCGATCCATCGGCCAGGCCTTGAGAGCCTGCCAGAGCGCCTGCATGAGACGATTGTGGAACCGGCCGACGTACGGGGCCAGGACAACATAGGGGCGCGGGATCTGCGCGGCGACCCCGCGGTCCTCCGCCCGGAGGGCGATGACGGGGCGATCATCGACCGGCCAGGGGACACCGGCGGCTTCCGCCATGATGCGGCCACGCGTTCCGAGCAGCGCCGTGTGCAGCAGGCCGAGGCGCCGGGACAGCGGCCCGCGATGGTGCAGCAGCCACAGCACGCTGCGCGCCGACAGATCGAGCACCACGTCCGCGGGTGGGAGCGAGAGGCCGTGCTTCAACCGCGGGTCGCTCAGCTCGGCGTCACCGGCGTACAGGAGGTCGTCGATATCCGGGTCGCGCTCCAGGATGCGGCTGTAGGCGCGGTCGGGTGCCAGCACGGCCACGCGCGAGGGGTGATGCAGCACACGGTAGGCGCGGATCGTCGTGGTGCCCGCCACGAGGTCGCCCAGGTGGTGCTCACGACCGAAGACGAACAGGACGCGGTGGCCCGGTGGAGGAGCAGGAGAGGGTTGTGATTCGGCCACGTCCTCGCATCGCCTTCAACGCTAGGTGCTCCTTCTACCCTACCACGTGGCACGGATGCACAGTCGATGGGGCGGCCTCCCGTGCACATTGCTCCTTGCACAGGCCGGCATAAATCCGATAGACTACATGCGTAATTGGCCGGCGGGTGCTGGATGTCGCCGCTGCCGTGGACGTTGGCTCGAGTATCGCGCGTCGAAGGCCGCGCTGGAGTGCGAGGTAGAATTGCCCGACTACTTTCCCATCATGCTCGACGTACGCGGCCGGCCCGCCCTGGTCGTGGGCGGCGATGCCGTGGCGGCGGAGAAAGCGGCAGCCCTGCGGCTCGCCGGCGCCGAGGTCGCCGTCCTCAGCCCGCAGTTCTGCACCGATCTGTTGGCCATGGCCGAGCGCGGCGAAGTGACCTTGCGTCATAAGGCGTATGAGCAGGGCGACCTCGCCGGGGCCTTCGTGGTGGTGGCGGCGACCACCGATAACCCCGTCCTGAGCGAGGCCATCTGGAACGAGGCGCGGCGGAACGGGCAATTGCTCAACGTGGTGGATGTGCCCGCGCTCTGCACCTTTATCGTGCCCTCTATCCTGCGGCGCGGACAGCTCACCATCGCCGTCTCCACCGAGGGCGCCAGCCCCGGCCTGGCCAAGCGCATCAGGCAGGACCTGGAGAGGATCTTCCCCCCGATCTACGACGCCTACCTGCGCCTGGCCACGGTCGCCCGCGGCTACCTGCGCCAGGGCGGCGTCTCCTATCGCCGCCGCGACGAGTTCTTCGGCGACTACTATGGCTCCGACGTGCTGGCGCTGCTGGCGGCGGGCGAGCGCGGTAGCGCCGCGAGGCGCACGCGCGACCTGATGCGCCGCTACGGCGTCGAGGCGCCGGACGGCGCCCTGGAAGAGGCGGTCTAGCCGATGGTCATGTACATACCGTTACCAGAAACCGACAACGCCGACTGGCCCCTGGAGGCGCCCTTCGCGCGCCCGCTGCCGCCGCTACCCGATTGGGGCCATGCATCGCCGCGGCACGGTATGGTCTATCTGGTCGGTGCCGGCCCCGGCGATCCCGAGTTGATCACCCTCAAGGCCTTGCGCTGCCTGCGTGCGGCCGATACCGTCGTCTACGATCGTTTGATCAGCCCCGCGCTGCTCGACGAGGTGCCGGCCCATGCCGAGCGCATCTTCGCCGGCAAGAGCCCGCGCCACCATACCCTGACCCAGGGCCAGATCAACGCCCTGCTGATCGAGCGCAGCATGCAGGGGCGCGTGGTGGTGCGCCTGAAGGGAGGAGACCCCTTCATCTTCGGGCGCGGCGGTGAGGAGGCCGCGGCGCTCGCCGCGCACGGCATCCCGTTCGAGGTGGTGCCGGGCATCAGCTCGGCCATCGCCGTGCCGGCCTACGCCGGCATCCCGGTGACCCACCGCGGTCATGCTTCGGCGCTGACCGTGGTCACCGGCCACGACGATGCCGCGTCCGGCGGGCCGGGCGTCGATTGGGCGGCGCTGGCCGCGCTGGGCGGCACCCTGGTGGTGATGATGGGCGTGGCGGCGCTGCCGCGCATCGCGCGCGAATTGCTCGACGGCGGCCTGGACCCGCGGACGCCGGCCGCCGTGATCCAGCAGGGCACGGTGCCGGGGCAACGCGTGGTGACGGGCACCGTCGCCACCATAGCGAGTCGCGCCATCGAGGCCGGCTTGCAGTCGCCCGCCATCACCGTGATCGGCGCCGTTGCCGGCCTGCGCGAGACGCTGGCCTGGTTTGAGAAGACGCCATCGTTCGCGGCTGCGCGATTCCCCGGCGGTATTCCCGCCCGGGCTGTCGCCGAGTATGCCTGACGCCACACCGAGGAAGCTGGAGGAGAGAGAACGCTATGTGTGAGACATGCGGATGCCAGGAGGGGGAGGGCGCCGTGGCGACGGCGCCGCGGGCGACCGCGACGGCCACGCGCGACGCGCCGGACCGCGCCCTGGTGCTCAAGCGCAACAACGTGGAGCGGCTCAAGAACGAGAAGTTCCCGCTCAAGATCATCGAGGAGATCCCCGAGCTGGCCCAGCGCAACTACCTGGACATCTCGGAAGAGGATATGGTGCGCTTCCAGTGGTACGGCCTGTATCAGGACAAGCCCAAGGTCGGCTACTTCATGCTGCGCATCAAGGTGCCCAGCGGCATCCTGACTCCCGCCCAGTACCGCACCATCGGCGAGCTCTCGCAGCGCTTCGGCCGCAATTACACGGAGCTCTCGACCCGCCAGAACGTGCAGATACACTGGATCGAGATCAAGCAACTGCCAGAGGTGTTCGCGGCGATGGAGCGGGTGGGCCTGACTTCCGTCGGCGGCTGCGGCGACACGGTGCGCAACGTGACCGGCTGCCCGGTGGCCGGCCTGGACGCCGAGGAGGCCTTCGATTGCCGCCCGCAGCTAGACGAGGTAGTGACGTATTTCCTGACCCATGTCGAGTACTTCGACCTGCCGCGCAAGCACAAGATCACCATCTCCACCTGCGCCTACCAGTGCAACGCGCCGGAGATCAACTGCATCTCCTTCATCGGCGCGCGGCAGCCGGGACCCGACGGCGAGCGGCTGGGATTCAGCGTGCGCGTCGGCGGCGGCCTCTCGTCGACCCCGCGCATTGCGCGCGACCTGGGCATCTTCGTCGAGCCGGATGACGTGCTGCCCACCGCCCGGGCCATCCTGGACGTCTGGCGTGAAGACCCCAAGTACCGCCTCTCGCGGGCCAAGGCGCGCCTGAAGTTCCTGGTCGACGACTATGGCGTGGACGGCGTGCGCAGCGCCGTGGAGGAGCGGTTGGGGCGCCGGCTGGAAGACATTGTGGAGGCGCCGAAGCCGCTCGGCCATTCCAATCACCTGGGCATCCACAGGCAGAAGCAAGAGGGCCTGTACTACGTGGGCTTCCCGGTCTTCATCGGCCAGGTCACCGGCGAACAGACCGTGCAGATCGCCGACCTCGCGGAGTCGTACGGGGGCGACATTCGCCTGACCCGCCAGCAGAACTTCATCCTGACCGGTATCCCCGAGGCGCGGCTGGACGAGGTGATCGCGCGGGTGGCCGAGATCGGCTTCTCGCTCAACGACTTCGGCCTGCGCGGCGCCAGCGTGGCCTGCACCGGCCAGCCGCTCTGTAACTTCGCCGTGGCGGGCACCAAGCCCAAGCTGCAGGAGATCACGTTGCGCCTGGAGGAGCGCTTCGGGGAGCAGGTCAGCGGCCTCAAGCTCGGCGTGGACGGCTGCCCGCATGCCTGCGCCCACCATTGGATCTCGGATATCGGCTTGCAGGGCACCACGGGTCGCGGTGAGGCCGACGGCGGCAAGATCGAGGCCTACGAGATCTACCTGCGCGGCGGCCTCGGCGAGAACGCGGCCATTGGCCGGCCGCTGCTCCGCCGCATACCGGCCGAGCAGGCGCCGGCCTACGTGGAGCGCCTGGTCGGGGCCTACCTGGAGGAGCGCGGCGAGGGCGAGTCGTTCCAGTCCTTCGCCCAGCGCAAGAGCGACGAGGAATTGATCGGCATAGCACACGGCCAGACGGCCGGCGGGAGCGGGCAGGAACTGGCGCTTGAAGCTGCCGGATAGGGATGGCACCGCGGTGCCGGGCCAGGTCCGGTAAGGCTACCCCGTAGAAAGAGGAGTACACAGCCATGGTGGCGGAGAAAGACATCATCACCTTCGACGAGTGGGAGATCGGCGAGCTGGGCGTCGAATACGACGACCATGAGCCGCAGGAGGTGATCGGCTGGGCGTTGGAGACCTTTGACGCGGCGCGCGTGGCCATCTGCACCAGCTTCCAGATCGACGGCATGGCCATCCTGGATATGGCCTGGCGCATCAACCCTAACGTCCGCGTCTTCACGGTGGATACCGGGCGCCTGCCGCAAGAGACATACGACATGATCGACCGCGTGCGCGAGCGCTACGGCATCGAGGTCGAGGTCTACTTCCCCAATACGCGCGATGTGGAGGCCATGGTGCAGCGCCATGGTGCCAACCAGTTCCGCCAGAGCGTGCCGCTGCGCCTCTCCTGCTGCGACGTGCGCAAGGTGCGCCCACTGGTCGGCGTGCTGCGCGGTCTGGATGCCTGGATCACCGGACTGCGGCGCGACCAGTGGGCCACGCGCTCCAATATCCGCAAGATCGAGCTGGACCACGATCACGGCGGCATCGTCAAGGTCAATCCGCTGGCCGACTGGACGGAGGAAGAGGTGTGGGATTACGTGCGCGACAACGATGTCCCCTACCATCCCCTCTACGACCAGGGCTACAAGACCATCGGCTGCGCGCCCTGCACGCGCGCCGTCAGGCCGGGCGAAGATTCGCGCATGGGCCGCTGGTGGTGGGAGACCAACGGCCCCAAGGAGTGCGGCATGCACTGCGCCATCGAGACGGGCGGCTTCGAGCACGAGCTGGAGGTGCTTGTTGGCCACGGCAAGGACTGAGGCTGGATTAGCGGTGAACGCAGCGTTGCGGCTTTCCGGGACCGCGGACGTCCTCGTCCGCTTGTGGGGACGGGTCGGCACGAGTGAATGAGACAGGTGAGGCGCCGCAGGCGGCCCTGGCCCTCGACGCGGTGGAGCGCGAGACGCTGCTGGAAGAGATAGGGCTCTTCGCCGCGCACCTGCCGGACGAGCGCACCCGCGCGCGCTATGACGAGCTACACCAGGCCGTCGCGCAGGGCGCGGTGCCGCCGGAGATGGTCGGCCGGCTGGAGACGCTGCTGGACCTGTTGCTGCCGACGGGAGGGGTGCGCAAGAGGCACGGCCACGAAGGCGACCAGGCCTTGCAGCGCCTCTGGCAGCGCACGCCGCGCGGCGCCGCGCTGAAACAGGCCGCCCAGGAGGTCAACGAGGCCCTGTCCATCTTGCGCGGACAGAGCCTCGAAGGCGTCTCCTTCTCATCTACCCCGCGCGGCCATACCCTCTCCATCGATACCACGCGCTGCCACCTGACCCTGGCCATAGACCGCGATGGCGTGCGCGTGGAGCGCGTGGAGGTGGGCGCATAGCTTGGTCCTGGGAGCGCCGGCGTCCCGCCGGCCCCGGTTGCCGGCAAGATGCCGGCGCTCCCAGGCTTCACCTCAACGTACCGAGGCAACCACCCCGCGGAGTTGCGCGCAGGTGTAGCGCAGTGTGTTGCCCGGTTGGAAGGCGTTGTCCAGGTGCAGGGAGACACCGCGCTGCGTCCACGCGAACGATACGCACGCCGGGGGATGGCCCGCGAACGTGCGACGAATGACCGTCACCCGGCGTCCCCCTATCGTCTCCTGGGTCGCCCCTGGGTCGGGGATCGGGCGGCTGTTGGCCGCTGTCGCAGGCGCCTCGGAGAGAGTCAGCCCCTGGTACGAGCGGTTCCAGTCCCTGGCTCGCGGCGTGTAGACGAGCACAACGCCGGCCGCCCCTAGCCCCGCCGCCTGGATCTGTTCGCTCACGTCCATCGCCTCGGGTAGGTAGCGCGGCCGCAGGACGGGGAAGGTGGCCGCGGGCGCCGGCGTCGGGCGCGGTGTGGCCACGGGGCCGAGTGGGGCGGTCTCGGACATCGATGCGGCGATGCGCTCCAGATTTGGTGGCGTCAGGTCGGGGCCGGAGACGGCGACGTATGCGCCGTGCCGCTCCCACCACAAGATGCCGCCGGCCGAGGAAGGGGACGCCGCCAGCAGATGGGCCGTCACGCCGTTGCGCAGCCTTACCACCCGTCCTCCTTTGCGCGGGTCGGCGTCAAGACAACAGCCCGCGGCTCCTTCCAGCACGCTCAGGCCGATGCGACCGTCGGGGGCCTGGTAGTCGATCTGCACGATCTGCCCTTGCAGGGCCGGCGCCAGCGGCCTCAGTCCCGCCGGCACGTAGGTCGGGACAACGATGGGGAAGGGAACCCGTGCCCGCAGGGCGGCGAGGGCGTCCGATCCCGCGCCCGGTGTCGGCGAGGGCGTCGTGGCGGGCACCCCTGCGATGCGGCCCAAGGAGCCGGCCAGGGCGGCCAGTCCGTCGTGCCCCAGAAGGTGGCTGGAGAAGGCGAGAGCAATCCCCTCGCGCACCAGCAGCAGGCGGTTGGCGCTCTGCCTCGTACCGGGCCAGTACCAGGCAGTGAGCGTCGTGGTACCGGGTCCGGCCACCAGCACCGGCTGCGCATGCGGCGGGATCGTGCTGGCCTCGGCCCGTGTCGCCGGGTGCTCCGTGATAACGACGCTCGCCGGCGCGGCTGCGCCCCTCCCAGCGGGGGCATAGACGAGACGGATCTCCGGGGGAGCAGTGAGTTGAGGCCGCCGCAGCACCAGGCCGGCCAGCCGCTCGCGCGGGACAAAGATGGCAAAGCCGGCACGGGTGGCAAGGCCCCGCAACGCGGCTCCATAGGCCCCGACGTTCGGCCCGGCCGGCGGCTTCCGCGCGTCGAGAATGCGCGTGCCAAGTGGGGCCGCGTAGGTGAAGAGGGAGGCGGGGACCGCCGCGTTATACTGGACGCGCGTCACCCGCGCTTCCTGGAATATTTTCGCCGGGTCGTAGACGCTGTACAGCACGCTCTTGAGCACGAGGAAGGTCTGCTTGTCCACCCAGATGACGCGCCGTCCGTTCTCCTCGGCGGCGGACGCCGAGAAGCAGCGCCGCGGTGCGAGGGAAATGACGTACGCCGCGCGGCCCGCCACGGTCGCATCGGCCAGGCGCCTCGGCTGGTAGCACTCCTGGAGCTGGCGGAGCAGAGCGGTTAGATTCTGCGCCGGCATCGTGACTCCCGTGATGGGGGACGGGCCGAGCGGCCACAGGGCGCCGGGTGCCCTCTGTCCCGCATAGCGCTGTACCTGCAGCGTCTGGCACGGCCGGCAATATTCCAGAACGGAGCTGCCGTCGCTCACGGAGACGCCGGAGGGGCCAAGGACGCTCAGCGGCGCGGACGTGGTGTGCAGCCGGGCCGTTGTGGTCGTGACCACACGCCAGCGGTTGGGGCCCTGAACATAGCGTGTGAGCGTGCTGTGAACCATGTCCGACTGGGTGTAGCCGAAGTTGGGATAGCCCTGCGCCGGCCACAGGGTCGCCTCCTCGGTTACGGCGAGGCTGCGCGCTCCCATCGGGCTCGACATGGCTGTGATAGCCTGCCGCACGATGGTCTGCGCCGTCACCTTCTGTGCCGGCGCAATCCCGAATATCGTCGTCAGCGTTGCCACGGCGACGATGAGCAGGGCGAGCGCCAGCGCGGCGGCCAGCGCCACGGCCAGGGGTAAGCGACGGTACTGGGGCCGGGCGACCCGCGGGATCGGCCACGGGCGTACGTGCTGCGGAGCCCGACCGTTCATCCGCGCGGCGGCCTGTCCCGTGAGCTGTTCTTGTAGCCGGGCGACGAAGGCGCTCTCTGGCTCGGGGATTGGCTGGGCGCGCGTCAGGTGGCGTGCCAGAGCCGCTATCTCCGGATCGAGTCCGGCAGGAGGCGACTCCTCAGCGGATGCGACCAGGGATGACCAATATAGTTGCAGCATCTCTGCCTCCTCTCGTTCAGGCTGCTCATTCCACGTCATATCTCACCTCCGAGGGGATACCATCCCTCTCCTGTGCCAGGAGCGTGCGCAGGCGACGGAGCGCCCGGAAGCGCAATAGCTTCAGCGCCCCCGTACTGACGCCCAACGCGGCGGCGCTGTCGGCGACCGACCAGCCGGCCAGTTGCAGTTCGACGGCGCGGCGTTGCGCCGCCGGCAGGGCCTTCAGGGCTGCCCGGGTGGCTGCCATGTGGTCCTGTGTGATGAGGGCGTCAAGCGGCGAGGGCTCCCCGTCCGGCCGGTCTCCAGCCGCGTCAAGCGTCGCCGTCGAGTGGGCTCGGCGGTAGACGTCATGCACCACGTTATGCGCGATGCGGAAGAGCCACGCGGCAAAGCTCCCGCCCGCACGATATCCCGGCAAGGCCGCCAGGGCCTTGGTGAAGATCTCGCTCGTGGCATCTTCGGCGGCCGCGCGATCTCCCAGACGCAGGTAGCAATAGCGATAGATCGGGCCCACGTACCGCTGGTAGAGCGGCGTGAAGGCCTGGGGATCGCGACGGGCCGCCATCACAAGCTTCTCGTCGTCCGCGCTTGGGCTGCTCTCGGCTTCCGCCACAGACGCCGCTTTCTCTCCCATACGGGCAGTATCCTTCCCTGACCTCATCCTTTGTCCCTACAGATACAGACGCGGCAGTCGCCCGAAGGTTACGGGTGTGGGCCGGGCAAAGCCGACCGGCGCGCTAATCGTTTGAGTATTGACAGAGCGCCCGACAGGGCGTACAGTAATAGTGTCGCCCCCTGGCACACGCCCTACTAGCTGTTTGCCTTTTGGCGCGACACGCCGCGCGCGGCACGTGGGATAAGTTCTCATGCGTCTCTCGATGAGAGACTGTTCGCTACGCGGTGTTCCCCGTCCGGGAAAGGAGGTTGGGCATGGACGCTGGCCCCAGTCATAGTCACTACGTTGCGTTAGTGGATATGTGGAGTATGAGCGAACAACATAGCGATCCTTGCTTGTGTCAGCCGGCCGGATGGCCGCTGCCCTCGCCCCCGATCCTGGAGACGGGATGCTAGCGATGCGATGCTAGCCCACCCCGCGGTGTAGCCCGCGGAGGGTCTCCGGCATCGAGCGATCCCGCAGCCACCCCATCCCGGCCACGAATTCTAACCGAGATTGGAGGTGGTTTTATTATGCCCTTCTTCAGCGAAATCGTCGGCCGCTCGGTCGTCGACAGCGCCAGCCACCATGTCGGCAAAGTCGTCGATCTGGTGGTCTCCAGCGACGCGACCTACCCCATCATCACGGCCATCGCCGTGGCGGCGAAAGGCCGCAAGAACCCCACCTTTGTGCCCTGGGAGGAAGTCGTCTCCCTGGAGCAGCCGGTCGTGTTGCGCCATGGGCTGGACCAGATTAAGCCCCACGCGCCGCGCGACGGCGAGTTGTGCCTGGGCACGCAGATCCTCGATCGCCAGATCGTGGACGTCGAGGGCCACAAGGTGGTGCGCGCCAACGACCTGCGCCTGGCGCGTACCAATGGACACTACCGCCTGATCGGCGTCGACATCGGCGGCCAGGCCCTGCTGCGCCGCTTGGGCCTGTACCCGCTCAGCAAGCGACTGGGCATGGATGCCAAAGAGAACTTCATCGCCTGGGAGGATGTCGATCCCCTGGCCAGCCGCGACGTGAAAGGGATCAAGCTGCGCGTGTCGCACGACGCCCTGTCCAAGCTGCACCCCGCCGATATCGCCGAGATCGTCGAGGAGCTCTCCATCAAGGAGGGCGTCGCTCTGCTGGAGTCGATGGACGACGAGACGGTAGCCGAAGCCCTGGAAGAGGTTGCCCCGGAAAAACAGGTCTCCCTGCTCCAGGAGATGACCAACGCCCGCGCCGCCGACATCCTGGAGGAGATGGACCCCGACGACGCGGCCGACGTGCTGGGCGATATGTCCGAAGAGAAGCAGCTCGAGTTGCTGCGCGAGATGGAACCGGAGGAGCGCGTCGAGGTCCGCGAGCTGCTCGGTTACCCCGAATACAGCGCCGGCGGCATCATGACCACCGAGTACCTGGCCGTTCCCGTCACCTTTACCGCCGCCCAGGCCATGGAGCGCCTGCGCGCCGAGGCCAACAAGGTGGACGTGATCGACTACATCTACGTGGTCGCCGACATGGAGTCGGAGGAACTGCTGGGCGTTCTATCGCTGCGCGACCTGATCGTGGCGGCGCCCGAGACGCCGGTCCGCCAGCTGATGAAGGAGGACCCCGTCTCCCTGCGCACCGAGGACGACCAGGAGCACGCGGCGCGGGTCATCGCCAAGTACAACCTGCTGGCCGTGCCGGTGGTCGACGCCCAGAACCGTCTACAGGGCATCGTCACGGTCGACGACGCCATCGACATCATCCTGCCGACGGCCTGGAAGAAGCGCCTGCCGCGCGTTTTCGCGTGACAGGCGCTGCACCTGCCTTACAAGGACCATGGCACGAACGACCTGGTGCCTGACACTGCCTCCCCAGAGGGGGCCTGGTCGGGGAGCCGGCGGTTGAAACCGCCGGGCAGGGGACGGGCACGGTAGGGGCGTAGTGCTACGCCCAACTGTTATCCGACTTCAGTCGGCGTGACTCTGCCAGGCGACTTCAGCCGCCGGTCCTATTGACAGGTGTAGCGCCACATGAGCTGGCCGTTCACGTAGGTCGGGACGTATGTGTAGTACCGTCCGCCGCACAGGTTGGGGTCGGAGGGGCGCTGCGGCAATATCCCGCTGAAACCGGAGCGGGTGCCGCTGATGGGGATGCTGCCGCTGATCGAGATGGTGCCTTGCGGGCCCTGAAGGCTCTGCAGCGGCAGGGACCCCGGGCTGACATTCGACGTGTAGGGCACCGGGCCGTTGTACGGCCCGAGCGTGGTGCCGCCGTTGATGCTGAAGTCGTAGCCGATGGTCCGATAGCGCAGGTAGTTTTCCCCCGTGCCGGGGTCGTAGGTGTGCGGCACCGAGCCCGCGGCGAAGATATCTGTAATCGGCCAGGCGGTGCGCGAGCTGGCCAGATAGCCGGACGACGAGACGCGGGCCAGGATGATGCCGGGCGGTGGCGTGAAGTCCTGCACCGGCAGATTGTAGTTGGCAATCGCCCACTCCATGAAGTCGTGCCAGATGGGGCCGGCGCCGTCCACGCCTTCGATATTGTTCATCGGCGTGTAGTCCGGGTTGCCGACCCAGGTGGCCATCAGCAGGTTGGGGGTGAAGCCGATGGTCAGGTTGTCGCGGAAGTCCTGGCTGGTCCCGGTCTTGACCGCGGCGGGCGCCACGGGGTTGGCCAGGCGTAGCATCGAATAATCGTAGCCGAAGGCCGGCCGGCGTGCGTAGTTGTCCTCCAGGATATTGGTGAGGAGGTAGGCGTACTGCGGCGCGATGACCTGGATGCCCGGGTCGGGTTTGTGGGTATAGATGACCTTGCCCTGGGCATCGCTGATCGACAGCACCGAGACCATGGGGTGGAAGACGCCGCCGTTGGCGATCACGTTGTAGGCCTGCGCCATCTGCCAGAGCGGCACGCCCAGCGAGCCCAGGGTCAGCGAGAGCCCGGCCCGCTTCTCCTGCCCCTTGAGATAGGTCAGGCCCATATCCTCGGCCGTCTGGAGCACGTTGGGGATGCCCACGGCGTCGATCGTCTTCACCGCCGGCATGTTGTACGAGTTGGCCAGCGCCATGCGCACGGTGACCGCGCCGTGCCAGGACAGGTCATAGTTCGATGGCGCGTACACGCCGCCTGGAGAGGAGGGGTCGGGCCACGACTTGGGCTGGTCCAGGATCATGGTCGAGGGGGACCAGCCCTGCTTGAATGCCGTCAGGTAGGTGAACGCTTTGAACGACGAGCCGGGCGAACGCGGCACCGCCGCCATATTCAGCTTTGAGCCGGTATCGGTGCTGTTGTAGTCCACCCCGCCGACCATGGCCAGGCATTGCGAGGTCTTGGGATCGATGACCACCACCGCCGCGTCTTTCACGTTCTGACCCGCCAGGTAGGAGACCTGCTGGCGCATGATCTGCTGGGCCTGGTCATACATTTTGAGGTCGAGCGTGGTGGTGATGGTCAGGCCCGACGCGAAGCCGCCGGCTTCGGTCACGGCCTCGGCCAGCGTGGGATCGGTATACCAGCCGTTGTTCAGCGCGCTGGCGGGACCGAAGGTGACCAGATTCTTGATCCAGTCAGTCCAGTACGGCGCCCTGCTGGGCGAGGTGGTGAGCGTCCAGCCGGGCTCGCTGAAGACGAAATGGTTGCCCTCGGCCAGTGCGGCTTGCTTCTGATCGGCGGTAATGTAGCCTTCCGCCAGCATGCGATCCAGCACGATGTTCATGCGGTCCAGCGCTCGCTGCGGCCCGTAGGCCAGCGGGTCGAAATAGCTCGGCGACTGCACCAGGCCGGCCAGGAAGGCGCTCTGGGCCAGGTCGAGTTGCCAGACGTGACGGTTGAAGAAGACCCTGGCCGCCGCTTCCACGCCGTACGCTTCATGCCCGAAGAAGACGGAGTTGAGGTAGAGCGAGAGGATGTAGTCCTTGCTGAAGCCGCTATGCGGCTGGGCCACGGCGTAGGCGATCATGGCCTCCTGGATCTTGCGCGTCTTCGATTGTTCGCTGGTCAGCACAAGTCGTTTGACGATTTGCTGAGTGATGGTGCTGGCGCCTTCAACGACGCCGTGGCTGGTCAGGTCGACCAGTACGGCGCGGCTCAGGGCTTTGGGATCGATCCCCGGATTGGTATAGAAGGTATGGTCTTCGGTGGCGATGACGGCTTCTTGCAGGTAGCGCGGGATCTTCTTGAGGGGGACGTTCTGATGCAGGCCGCGGCTGGAGTCGCTGACCTCCCAGAGCAGATGGCCGTGCCGGTCCAGGATGCGCGTGGGCTGCACGTCCGCCAGGAGAGGTGCATGCCGCAGCTTGGCGAGGCCGGCGGTCGTGACGGAACGATAGTAGCTCAGCCCGGCGAGGCCGGCTCCGGTGGCCGCGATGCCGACCGCGGCCAGTTGCAGGGCCACGAGGCCCGCCACCAGGACCAGGGCGATGGGGATGAGCCTGTTCGGGCGTTTGGGGCGGCGCCAGGTGGCGCGATTGATGCGCTGGCTACGTTTCACGCTGCTCTACCCATCGGCGCGGTTGCCGTCCAGCACACCCAGCAGATAGCCGCTGCCGCGGATGGTGTGCAGGAGCTTGACCACCGAGGTGTCGTCGATCTTGCGGCGCAGCCGCCGGATATAGACGTCGATGATGTTGGAGAAGCTGTCGAACTCGTCGTCCCACACGTGCTCGCTGATCATG
>Ga0209062_1003915_pt1 | contig 16418 bp, 12 predicted proteins | sample Coa_R2_2_FD_187158 | JGI IMG/M metagenome (GOLD analysis project Ga0209062, IMG submission 187158) | Surface soil microbial communities from Centralia Pennsylvania, which are recovering from an underground coalmine fire - Coalmine... | ecosystem: Environmental > Terrestrial > Soil > Unclassified...
CGATGACATTGACGATAGCGCTCACGCGGCTCTGGTTGCCGAGGGCGCTGAGGGTGTTGGAGCCGCGCAAGAGGCTGTCCGGCAGGACGACGGTGGCGGTGAAGGCGCCGTTGGTGGTCGTGATGACGGGCGGCGTGGTATCCACGGCGGCGCCGTTGAGGGCGAGCGTCACCCGCTCCAGGCGCCCGAAGCCCGTGCCGGTCACGGTGACCGTCACCCCCGGCTGCGCCGTTGGCGCATTGATCGTCAGGTGCGGAGTCAGCATTCGTATGTTAATGGCGGCCGTCGCCACACGTCCGCTTGCGGCGGCCACGTGCAGGACCTGAGCGCCGGTGGCCGCGCTATAGGGAATGCTTACTCCGGTGGGCGGTAATTGCCCAAGGGCGTCGGCCCGGGCGACGGCCAGCGGTGTGCTCATCCCCGAGATGGTGATCGTGATCGCCTCGTCGGGTAAGAAACCGGCGCCCGATACGGTGACCAAGCCGCCGCGATTCGCGGTCGTAGGGGTTAGCGAGAGGGTTGCCGTTATCGGATTGATCGTTAGCGGCATCGATGCCGTACGGTTCCCTGCACGGTCGACCACGGTGAGCGTGTGCGCTCCCGGTGCAGATGTCTGGGGCACGGCGACATCCGCCACGACTGTGCCGCTTACGGAGACCTGAGCGGATGCAAGTGGGGCGGTGCTCGGGCTCAACAGCACGTCGGCCAGGCTATTGGGAACGAAGCCGGCAGCAGAGAGATGCAGGGTCTCGCCGGGCCTCAGCGCCGCCGGGATGACAGTCAGCCTGGTAACAAGGGTAATTTGTGTGGTGGCCGATTGCCCGGTGTTGCGCCCACTCAACACAAGAAAGTGCCCGCCCAGGGTGAACGTGGGTGGGACGGTAATAGTAACGCCGGCAACTGAACCCGTGGCATCGGCCTGAATTGTCGTTATCGGCGTTGTTTGCGGCTGAAGAAGGAGATCGATGATATCGTGCGCAACGAAGCCTGCGGCCGACACTGTCAACTGCTCACCGGGCACCAGTGTGGAAGGCGTGGTCGTGACCGTAAGAGTGCCGATGGCGGCCCTGGCCGTACACGGCACAGACCATGCCGCCACGAGAAGTGCGGCCACCAGAATGTGCCCTTTCCATGTCCCTCTCATTAGTCTCACCTGCATGGCTGTCCATTCTCCTCATCCAATCGGGCAGAGAGGCCGACGAGCGCGCCAACCGCTTTCAGGCGTGCTTCCGTGAGGGGACGGGCTGATGCAACAGATCGGCAGCCTCTGATATCAGATTATCAAGCAGAATCATCTTCAGACCGTCGAGTACGGTGTCGAGCACATGGCGCTAGCCGGAAAAGTGACGCCGGCCCGGCGCTGCACGCACAGTACAGCGCTGGGCCGGACTAGCCATCGATTGACGGGCGCCGAGATGTCAACTCGCGTGACTACCTGGCGGACTTGTTACTTACGCCGTGGTGCCGCGCCGCCGGCGCCGGCCGGCGCCGGATTCCTCGCCGCCCCGCCGGCCGATCTCAGCCATGTGTTCGCGATTTTGGCTGACAACCTGCCCGCCTTTGCGGCCGGCAGTCCGCGCTTCCTGCGACGTGAACTCGTGTGCGGTGCCTTTGACATGGGCAGCTTTACCGCCCATGCTGGCGATATCGCGCAGTTTCTTGTTATCCATCGCAGCGAATCCACGCTTTCTCGGTGAGCTGTGTTCAGCTGTCGCCATCTCGCCTTGCCTTTCTACAGAACTAGAACTGCCGGGATCGTTACCCGCCGGCCTGACCATGCCCCTATACCTCTACGAGAGCGCCCGTGCCTGCTGGCGCGTGTGGCTGCCCTCGCGGAACTCTTCGATCATCTTTTGGTTAAAGGCGGGAATGTCATCGGGCTTGCGGCTCGTCACGAGCCCGTTCTCCACGTGCACCTGTTCGTCTACCCACGTGCCTCCGGCGTTGCGAATGTCCGTTTGCAGGCTCGGCCAGGAGGTCAACGTGCGCCCGCGCACCACGCCGGCCTCCACCAACATCCACGGTGCATGGCATATTGCAGCTATCGGCTTACCCTGCTCGACGAACTCGCGCACGAAGCGCACGGCGTTTTTGTCCAGGCGCATTGCGTCCGGATTGGCTACCCCACCCGGTAACATGAGACCATCATAATCGGAAGCCGTGGCATCGGCAACCAAGCGGTCCACGCGAAACGTGTCGCCCTTGTCCAGGTGGTTGAAACCCTGGATGTGGCCGGGCTTGATCGAGAGCAATTCGACCCGCGCACCCGCCTGCTGCGCGGCATTCCATGGCCCCGTCAATTCGACCTGCTCCACCCCGTCAGTCGCCAGGAAAGCAATCCTCTTACCCTGTAGCTCGTTAGCCATCGCGTGCCGTCTCCTCCCCCTGCTATTCGTTCCTTCCGCCAGACGTGGCGCTGCATGCGCCTACATTTGGCGACAGTGCAGGAGATATGCCACTCTCATCGGTCGTCAATCCGTGAGGGACCGGCATCGGTCGCCGAGGTCATGCCGGGGGGCTGAGTCCCAATGGCAGCGTCGGGGTTCGCGGACGATGTCGCGCCGGTAGTATCTCCGGTGGCGTCGGCCTGCGCAGGTGTCGGCGCGTACTCGGCGCGCTCCAGATCCTCCTTGTACAGGCCCAGATAGATGCCGTCGGCATCGGTTCGAGCAACGTCGCGTACCGGCACATAGAAGTCCTTGGGGAACAGCCATCCTTTGCGCACGTCCAGGAAGCCGCCCTCGCGGTCATACGTGTCCAGTTTCCCCACCTTTTCGCCGGCGGCGTCGAAGACCGTCATCCCTTCCACGATATGCAGACTCGTCCCGCTGTCGGCCGTCTGCATGTTCTCGTTCACGTCTTCAGCTCCTCCCATCTGGTCGTGCTATCCTGATGGACCGGCACCGCGGATGGGTACTGCATATTGCGGGCCAGGCCTAGGCGCGTCGAGGCAGCGTCATGGGCAGGACGGCCATAGCCGCTTTGAATACGCCGCCGCGCCATTACCAAATTGTAAGGAAATGCCTTTCCGATGCATAGCGTTCACGATGAGTGGAACCCAATCGGCATGCCTGGAAGCCGGTCTCTTACGGAGCCTGATGACAGAATCGCCATCACCGGATTGCGGGTACCGGTCCGATCTGCCTCGGGCACGTATCGTGCCACAGATATGAGAAGGGTAGGGAAGGAAGGTCAGCGATGGTAGCCCCAAAACTGCGCGTAGGCATCATCGGTATCGGCTGGTATGCCCTGAGCCAGCATGTTCCGAATCTTCGGGCGACCGGCCGCGCCGAGGTCGTCGCGATCTCGCGGCGCAATGCCGAGGCTCTGGCCGCGGCGAAAGACGCGCTCGCCGTCGAGAACGCCTACACCGATTGGCGCGCATTGCTCGAGCGCTCGGAGCTCGACGCCGTCGTGGTGAGCACCGCCCACCATGCGCACGCCGAGCCCACGCTGGCCGCCCTGGAACGCGGCTTGCACGTGCTGGTGGAGAAGCCCATGGCCCTGTCTAGCCGCGACGCCTGGGCCATGACCGAGGCGGCGCAGCGGGCCGACCGCGTGTTGATGGTGGGATACACCATGCGCTGTGAGGGACTCTGGCGCACCGCCAAACGATTGCTCGACGAGGGGGCGATCGGACGGATCCGCCAGCTCAGCCTCACCTACTGCGATGACTACCGCTGGATGTGGGAATCTGATCGCATCCCACCGGGCATGCAGAAGGCGCTCAAGTCATCCGGCATGCCCGACGCCTTTCTCGGCGATGGGCGTCTGGAGGGCAATTGGCGCCGCAATCCCCATGAGATGGGCGGGGGCCAGTTCGTCGACGCGGGGGCACACATGGTCGATCTTGCCCTGTGGCTGGCCGGCGCGCCGGCTGGGAGCGTTGTGGCCATGACCGAACGGGCCGGTTTGCCCGTGGACTGCTTCGTCACCGCCCAGGCGCGCCTGCTCAACGGTGCGATGGTCTCGCTGAACGTGGCCGCCGGGGTGGCCGGGGCATCGCCCCGCTTCCTGACCGCGATCGGAGATCGCGGCGTGCTCGGCGCCGAGTGGGACTGGCGGCAGCGTGAGGTCTGGCTGGAGCGGGATGGCCGGAGGGAGACGGTCGAAAGCCGGGTCCCGGATACCACACCGGCCGCGGCCTTCGTCGCCGCCGTCATGGATGGTGCGGAGAACCCGGCCCCGGCAGAGGACGGTGCCCATGCCGTCGCCTTCAGCGAGGCCGCCTATCGTTCGGATGAGGAGAGACGGATCGTCGACCTCGCGGTGCCGGGTATGTCCGGCGCCGCGCATCGGCCGGCCGTGGCCTCACCGGCGTAAACGTCCCGCCCAACTCCCGTCCGTCGTCTGTGTCGTATGACCTCCGTGAGCGCTCTTACCTATATGTATGCCAGTCCTAGAGAGAATGAATGCTTATGGCCCTCGTGGACGTCCTCATCCCGACGTGCCGGCGCAAGACCGGCCTCGCCATCGTCCTGACCAGCCTGCTCGGGCAGACCTTCACCGATTTCGACGTCACCATCTCGGATCAGACCGAGGAGGAAGCGGCCTACCTCGACAGCATCGAGATTCAGACCATCGCGCGGGCGCTGCGCTGGCACGGGCATCGGGTCACGCTGCACCGCCATCTGCCGCGCCGGGGTATGGCCGAACAGCGCCAGTTCTTGCTGGATCAGAGCCGCGCGCCGTACGTCCATTACCTGGACGATGATGTGCTGCTGGACCCGCCGGTGATGGAGCGGATGTTGGAGGTGCTCAGGGCGGAGGGGTGCGGTTTCGTGGGCTGTCCTGCCACCGGGCTGGAATATCTGCACGACGTGCGGCCCCACGAACAGGGCATCGAGCTATGGACCGGCCCGGTGCAGCCCGAGCCGTTTGCGCCCGGCCACCTGCCCTGGCATCGCCACCTGATTAACAACGCGGCCAATCCGCTGCACCTGGAGCGGCAGCTCGCGGGGGATGGCCGGGTCGTGCGCTACAAGGTCGCCTGGGTGGGCGGCGCCAATGTGCTCTACGACCGCGCCAAGCTGCTCGACGTCGGCGGGTTCTCCTGGTGGGGCCGTCTGCCGGACAAGCATGCCGGCGAGGAGGTCGTAGCACAGTTCCTGCTCATTAGGCGCCATGGAGGCTGCGGCATCCTGCCGAGCGGGACCTATCATCTCGGCCTGCCGACGAACGTGCGGGAGCGCGAGCGCAACGCCACCGAGCTCTTCGCGGACCTGCTGGCGGAACAGGAATCGACACCGGCGGACGTGGCAGCGCCAGTGCCGACGTAGGCGACTTTATTGATGGGAGCGGGGACCGGTCCCCGCACCTCGCCATCTCCGGCTCGCGAGATGGAGGGGCCACGTAGTGAATAGTGAGGCATTGAGATGTCTGGAAGTAGCAAGACCACAACCGACCACGAGACTATCCGGCGCTGGGCCGAGGAGCGCGGCGGCAAGCCGGCCACGGTCAAGGCGACAGCAGCGGGCGATGAGCTCGGCCTGCTGCGCATCGACTTCCCCGGTTACAGCGGCCAGGATCGCCTGGAAGAGATTTCGTGGGATGAGTTTTTCAAGAAGTTCGACGAGAAGAACCTGGCGTTCCTCTATCAAGACTCCACGCGAGACGGCGAGCAGAGCCGCTTCTTCAAGTTCGTCACTCGCGAGACGGCAAGTAGCAAGGCCGGGCACGATAAGGGATCGCACCGCTAATGGATGGGACGGCGCCGCGGGCCGGAGGCACGGGCATCCTGGCGCGACTGGCGGCCGTGCCGGCCGAGGTCGTGGTCGTGCGCGCCCTGCGGCTGGGCGATTTGCTCTGCGCGGTTCCGGCCCTGCGCTCGCTCCGCGCGGCGCTGCCGTACGCGCGGATAACGCTGATCGGCCTCCCGCTCGCCGCGGAGTTCGTGCGGCGCTGCGCCTATGTAGACCGCTTCGTCGCGTTCCCCGGCTACCCGGGTATCGCCGACCAGCCCGTGGATCCCCGGCGAACGGTAGAGTTCCTGGCCCATTGGCAGGCCGAAGGCATCGACCTGGCCATACAAATGCATGGCAGCGGCGTCTTCAGCAATCCGTTCACGCGTCTGCTCGGCGCGCGCTATACCGTCGGCTTCACGCGGGAGGGCGAGACAGACCTCGGGCTCGACTTCGCGATCCCCTACCCTTCGAGCGGACGGGAACTGCACCGTCTGCTCGCGCTCACGCGAGCTCTGGGCGCGCCGGATCTGGGCGATTACACGGAGCTGACGGTGCTCGAGAGCGACCGGCACGATCTGCGGGCCAACGCCGCGCTGTGCGGGTTGCTCGACGACGGGCGCCCGCTCGCCGGCCTGCACCCCGGCGCCAAAGTGCCGACGCGGCGCTGGATGCCCGAGCGTTTCGCCGCCGTGGGCGACTGGCTGGCCGGCACCTACGCCGCCGCGGTCATCATCACCGGCGGAGCCGACGAGTGGGAGAGCTGCGAGCGCGTCCGATCGCTCATGCGCGCTCCCGCACACAACGTTGCCGGCCAGACGCACCTCGGCAGCCTGGCCGCGCTGCTCGAGCGGCTCACGCTGTTCGTGACCAATGACTCGGGGCCGGCCCACCTCGCGGCGGCCCTGGGCACACCCAGCGTGACGATCTTCGGCGCCGCGCAGGTCGAGGATTGGGCGGCGGTGGACACGGCGCGGCATCGCGCGCTCTCCATCCCGGTCCCCTGCCGTCCCTGCTACCTCGCGGAGTGCCCGATCGGTTATCGCTGCCTCGCCGGCATCGGCGTCGACGACGTCAAGCGAGAGATTGAAGCATTGATCGACCCGGCTCCGGCGAGAGGACGCGCCATGCAGCCGGATCACACACGTAAGAATGAGGAGGTTGTGAGATGACCATGGAGAGAACGAGACAGAATCCGGTGGAAGCGGGGCCGAAGCCGCCGTTCCAGACGGAGCAGCAACAACCGCCCGGTTCGGAAGCGGCGATGCAGCCCAAGCCCGATTACGGCGAGCAGTCCTACAGGGGCAGCGGCCGCCTGCGGGGCCAGGCCGCCCTGATCACGGGAGCCGACAGCGGTATTGGGCGGGCCGTGGCCCTGGCTTTCGCCCGCGAGGGGGCCAGCGTCCTGGTCTCCTACCTCAATGAGGAGCAAGACGCATGGGAGACGGTCCGCGTCGTGCAGGAGAGCGGGCAGAAGGCCGTCGCGGTGCCCGGAGACATCGGCCAGGAGGCGCACTGCCAAGAGCTCGTGCAGCGCGCGCTGCAGGAGTTCGGCCGCCTCGACATCCTGGTCAACAACGCCGCCTTCCAGTCGACGCATCAGAGCATCGCCGAGTTCACCGCCGAGGAGATCGAGTACACGTTCCGCACCAACGTGTTCGGTATGTTCTACCTGTGCAAGGCGGCGCTGCCCAAGATGGGTGCCGGCGCCACCATCATCAACACGGCCTCGGTGGAGGCCTACAAGCCCGAGCCACATTTGCTGGCCTATGCCCCGACCAAGGCGGCGATCGTGGCCTTCACCAAGGCGCTGTCCAAGGAGGCGATCCAGCAGGGCGTTCGGGTCAATGCCGTCGCGCCGGGTCCGGTCTGGACGCCGCTGATCCCGTCCACCATGCCCAAGGAACAGGTCGAGCAGTTCGGCAAGCAGTCGCCCATGCAACGGCCGGCCCAGCCGGCGGAGCTGGCCCCGATCTACGTCTTCCTGGCCTCGCAGGAGTCGCGCTACATCACGGGAGAGGTGATCGGCGTCACCGGAGGTACCCCGGTTTCCTGAAAACTGGGTACGGCGGACACAATGCCGGTTCGGGGTCCAGATCGGCTAGAGGTACATATGAATGAGGCCTCCGGGAATATCCCGGAGGCCTCCTCGTTTAGCCAGCTCGCGTGTCCCCCACGCTAAGCGCTGCAGAGCCAGCGCGAGTGGCCCCAACTCGAAGCTTGGTTGACGTGCTCATGGCATTCGCACCTCCTTCCGAGCTGTCTCCGGCGGCGACCGCCGCTCACCGGGTGTTAGCCGCAGAATCCATGCCACTGCCATACGCCGGCTGTAATTCGTGTAGCGTGACGGACCGAAACGTGACGGTACCCGAACCACTGTTGCGCAGATCGACGCGCACGTGATCCGTCCCGGCCGGGCAGAGCGCGCCGATCCACACGTCATGCCACCGGCCGTCGTTCGCCACGGAGGCGCCGCCGCCATCGGGAGCCACCGCCAGCATCGTCCCCGTCGCGGAGACGCAGATCAGGAAGGCGCGGCCGGTGCCGGCCCTGAGATGGGCTTGTGCCTGCGCCTCGAGCGTGTATAGCCGATTGGGTACGGCCGCCGTCGCCGTACGCGCCGCGCTCTCGCCCGGCAATCTGTTCGTCAGGATCAGGCGGCGGCCCAGGGCACCATCGGCTACCAGCGTGCTTCCCGGTAACGGTAGCTGCCACCCTGACGCCTGCCCGGCGGTTCCCTCGAATCGGCCGTTGATGGCCAGGGGTGGGCCAAGCGGGGTTCCAGGCCGCAGGTAGAGATCCAGGTACAGGGGGTAGGCGTAGTACAGGTGCACCAGGCGCACGTAGCCCCGAGTGGCGAGTTGGGCCTGGAGAGACTGCTCGCCGCTCCCCGCGATGTAGGCGAGCCACAGACCAGCGGCCCGTCCTCGACCCGCGAGGACCGCGCCGGGCAGGCGGGCGCCGTCCGCCAGGGCGATGGTCCGGTGCGCCAACGCCCGCGGCTGGTACAGCTCGATCAGGGTGCCCGCCACCGATGGATAGGACACCACGGGCCAGCCGAAGCGCGCCGCCAGCGCCGTTTCCTGCGCCAGGGACCGCCACTCCTGTTTGTACGCGTCGGTGTCCAGCGCCCACAGGGTGAAGAGGGATTGGGACAGAATCGCGGCGATGCCCAGACCGGCCAAGATGGCCAGGATGCGCGGTCGGCGCGGCACGAAGGGTGCTGCTCCCATCGCCAACGCCCAGCCCAGCGCCGCGGCCAGGATGGTGCGTTCGACGTAGCTGGGGTAGACCAGGCTGATCGCGGTGGCCGCCAGCACGGTCCCACCGCCCACACCCCACGCGCTCAGTAAGGCAAGCAGGGAGTGGCGGGCCAGGACCAGCGTGCCCAGGCCAAGCACCAGGACGAGGGCCAGCACCAGAGGCCAGTGCGCCGCCGGCCACAGGTTCCATGGCGGGAGAGCGGGGCCGGAAAAGACGGCCTGATTGGCCGCCAGGCCGCCGAGGGTGAGCAGCGAGCCGGCGACCCGTTCGGGCGTGAGCGTAAATTGAGCCTGGGCGCTGGTCGGTCCCGCGACTTGCAGCAGGCGGGGCAGCCAGGGCAGGTAAGCGGTCGCCGCCATGGCCACCGTGGCGATGGCGGCTTGCGCTCGCGCGCGGAAGCGCATGAACATGGCCGCGTGGACGGCCGCCTGCGGCACGAGGGCGAAGAACGCGCTGACGTCGGTGTACAGCGCCCCCACCAGCGCCAGGCCATAGAGGGCGAGCCAGCGGCGTTGCGCCTCCTGGTAGAAGGCGACGAGGGCCAGGTAGGAGAGCGCCACCAGCAACACGGCCAGCGCGTAGGGTCGCGCTTCCTGGGAGTACCAGATGTGGAGCGGAGACAGGCTCAGCGCCAGGCATGCCAGCAGGCCGGCGCCCGGATGGAGCAGCCGCGTGCCCAGGGCATAGAGGACGGCCAGGGTGAGGGTGCCGGCCAGTACGCTGATCAACCGGCCGGCGACGAGCTCGGGGCAGACGGTTGAGAGCAGCTTGACCAGCGCGAAATACAGCGGCGGATGCGGACTATACACGCGCCCGAATCCGAGGAGGATCGACCAGGGCAGTCGGGCGAAATCGACGGTGAGCCCTTCATCGACCCACAGGCTCAACGCGTCGAAGTGATAGAGGCGCAGCAGCCCACCAAGCAGAGAGATGCCGGCGGCGAGCCCCAGGTGAATGGCCCGAGCGGACGAGCGGGCGGCCCGTTTCTTCGACCACGGCGTCGTCGGGACACGCCACGGGGCCGCCGGCTCTGGCCACAACATCTATAGGGGGTTGCTCCCAACGCGTCAGGTATGGCTGATAGATACGTGTCCAAGTGTAGGAGCAGGCCATGAGAATGGGATAAGAAACGGATGTGAAAGTCTTCATGACATGATGGCTGTCTCATTCAGCGCATATGCAACTGCCAGATCGAGCGAGATAGCGCTGCCGGCGGACCAGGCCGCCGCATACTGCCGTTCCCCAAGGGCATGGCGCAAGGCTTGCAGAACCGGGTCGACTTCAGCGCTGTCGCGCCGAGAGCGCGGAAAGCCCATCGCTCCGCGGTGGGTTGTCACGGCACCGTAGATCTCAATGGCGCGCTCGTTCCGGCCTTCTGCATACGCCAGGTAGGCCATACAGTCCAGGGCACCTAACATGAGGTCTTGCGCGTTGATGTCTCGCGCCACGGCCAGCCCTTCGCCGCACAACGTGCGTGCGCGGACTATCTTGCCCTGCTCGCCGTCAATAGCTGCAAGGTTGACCAGACAGACCACGACGTCACGCTTGATGCCCAGGTCCCGTGCCAGGGCCAGGCTTTCTGCCAACGCGGTGCGTGCCCGTTCAAGGAGGCCCTGCCGGCGCAAGGCCTCACCGAGCGTGGACAGCGTGATGGCGAGGCCTTTCCTGTCGACCAGCCCACGCTGGCGGCTTGCCGCCTCTTCCAGCAGCGTCACGGCCCGAACATAGTCGTCCTGCTGGACGGCAATGGCGCCAAGATTAGCCAGAGATATGGAGATCAAGGCGGCATTGCCCATCTGGCGATGAATGCTCAGGCTCTCTTCGAGGAAAGGTCGCGCCCCCTCCAGATCGCCCTGCATCAGCGCGGTGTTGCCCAGGTTATTGAGCGAGGCCGCTACGCCCCTGCGGTCCCCCAGGTCGCGCCGTAAGGCCAGGCTTTCACGATACATGGCCGTTGCCCGCTCGAGGTCGGCCTGGTAAAACGCTGCGTTGCCCAATCCGTTGAGCGCCGCCGCGCCCCGTCTCGCTCCAGATCGCCCACCGCGCGGGCGCTCAGCCCGGCGCGCTCGGCCAGTTGTTCCTGTGTCAGGCCCGCCAGTACGCGCAGCCGTCGCAACAGCGCGCCGAAGGGCATCGCCGGGTCTGTCGCCGGGTGGGTGCGATCTCTTGCTCCGCCGTCGTGTGGTTGTTCCATCGCCTGCCGCCTCTCATGACCCAGCGCTCCGCCTGCTCTCATAGTACGTAAACGGGAAGCGGGAGAGCAATTGGCGATCAAAAGGGAGGTGAAAGGGAGGTGATCGTCCTGTTACGCCCGGCGAGCCCAACTCATACTGGGGAACAAGGAGCGTGCGACACGACGGCACGATCCCCCAGTTGAAGCAGGATTCGGAGGAGTATCGATGTACCCGTTCTACTATCACCGTCATATTGGCGGCCTGGCCCGTTCTCTGTTCGTCGTCGGCACGATGCTGATCGCGCTGCTGGTGCCGAACCTCAGCGGCGCCCCGGCCGGTTCTTCCGCCTCGGCGGACGTGCCCCTCGTCGTTCATCGTTCGTCCGGCCCCACCACGCTGCAAAACCTCACCCCGGCCCCCGTGCGTGACGGCTCGGCAACCTACGTGGGTCGCTTCGATGCGCATCAGATGCTGCGCCTCACCCTGGGCCTGCAGCCACCGCACCCGGCCGAGGAAGAACAGTTCCTGCGCGACGTGCAGACCAAGAGCTCGCCGCTCTTTCACCGCTTCCTGACGGCAGACCAGTGGAATGCGCGCTTCGCCCCGTCGGCGCAGGACGAGCAGGCCGTGGTGGATTGGGCCAAAGGAGCGGGCCTGACCGTCACGCAGCGCTGGCCCGATCGCCTGACGGTTGAAGTGGCCGCGCCGGTCAGTGCCATCGAGACGGCGCTACACCTGCACATCAACACCTACAGGCGCAACAGCGACACCTTCTGGTCCAACGACCGCGATCCCGTGGTTCCGGGCAATCTGGCCGGTATCCTGCACGTGATACTGGGCCTCAATAGTCTGGAGGTAGCGCACTCGTACGTCAAGGGCGGGCCTAGGAGCACCAACCCGAGCACGATCTACGCGCCGGGTCCCGTGGTGCAGCAGGTGGGGTCGTGGCATTCGGCCGATAGTCCGCGGCAACGCCCCGCGGCGCAGAACGGCGTTGGCCCCAGGATCACCAATGGCTTCTACGACCCCTCGGATCTCTACAGTTCGCAGGCCTATAACTGGACCGCGCTGATGGCGCTGGGCCGCTGCTGTAACCCCGGGAGTGCGAATTTGGACTCGCCGCCGGAAGCGTCGATCGCCATCGCCACGGGCGGCGGCGCCGCCTTGAGCGACCTGCAGGGGTTCGCCAACCAGTTTTCGCCCATGTTCTTCAACTACACGCTGATCAACGTGAACGGTAACCCCGGATGCTGCGGCCTGGAATCCACCCTGGACCTCGAATGGGCCACGGCCATGTCCAATCCCAAGGCCACGTGCTTCTTCTGCACCCCGGCCCACATCTATATGTTCGCCGCCCCCACCACGCTCGACTCCAAGGGGAATCCCACCCTATCCTTCCAGAATATGCTGTCTCTGGCGCAGGCGGCGCTCAACGACGGCCGCGCCCGCATCTTCAGCCAGAGCTGGGGCACCGCAGAAGGCAACTATTGCGTTGGCATCCTCTGCGACGGCAGTCCGACGATCGACGAATTCCACGCGGTCTATAACAGCATGGTCGGCCAAGGCTGGACGCTCACGGCGGCGGCCGGCGACAACGGCACCACCGATGCGTGCAGTTCGGCCGGCAGCGTGGACTATCCGGCCTCCGATCCGGACGTGGTGGCCGCGGGAGGTACCACGGCCCAGTTTGCCGGCGCCTTCAGCAGCGAGACGGCCTGGAACGGCACCGGCTGCGATCCCAATAACAGCAGCGTCAACAACGGCGGCGGTGGCGGCGGTTGCAGCAACCATTTCGCCGCCCCGTTCTACCAGTCTATCCCCTATTGCGCCGGCAACCGCGCCGTACCCGACGTCGCGCTCAACGCCAGCGTCGGCCAGAACATCTATTACAACGGCGGCCTGACCAATACGGGTGGGACCAGTATCGTCGCTCCCGAATTGGCGGGATTCTTTGCGCAGGAGAACGCCTACCTGCTCTCCGAGGGAAATATCTGCGGTGCGGGCTCCAGCCCGTGCGCACCCATGGGCAACGCCAATGTGCCCATCTACAACGCCGGCCTGGGCAACGGCGTCGGCTTGCCCCCGCATGCGCCCTTCTACGATGTGACGGGCACCAGTTGCACCGGTGGCAGCTTCGGCGCGGTCGGCTATTGCACCGGCCCGGGCTACGATCTGGCCACCGGCTTCGGCTCCTTCAACGCGCTGCAACTGGCCTGGGCCTTCAACTGGGAGCTCTTTGCCGATAGCGGAGCCCCATCGGTGAGCTTCTCCGGCCCGGCGACCAACCGGTGGTATAACACGGACCAGACGATCAACTGGAACGTGACCGACAGCGGTGGCTGCTGCACGCCCAGCGGCGTGGCCGGCTACAGCTACGCCTGGGACAGAGATCCGGGCGATGTCAGCGGCCATGCGACGCCCGGTTGTTGCGACTCCTTCTATACGGGTCCCCAGGTGCCGAACGGCGTCGTCGGCAGCCTGAGCCTGCTCGCCGCCGGTGGTCAGGGCTGCCACACCGTCCACGTGCGCGCCTGGGACAATATGGGCCTCGGCAGCGGCGACCAGACCTACGGCCCCATCTGCTTCGATAACAACGCTCCGACGACCTTCTCCGACCTGTCGCCGGCCGCGAATGGGACGGGCTGGAACAACAGCGCCGTCCAGGTGACGCTCAGCGCCTTCGACTTTCCGATCGGCCCCAACTCGTCCGGCGTGAACGCCACCTACTACACCGTAGATTCGCATCTCTGTGGCCTCCCACCATTGGTGTTCTTCTGCTCGTACACGTCGCCGCTCACCATCGGTGGCGAAGGACAACACACGGTGGATTTCTATAGCGTTGACAATGCCGGCAACACCGAAGCCATAGAAGCCACGGCGGTCAACATCGACCTGACGTCCCCGCACACGGCGGCCAGCCTGAGCGGGACCCAGAACGGCGGTGGGTATACCTCGCCGGTGCAGGTCACCCTCGCGTCCAGCGATAATCTCAGCGGGGTCGCCAATACCGTTTACCAGGTCGACGGCGGCGCGCTCACGGCGTACACGGGGCCGTTTACCGTCTCTGGCAACGGCTCGCACACCGTCACCTTCCACGGCGCCGACAACGCCGGCAACATAGAGGGTGCCCAGTCGGCTGTCTTTACCATCAATGTCCCGGCCACCTTCACGCCAACTCCGACGCAGACAAACACGCCGACACGGACCAATACGCCAACCAATACTCCAACGCGCGCGAATACCGCGACGGCTACGAGGACCAACACGCCCACCAACACCGCGGTCGCGGCCACCTCGACTCCCACGCCGGTGCGTACGAATACGCCGGCGCCGGCGACGAGCACACCGACCGCGACGTCTGGGGCGGGGAGCTGGGTGGCGCAGACCAGCGGGACGACGAACACGCTCAAGGCCGTCGCCTGCGCGAGCGCCACGGCCTGCGAGGTGGCGGGGGCCAGCGGCACCATCCTGGGCACCGCCAGCGGCGGCAGCCCCTGGGGCGCGCAGGCCAGCGGGACCGCGAGCTGGCTGTACGGGGTGGCCTGCCCGAGCGGTTCCACCTGTTTCGCGGTGGGCAGCGGCGGGGGCATCCGGGCGACCGCGAATGGCGGGGCGAGCTGGAGCGGGCAGGCCAGCGGCACGGCCAACCGGCTGCGCTCCGTCGCCTGCCCCAGCGCCACGACCTGCGTCGCGGTGGGCGACGGGGGGACCATCGTGGGGACGACGAACGGGGGCGCCACGTGGGCGCCGCAGAGCAGCGGGGTGGCGAGCATCCTCTACGGCGTCTCCTGCCCCAGCACCTCCACCTGCTACGCGGTGGGCGACGGGGGCACGATCCTGGGCACGACGAACGGGGGCGCCACGTGGGCGCCGCAGAGCAGCGGGGTCTCCAGCGCCCTCTTCGGCGTGAGCTGCCCGAGCGCGAGCGCCTGCTTCGTCGTGGGCAGCGGCGGGGCGATCCGGGCGACCAGCAACGGCGGGGGCACCTGGGCGGGGCAGGCCAGCGGCACGGGGAGCAACCTCAACAGTGTGAGCTGCCCGAACACCTCCGCCTGCACGGCGGCGGGCAACGGCGGCACCATCGTGGCCACCACCAACGGCGGGGGCAGCTGGGCGCCGCAGGCCAGCGGCACGGCGAACAACCTGAACGGGGCGAGCTGCCCGAGCGCGACGACGTGCTACGCGGTGGGCGACAACGGCACCATCCTCAAGCGGTCCGGCGGCGCCCCGCCCACCAGCACCCCGACGAGCACGCCGACGGCGACGGCCACGGCTATCGCCACCTGGGTGGCGCAGACCAGCGGCATCACCGCCAGCCTCAAGGGCGTCAGCTGCCCCGACACCGCCCACTGCACGGCGGTCGGCGCGGGTGGCTCCGTCCTGAACACCACCACCGGCGGGGCGACCTGGACGGCCCAGGCCAGCGGCACCACGCGCTCGCTCTACGCCGTCAACTGCCCCACGCCCGCCGTCTGCTTCGCCGTCGGGGCGGGCGGGACCATCGTGGGCACCACCAATGGCGGGGCGAGCTGGTCCGCCCAGGCCAGCGGCACGGCCAACAACCTGCGGGGGGTGAGCTGCGTGAGCGCCACCACCTGCGAGGCCGCCGGCGACGGGGGGGTGATCCTGGGCACCAGCAACGGCGGGGCGAGCTGGTCCGCCCAGGCCAGCGGCACGGCGAACAACCTCAACGCGCTGGGCTGCGTGGGCAGCACGACCTGCGAAGCGGTGGGGGCGAGCGGGACCATCCTGGGCACCACCAACATGGGGGGGAGCTGGACGCCGCAGACCAGCGGGACGACGCGCTCGCTCTACGGGGTCAAGTGCGCGAGTGCCACCGCCTGCTGGGCGGTGGGCTTCGGGGGGACCATCGTGGCGACGAGCAACGGCGGGGGCAGCTGGGGCGCGCAGGGCAGCGGGACGGCGAGCCAGCTCAACGGGGTGAACTGCTCGGGCAGCGTGGTCTGCGTGGCGGTCGGGGCGGGGGGCACGATCGTAGCCACGGGGGACGGGGCGACGTGGAGCACGCAGGCGAGCGGGACGACGAGCGGCTTGAACGGGGTGCGCTGCGCGAGCACCACGGTCTGCTTCGCGGTGGGCGATGGCGGCACCATCCTCCGCCGCGGCTAGCCACTCGCGTCTCCGCTCAACAGGGGCCGGGAGAGATATTCTCCCGGCCCCTGTCTCTTTGATGGCAGTGCCCACCGGGCACTTCATTGACATAATATTGGGCGTCGGCGATGCCGGCAGCTCTCAGGCAGCTCGAACGCAGTGCTATCATATGGTTACACCTGATTGC
>Ga0209062_1003916_pt1 | contig 16411 bp, 15 predicted proteins | sample Coa_R2_2_FD_187158 | JGI IMG/M metagenome (GOLD analysis project Ga0209062, IMG submission 187158) | Surface soil microbial communities from Centralia Pennsylvania, which are recovering from an underground coalmine fire - Coalmine... | ecosystem: Environmental > Terrestrial > Soil > Unclassified...
GGCCGGCGGCAGTTGCGGAGGAATTCTTCGATCGCCGCGCGATTCTCCCCGGCGCTGCGGCCGGACGCGCGGGATGACGGGCGCATGGAACCCGGATTATAGCAGGCGGCATTGGGCGAGCCAGGAGAAGGGGGACTCGCATTCACACCATATCGGAAAATATTTTGACTCCGCACGGCCCTTTCCCTCGTTCCACTTACAAGAACCCGTCCGGCCGCCAGCAGCCGGCTTCTCCAGCCCGCCGTGGTACAGTCCGGGTCGAAGCGGGAGCGGCCCCGCCGAAGCGAGAGCGGCCCCGAAGCGGGAGCGGCCCCGAAGCAGGAGCGGCCCCGAAGCGGGAGCGGCCCCGAAGCAGGAGCGGCCCCGAAGCAGGAGCGGCCCCGAAGCAGGAGCGGCCCCGAAGCCCCGGCAATTCCGGCCAATTGTCCGGTTTTTCCATTCCTCCTCTGCCTCTTTTCAGTAACTTCGCGCGAAAGCGCCGGACAACTTGTCCGGTTTTGGAGAGGATTCGATGTCTGCACAAGATTGGCCGCTGCGCGCCGCGGTCACTTACCCGCTGCGCCGGAGAAGGCCGATTCGATCGTCGTCGGCAGGTGGCCGAAATCGAACCACTGCTGTTCGAGTCCGGCGGCTCCGATGCGCACGATGCGCAATCCCGAGGCTCCCGTGCCCAGCGGCTTCCCCACCGGCCCGGCGCTGATCATGTGCAGCGGCCCGGACTCGCCGGACGCCGCATAATGCAAATGACCGGCGAAGACGTACTCCACGCCGGCGGCGCTCAGCAATTCCAGGTACTTCGCCCGGACGGACTTCGGGATATTGAAATAACTGTCCGGCTCCTCGGCGTCGTGGACGAAGAACGGGATGTGCTGGAACACCACGACCCGCGGGACCTTTGCCTGACGCGCGGCGGCCAACTGCTCCTTGAGCCACTGCTCCTGGCGGGCGGCATCTTCGGGCGCGCGATCGGGGTGCTGGATCAGGCTGGAATCGAGAACGATGCCCTCGAAACCGGGATACGTGAACGTGTAGTAGTCCTTCCCGAAATGGCTGCGGTAGGCCGCCAGCGATTCCGGCGTGGGTTCGTTGCCGACGTCGTGGTTTCCGGCCACCGTGTAGAGCGCGATGCCGCTCTGCAGCTTGTGCGCGATGCGCTGGAATTCGGCGATCTGCGCCGCATTCCCGCCCTGGTTCACCAGGTCGCCGCAGATGACGACGAACGCCGGACGCAGCCGGTTGGCGGTGGCGATGGCGAACTCGAAGTTGGCCGTTTCTTGAGCGAAATCGCGGTTTTCCGTGTACATGCCGAACTGCGGGTCGGACATCTGCACGAACGTCAGGCCCTCCTGGCCGAAGCACCAGCCGGAGGCGAGGAAGAAGACGAGAGCGGAAAGCAGTCTGCGCATCAGAATTGCACCCTCAGGGAAAGTTGGAGAATCCGCGGATCGGCGGCGCTGCTGATTTTGCCGAACGTCGACGTGCTGGCGACGCTCGATCCGGGGGCGTTGAAGTGCGGTGTGTTCAGCATGTCGAAGAAGTCCGCGCGAAGCTGCGTGCGGAGCCGCTCGGAGATCGGAAACGTCTTGGCGAAGGACCAGTCGAAATTGAACAGGCCGGGCGCGGTGAGGAGATTCCGCGGGCTGTCGCCGAACGTTCCCAGGGCCGCGAGCGCGAAGGCCGAGGTGTTGAACCACTGGCCGATCGACGGCGACGCCACGCGGGGATTCGGGAGTACGAGATCCGCGCGATCGAGATTGATGCCGGAGAGCGACCGGTCCTGGCCGGACGTGACGTTGATCGGGAAGCCGCTGCGCCAGTTCCAGATGCCGGTCGATTGCCAGCCGCCGAATGCGCCCCGGATCAGCCTCGGCGAATGCGCCAGGAGCGGCAGGTTGCAGACGGTGAAGAAGGAGAAATTGTGGGTGACGTTCAGGTCGGAGAGGCCGTAGTTGAAGCGGGGGACGAAGGGGTCCGGATTTGTGACCGTCAACTGGACATCGGCGGATTCGTTGTCGAGGTTCTTCGAGAAGGTGTAATTCGCGACGAACGAAAGGCCGCTCGAAAAGCGGCGTTCGACCGTGAACTGGAACGCGTTGTAATTGGAGACGCCGCCGTTGCGCATTTCGATCATCGAGGCGTAGGCCGGGGCCAGCGGCCGGCGGGCGTTGGTGTTGGACGAGGTGGCGCCGGGTCCGTAAATGGCCGGGTCGATTTCATCAAAGGAGCCGAGGTCGCGGCCCTGCGTGCCGACGCACGCGGCGCGCATCACGAGGTTGCGGGCGAACTGGTGTTCGACGGTCAGGTTATATCCTCGCGTGTGGCCGATGTGCCAGTGGGGATCGAAGAACTGGTACGCGATGGGCAGCAGGAACGTGGTGGAAGCATTCGGATGCACCGGGGCGAACGGCGGGAACGGGTTCTGCGTCCCGGAGGAGCCGAATGGATCGGCCATCAGCACGCCGGTCAGGCTCACCGATGGGCTGAACGGCGCGTTCTGCACAAAATTGTTGTAAAGGCGCACGAACGGCTGGATGTAGAAGAGGCCCCATCCGCCGCGGATCGTGGAGGGGTGCGCGCCTTGCGCCAGCGAGTACGCGAAACCGAGGCGCGGAGCGAAATTGCCAACGTTGTTGTAAACGCCGCCCGAGGGGAATCCGGGATCGCCGGCAAACAGCATGCCCCTGGGAGCGAGCGGGAAACGCGTGGACTGCGCGCCCGGAATATAGCCGCCGACCTGTCCGGCCACGGGGTCGCTCCAGGGGAGGAACGGTTCCCAGCGCAGGCCGCCGTTGAGCGTGAGCCGGCTGGTGACGCGCCACTGGTCCTGGATGAACGCGTTGGCCTGCCGGCCGCGGGTGAACTTCGCCTTGCCGGCGGTCTGAACGAAAGTGGCGGCGCGGCCGGTGAGGAGATCGGCAAGGCCGTTGTTGGTGGCGGCGCCAGTGAACGTCAGGATCGGCTCTTCCTGGTAGCCGGTGGAGGAATCGAAGCGCGACCACGGCACGAACGTGCCGCCGAAGTGCACGGAATGGCCGCCGTGCATCCAGGTCAGGATGTCGGTCAGCTCGAAGTTGTCGCGAATCCACGTGCCGGGCGGCTGCGTGCCGCCCGAGCCCCAGCCGGAAAAGCCCGTCACCGTGATCCCGGTTTCCTGGAATTGCGTGGCCGGTTTGGTGGCGTTGATGTTGCCGAAGTCGAAGATGGAAAACGGCGCGGTGCGGGTCTGGACGGAATTGAGGATCAGGCCCGCGAAGTTCAGCGAGTTGACCAGGTTCGGCGTGATGCTCCAGGTGTCGCCGGCTTTGAAGGAGTGGGTGGTCTGGTCCTGCCCGATCTTATAGTTCAGCAGCGTGCCGCCGGCGTTCCAGCCGGGGTCCGTGTAGTGGATGCGGAAAAGGCTGGCGTTGATCTGGTGGGCGCCGGCATTGTAGTCCACCTTGCTGAGGAACTGCTGGTTGTCGTTCGAGGACGGCTGGGCATAGAGCAGCTTGCCGGTCGGATCGGCCGAGGTGGGGATGTGCGGCATCATCGCCAGCGCGATCGGCGAGAGTTGGGAAGCGGGGATGACGTTGTTCGGGTAAGCGATGCCGGTGACAGGGTCCTTGATCGTCTTCTGGCCGGTAAAGTCGCCGGTGCGCTCGGCGGCGGTGGGGACGAAGGCCGTGTTGCCGTAAGTGATGTTGGAGAGGATGGTGCGCTGCCAGGAGCCGAAGTAGAAGAGCTTGTCGCGCTTGACGGGGCCACCGATGGTTCCGCCGAACTGGCTCCGCTTGATGGCGTCCTGCTGGGGCGCGAAGAAGTTGCGCGCGTTGAGATCGCCGTTGCGCAGGTACTCGAACGCCGATCCGTGGATGGCGTTGGTGCCCGTTTTCGTCACGATATTGACGACCGCGCCGCCCGAGCCGCCGTACTGCGCGTCGAAGTTGTTGGTTTCGACGGTGAATTGGGAGAGCGCGTCGGGATTCGGAAAGCCGGCGTTCAGGTTGTTGAGGTTGTCGGTGTGGGAGGAGCCGTCGAGCTTGTAGCTGACCTGATCGCCCATGGCGCCGTTGGCCGAAACAGCGATGGTATCGCTGTTGGTGGCATAAGTGCCGGAATCGATCCCTCTGCCGAGCACCGTTCCGGGGGCCATGTAGACGAGCGTAGCGGCGTTGCGTCCCTGCAGCGGAAGCTGCTGGATGTAATCCTCGCCCACTACCTGCCGGACCGTGCCGGACTGCGCATCGACCATGGGGGCTTCCGCCTGGATCGTGACCGCAGTGGTCGTGCCCGCCACCGCGAGACTGAGGTTGACGGTCGCCGGGACATCGGCGTCCAGCCGTATGGCCCGCTGCCGGAAGCCGGCGAATCCGCTGGCGCTCACGCTGAGGTCGTAGACGCCCGGCGGAACGAGCGTGAACAGGTAGCGGCCCTGGGCGTCCGACTCCGTCTTTTTGGTCCAGTTCGTCCCCGCGTTGGTCAATTCCAGAACCGCGGAGGGGACGGCCGCCCCGGTTGGGTCGACGACGGTGCCGAGAAGGCTGGTGGTGGGAGCGGATTGGGCGAACAGCGGCGAGGCAAACACGAACCACGCGAGGAGGCGGAGCGCTTTCATGACCGGGCGTTTAGCTTAACATCCGGCGGTTACAGCGGGGAAACGAGCAGTTTCGATCTCATCGAGACCGAGGGCGGCCGCAGGCGCACGATCCAGGCGGGAAGGCGGCCTCGCCCGGAGTGCCGCAACCACGCGGATCCGATTGATTCCGCCCGCAATTCTCCTCTTGACTTTCAATCGCAAATTGCAATAGCATGATTGCAGATTGCAATATGACGCTCGGCGAGAAAATTCGCTACCTGCGGGAAGTGGAAGGCGCACTGCGCGGCCTCAATCGCGAGATCTCGCAGCAGGAGCTCGCCCGGATGATCCAGAAGGAACTCGGCAAGTCGATCAGCCAGAGCTATCTTTCGCAGATTGAAAGCGGGGCGCGGCCGCATCTCACCAACTCCACCCGGATGCTGCTGGCGCGCTTCTTCAAAGTGCATCCGGGGTATCTCGTGGATGACCCGGAAGGTTTTCAGAACGAGCTGATCTCCGATCTCGGGGCGCTCGAGGACAAGCTGGATCTGTGGCTGGTCGGCGGCGCGGAGCGCTTCTCCCGCGATGCCGATCTGCACCACGCGCTGCTGGCTGTCGCGCGCCATGCCGATTCGCGTATGTGCCTGATCCTGCTCGGCACGATCCTGGAAAATCCGGGGTTGGCCGAGCGGCTGATGGAGGTCTTGAAGCCGGCGGCGCAACCCGGCACGGCCGCGGCGGCAAAGAACCCGGCGGCGCCGGCGAAGAGCGCGCCTGGGAAAAATTCGAGGAGGCGTTTGTGACCTGGTCGGATTTCTATCTGGTCTGTTTCATCGTGGGCTTCGGGCTGAGCGCATTGGCGTTCCTGGCGGGCAGCATCCATCTGCCGCACTTCCCGCACCTGCACCTGCACCACGGGCACCTGCCCTCGCAGGGCATGGCGCGCGGCGGGGCGCGGGGCGGGGAACTGCCGTGGTTCAATTTCGGGACCGTCGCGGCGTTCCTGGCCTGGTTCGGCGGCACCGGCTATCTGCTCGAGCACTATTACTCGGTCTGGTTCCTGCTGGCGCTCGCGGTGGCGACCGTCAGCGGCATCGGCGGCGCGGCCATCGTGTTCTGGTTCCTGGCGAGGGTGCTGCTGGCGCACGAATCGCCGCTCGATCCGGCCGATTATGACATGGTCGGCGTGCTCGGGAAACTGAGCATCGGAATCCGCGCCGGCGGCACCGGCGAGTTGATTTACACGCAGCAAGGCACGCGCCGCGTCACCGGCGCCCGCAGCGAGGACGGCAATCCCATCGCGCGCGGCGCCGAGGTGATGGTTACGCGGTACGAGAAGGGGATCGCGTACGTGCGGCCGTGGGAGGACCCCCTCGAAGCGGAGTTCAAGCAAGCGGAGTTCAAGTAACGGCCGGGCTCCCGGCCAGAGAGGATATATGGAACATCCAGCGGTTGTCATCGGCCTGTTGTCGCTCCTCGTGATCCTGATGCTCATGGGAGTGTTCGCCAGGCTGTTTCGCAAGGCAGGCCCGCACGAGGCCCTGATCGTGTATGGTTTCCGCGGCACTCGCGTCGTCAAAGGCCGCGGTACGGTGATCTTTCCGATGGTCGAGAACTGCCGCGGGCTGTCGCTCGAACTGATGTCGTTCGACGTGGCGCCCAAGCAGGACCTTTATACTCGCCAGGGCGTGGCGGTCACGGTGGAGGCCGTAGCGCAGATCAAGGTGAAGTCCGATCCCGAGTCGATCCTCACCGCGGCCGAGCAGTTCCTCACCAAGCCGCCGGACGAGCGCGAAGGCCTGATCCGTCTCGTGATGGAAGGCCACCTGCGCGGCATCATCGGCCAGTTGACGGTCGAAGAGATCGTCAAGCAGCCGGAGATGGTCGGCGAGCGCATGCGCTCGACCTGCGCGGACGACATGAACAAGATGGGCCTCGAAGTCATCTCGTTCACCATTAAGGAAGTCCGCGACAAGAACGAGTACATCACCAACATGGGCCGCCCGGACATCGCCCGCATCAAGCGCGATGCCGACGTGGCTGCCGCCGAAGCCGATCGCGACACCGCCATCAAGCGCGCCATCGCCACCCGCGAAGCCGCCGTCGCCAAGGCTCAGGCCGACCAGGAGCGCGTGCTCGCCGAAACGCTCTCGCAGGCCAAGCAGGCCGAGGCCCAGCGCGATCTCGAAGTGAAAAAGGCCGAATACCTGGAGATGGTCAAGCGCCAGCAGGCGCAGGCGGATAAAGCCTACGAGATCCAGCAGAACGTCATGCAGCAGAAGGTGCGCGCCGAAGAGGTCACCATCCACCAGGTCGAAAAGGAGCACGAGGTCAAGGTGCAGGAGGCGGAAATCCAGCGCCGCGAGCGCGAGCTGATCGCCACCGTGCTCAAGCAGGCCGAGTTCGAGCGCAAGCGGATCGAAACGCTCGCCGAGGCCGAAAAGCAGCGCCTCATGATGGAAGCCGAAGGCAAGGCCGCGGCCATCCGGGCGCAGGGCGAGGCGGAAGCCGAGATCATCTTCAAGAAGGGCGAGGCGGAAGCCAAGGCCATGAACGTGAAGGCCGAGGCTTACCAGGAGTTCAATCAGGCGGCGATCGTCGATAAGCTGATCACCGGCCTGCCGGACGTGGTGCGCGCGCTGGCGGCTCCGCTGGCGAACGTCGATAAGATCACCGTCGTTTCCACGGGCAACGGAGACTCCGCCGGGATGAACAAGATCACCGGAGACATCGCCAAGATGGCGGCGCAGGTGCCCGCGCTGTTCGAGACGCTCTCCGGCATGCCGCTCAATGAGTTGTTCGCCAAGGTCCGGGTCATCGGCGATAAGGCCGAAAAACCGGGGGACAAGGCGAAAGGGGTGGGGCCGTAACGGGCCGTTGTAGGGGCCGGGCATTGCCCGGCCCAGGCCACGAGGAGTTAAGAAAATGGCACTTCTAGAAAGAGTCGCAACCTTAGTCCGGGCAAATCTCAACGACCTCATCGACAGGGCCGAAGACCCGGAAAAAATGATCAAGCAGGTGATCCTGGATATGCAGAACCAGTTGCTCCAGGTCAAGACGCAGGTCGCGATTTCGATCGCCGATCAGCACGTGCTCGAAAAAAAGCTGAAGGAGAACGAGGACGCCGAAGCGCAGTGGCGCGGCCGCGCTGAGATGGCACTCGACAGGCACGATGAGCCGCTCGCGCGCGCCGCTCTCGAGCGTTCGATGAGCCATAAGTCCATGGCCGAGAGCCTGCGGCAGCAGGTCGAGGACCAGAAGGCGCAGGTGGAGAATCTCAAATCGGCGCTGCTCAAGCTGCAGCAGAAGATGGTTGAGGCGCAGGCGAAGAGCGACACATTAATCGCCCAGCATCGCCGCACGCGTGCCATGGGCAAGGCCAATCAGGCTGGTATTTCGATGGGCGACGATTCGAAATCCGCCGCCTTCGACCGCATGAAGGAGAAGGTGCGGCACACGGAATCGGCCGCACAAGCGAAGGCCGAACTGCTCGCCGATGATGTCGAGGAGCAGTTTGCCGCCATGGAAAAGGAGCGGGAGATCGACCGGCTGCTCGCCGAGCTCAAGGCGAAACGCGGCTGATTCGTGCGGGCCGGACTCCTCCGGCCCGCGCCGGACCGAATACCTTTATGACTTACTCCTCCCGATTCGACTGGTATCTCTGCGCCGCGATCGCCCTGACCATCGGGGCGGTGATGCTCGGCGCCAATTACTGGGTCTGCGGGCCGCTGCTGCTGGTATTGCTCCTTTGCGCCTATCCGCAGTCCTACCGGACGGAGGCGGGCGAGCTGGTGATCCGCGAAGCGCTGGCGGAGCGCCGCATCCCTTATGCCGCCATTACTTCCGCTGCGCCCGAGGGCGGCCGTGTGCGCCTGCGTTTCGGGCTGGCCTCGCAGGTGTGGCTGGCGCCCGCCGATCCGCGCGCGTTCCTGGCCGATCTCGCCTCGCATACCCCGCATCTGGTCCGCTGCGGCGAGGAACTGGTGCCGCGCGACCGTCATGTAGAGTACTCTTTCAAGCCGCGCCGCGCCTATGGCGTGGGGTAAGTCGGCTAAAATGAGCACAATGGCCATTCACACCGATGCGGGCGGATTGGACGCGCGGCTGGTGAAGATCCCCGCCGCCGGTTTCGAAATGCCTGGCTATCAGGCCATGCCGCCGACGGGCGGCCCGTTCCCCGTGGTGCTGGTCGTTCACGAGATCTTCGGGGTCAATGAGCACATTCAGGATGTCTGCCGCCGTCTGGCCAAGCTCGGATACCTCAGCCTCGCTCCGGATTTGTTCCGCCGCCAGGGCGACGTCTCCGGCATGACGGACACGCGCGAGATCCTGGACAAGGTCGTGAGCAAAGTCCCCGATGCGCAGGTGATGGCGGACCTCGACGCTGCGGCGGATTTCGCCATCCAGGGCCAAGGGGACCCAGGCCGCCTCGGGCTGACCGGGTTCTGCTGGGGCGGGCGCATCGCCTGGCTTTACGCAGCGCACAGCGCGCGGCTGAATGCTGCCGTAGCGTGGTACGGGCGGCTGGCCGGCGATATCGACCGGTTGCATCCGTGCCATCCGGTGGATATTGCGGGGCAGGTCCGCTGCCCGGTGTTGGGCCTTTACGGCGGCCGCGATCCGAGCATTCCGCTCGATCAGGTCCAGCGGATGCGCGAGGCGCTGCGGTGGACGGACCGCAATGCCGAAATCGTGGTCTATCCCGACGCGGGTCACGCCTTCCACGCGGATTACCGTGAGACTTACAACGAGTCCGCGGCCCGCGACGGCTGGACGCGGATGCGTGAGTGGTTCCGGCAGTACTGCGTGGCGTGAGGATCACGAGGCCCGCAGCATCGGTTCGAGCGCCTGGGCTACCTGCTCGAATTCGCCCGGCCGCACCAGGCGGAAACGGAGCTCCAGCGTGCACAGGCGGGCCAGATCGCGCGCCATTTCCTCGGAGGGGACTTCGGGCGTGAGCAAATGGATCTGCCCCAACGCGATCCGGTACGGCACGACGCGCCATCGGCGCGCCGCTTCGAGCGGCAGGGCGCGCACGGCCCGCGGGTTCCAGTCGCGAGCCGGGGGCAGCCCGACCGCGATGCCGCTCTGTGCGCCGAGCGCGCGATAGACCTGCTCCTCGGACACTTCGCGCCGGTAAACCAGGTATTCGCCAAGCCGCAGGCTGGCGGGGCGGGTGCGCAACGCCTCGTCGAGCCGCTCCGGCGCGAGCGAGTGAGACCGCACCAATAGTTCGCCGAGCCGCGGGCGCCCGGCGGCGGCCCCGGCGCGCAGCGGGTACGCGTGATCCGTCTTATTCCAGGCGATGCCGCGGCCGCGCGCGGCGGCGGCTGCAAACTGCCGCAGCGCTGCCAGCGTGGCGAGGCCATTCACCAGGTTCCCCCAGAGGCTGCGCGCGGGCGCCAGCAAGCCCATGCGCCAACCGTAGATCCTCGCGCTGGCCGCGGTGCGCCATGCGATTTGCACGGCGGAGAGCGCCAGCGTCAGCGCGCAGAGCTGCGGAAGCCATGCCGGCCCTTCGGGATGCCATGCCCCGCCCGAACTCCACCAGCGCATGGCCGCATAGAGAAAGATCCCATTCGCGAGCGGCGCCAACAGGTTCCCGGCCAGGCCCTTGCGGTCGCGCCAGAGCCAATAGAGATCGCGCAGCGGCGCGCGCCATCCGTGGCGCTGCCAGCCCTGGAGCGCGATGCCCGCCACCCACCGGCTGCGCTGCCGCACGGCCGCGCGGAGACGCCGCGGGAAGTACTCGCGCGTGGCGATGGGGCCGGCGCCATCCCGCCGAAGCGGGAGGAAAATCTGCCGCGCGCCGCGGCGGTGCAGGCGGTAACCCGCGTCGTAATCTTCCGTGAGGCAGGCCGGGTCGCAGATCCGGCCGCCCTGGTCGGCGGCCAGCCGGTCGAGGGCCGCGCGCGCGAACCCGGTGCCGACACCGTTCGAAGGCAGGAAGCTGCCGAGAATCTGGCGCGCCGGGATATCCTTGCTCTGGTATTCGGCGAATTCATCGCAGTAGAGGCCATGGGTGAACTCGCTCGCCGGCGTTGCGAGCGGCAGCACGGGGATCTGCACCATCTCGAAATCGCGCGAGAACCAGTTGATCAGGCGAAGCGAGTCCGGATGCATCAGGTCCTCGGCATCATGCGTGACGATGACGTCAAAGCGCACGCCATTGTGCGCCTCGTAGGCTTCGAGATGGTAGTAGATCCAGTTCAGGCAGTCGCCCTTGGATGTGGGCCCGTCGCGGCCGCAGATCGCCGGATGCACGCGGGGAGAGCGCGCCGCCGCCTCGGACACCGCGCGCTGTGTCAGTTCGTCATTGGGGTACGCGCCGAGGAAAATATCATAGCGGGAATAGCGCAGCACCGAGAGATTGTGCTCGATCATGCGGCCGATCACCGCGTGCTCGCGCCACAAAGGCACAAGGATAGCGATCCGCCGCTCCGGGGCCGCTTCCAGGTCCGGATCGGCAGGCCAGAGAAAACTGCCGCGGCGCCGCGCCAGCACGACAACGGCGACGAACAGATCGTCCAGCCCGCTCAGCAGAATCCAGATTGCCAGAGGGGTTAGACCCAACGCTATCCAATGGTCGAATGCTTTGGCCAGGGCCGTATGAGACTGGTGCGGCGAGGCCGGCAAAATTCTCAAAAAAATCGCTTGACCCATATATCGGTCAGTGATATATCTGTGACCGATAGTCGATCGGCTATGCTTTCGAACCGCTCTCTTTCGGATTCTCAAAAGCAACTCCTGCCGCTGACACCGGCGGTGTTCTTCATTCTGCTGTCACTCGCGGATGGCGAGCGGCACGGGTATGCCATTATGCAGGACGTAAAGGTTCTCTCGGACGGACAGGTCAACATGGGACCGGGCACGCTGTACACCACCATCCAGCGGCTGCTCGATCTGGCCCTGATCGTGGAGACGGCAAGGTCCAAGAGCGAGGAAGGGCGCCGCCGGTATTACCAGTTGACCGGGGCCGGCAAGCTTTTACTGGAGACGGAGATCGGGCGCATGCGCTCGCTGGTGCGGCTGGCCCGCCAGAAAAACCTGAAACCGCTGGAGGCCCGATGACGACCTGGATCGGCGCGAGCTGTCAGGTGTACCGGGTCATCCTGTATGCATATCCTTCCCGGCTTCGTGCTGAGTTCGGCGAGGATATGTTGTCGCTGTTCGAGCAACAACTCGTGGATGCGCGCCGTAGCGGAGGCTCCCTGGAGGTCTGCCGGATTTGGGGGCGGACCTTATGGGAAACCGCGCATCTCATCGCGATGCCGTTCCCGGCGGCCGCCGAGTGCCGTATCGCCGCGATATCCCTGCTCGGTTCGTCGGCGCTATTTGCCTTTTTCTTTTGGGCGGCCGGTTTGGCGCGCCACTGCGTGAAGTGAAGCCAATGAGCACTCGCTGGAAGTATCTCCTTCTCTGCTTCGCGCTCACCTGGGCCGTGTGGATCCCAGGGGTGCTGCTCCATGCCGATGTTTCGATCCTGACGTTCGGCTCCGCCGGGCCGGCGTTGGCGGCGATCTGGCTTGCGCGTACGGGAACGCGACATCCTCAGCCCTCACGCCGTGCCGCTTACTTTGCGGCAATCTGGCTGATGACGCTGCTGGTGCTTGAAATCGCCCCGTCCGGTGGTGGTGGAATCGCGTGGCCCATGCGCAGGAATCCGTGGGCCTTGCTGGTGGCAGTATTGCCGGCCTGGATTCTCTTTGCGGCGTGGTCGTCCGACAGCGGCGTCCGTGAGTTTCAGCGCGCGATGTGGACGGCACGAAACTGGCGTTGGCCGCTCATTTCGTTTCTCGCCATTCCCGCGTACCTGCTCATCCCGGCTGCGATTGCCCGGCTTTTCGGATTGCCCCTCACAGCACCGCCGCGGCCGGACGGCTTCGGCGCGCTGGCGGCACTGATCGCGGTGTCGTTCGCTCGAAACTTTCTGTTCGCGGGGACATTCGAGGAGCCTGGCTGGCGCGGCACCCTCCTCCGCCAGCTCCAGACCAGGCACTCTCCGCTGGCGGCGAGCCTGTTGGTCTGGCTTCCCTGGATGCTCTGGCACGCGCCGCTGGACCTGACCGGTGGAGCGGCCCACTCCATCGCCGGCTGGCTGCAAATCCGCGTCATTTTCCTGATCCCCTTGGCCATCCTTCTGACCTGGATCTACAACCGTTCCGGCCAGAGCCTTCTTTGCACTGCCCTGTTTCACGCGGCGATGAATACGTTTCCGTTCGTCCTGCCCTATTCACGACCGATGCTCGCGCTCGTGTTCCCGTGGGCGATCTGGGTCATCGTTCAGGATCGTATGTGGCGCCGGCGCACTCAACCCGAGCCGGCGGCCGCGGCGCTGGCTGCCGGATGATGCGGTCCTACCGACTCCTGAGCGTGACCTTCGTATAGGCCACCTGAAAACCGAGCCGCTCATAATTCCGTTGCGATCCGCTACCCGGCAGGGTGGAGGCCGCGGCCAGCGCGCAGCCGCGCGCGAGGGCTTCATTGAGGCGGGCGGCGATGAGCTCGCGGTGCAGCCCCTGGCGGCGGTGGACCGGCGCGGTGCTATCGGCGAACAGGGTGGCCAGGCCGTCGTGGATCGCGAGCGCCCCGCCGCCGGCGAGCTGGCCGGACTCGGTCACGGCCAGATAACAGAAGGCGCCGGGCATGGCGAAAATCGCGCGGCCGACTTCCATTTCCTCATCGGTGAGCTCGGCCTGCTCGAAAAAACCGTGGCCGACCGCGTGGGACCACAGATCGGACTCGGAGGCGAGCGCGCGCCGCACCCGCGGCGTGAAGGCGATCTCCAGTCCCTCGAGCCGGCGCACCATCACGTTGTTAAACTCAGCAACGCCGTACCCGCGGGCGGCAAGGGCCTCCGTGAAGCCTGGATCGGCATGCGGGCAGAGGTCCACGGCTACGGGCGCGCCGCGGCTGCGGAAGAATGCCTCCATGGCATCGAGCTCCTGCGGGGAAACCGGTCCGTTCAGCCCGAGTCCGACGGCCTGGCTCAGCGGCGACGCGGGCCCGGCGAAGATGGCGCAGCCCCCGGCGATATCGAGGATCTCGGCGGCGCGGCCCGAGCAGCCCCGCGCGTTGGCGGCCTCGGCGGCTTCGAGGCGGCGGGCGAGCAGAGCATCGGCGAAGAGCAACATTCTGTGACAGTATGGCCCATCGATGCATCATAGGAGTATGGCGATCGAGACGTTGACCCTTCCCGTGCGCGGCATGACCTGCGGCAACTGTGCGCGCAGCGTGGAGCGGACGCTCGGCGGGACGCCGGGTGTGACGAAGGCCCAGGTGGAGCTGCAGGGCGAGCGCGCCATTGTCGAATACGACCCGGAACTGGTGACGCGCGAGACGCTCGTAAAGGCCGTGCGCGATCTCGGGTACGAAGTGCCGGTATGAAGGTGACCGCTCCCGAAAGGCTGGATCTGCCGGTTTCCGGAATGACGTGCGCCGCGTGCGCGCGGACCATCGAACGGACGCTTGCCCGCACGCCCGGCGTGGAGCGCGCGCGTGTGAATTTCGCCACCGCGACCGCCACCGTGGAATACGACCCGGAATGGGCGCGCCCCGGCGATTTCGTGGGAGCGATCGAGAACCTCGGCTATGGCGTCCCGGAAACCGAAATCCGGCCTGGCGCCGAAGAGCAAGGCTTGCGGCGCCGCTTCTGGGTGGCGCTGGCGTTCGCAGTTCCGGTGGCCGTTCTGGGCATGATGGAAGGTCCGGCGTGGCTGCAGCTTGCGCTCTCGCTGCCGGTGATTTTCTATGCGGGCGGGCCGTTTTACCTCGCGGCGTGGAAGGCGCTGCTCCACCGTTCCGCCAACATGAACACGCTGATCGCTCTCGGCACGGGCGCGGCATTTCTGTACTCGGTGGTGGAGACGCTGCGGGGCGGGGGAGAGGTGTACTTCGAAGCCGCGGCGGTGATCCTTGCGCTGATCCTGCTCGGCCGGATGCTGGAGGCGCATGCGCGGGGCAAGGCATCGGAGGCGATCCGCCGGCTGATGGACCTCCAGCCGCCGATGGCGCGCGTGGTGCGTGGCGGCGCGGAGGTCGAAGTGCCCGTCGAGCAGGTGCAGGCGGGCGACGTGGTGGCGGTGCGGCCGGGCGAGCGGCTGCCGGTGGACGGGCAGGTGGTGGAGGGCGAATCGGCGGTCGACGAATCCATGCTGACGGGCGAGAGCCTGCCGGTGGACAAGCGGCCGGGCGCGGCGGTGTTCGCGGGGACGATCAACCGATCCGGGGCGTTCCGCTTCCGCGCGGCGCAGGTGGGGCGGGGAACCGTGCTGCAGCGCATGATCGAGATGGTGAAGCGCGCGCAGGCGTCGCGTGCGCCGGTGGCGCGGCTGGCGGATGTGGTGTCCGGCTATTTCACGCTGGGGGTGCTGGCGGCGGCGCTGGTGGCGTTCGCGGTCTGGCTATTTTTCGCGCCGTTCGCTACCGCGATGGTGAACGCCGTGGCGGTGCTGATCATCGCCTGCCCCTGCGCGCTGGGCCTGGCGACGCCGGTTGCGATTTTGGTGGGCACGGGCCGCGGCGCCGAGCGCGGCATTTTGATCAAGGGCGGCGAAGCGCTGGAGATGGCGCATCGCATCGATACGGTGCTGCTGGATAAGACCGGGACGGTGACGCGCGGCGTGCCGCGGGTAACCGCGATCGCAGCGGCGGAAGGCTGGAGCGAAGAGGAAGTGCTGCGCCTCGCGGCGAGCGCGGAGCGGCATTCCGAGCATCCGCTGGCGAAGGCGATCGTGGCCGCGGCCGCGGAGCGCGGCATCACGGCCGATGCGGCCGAGGGGTTCGAGGCGGCGGCCGGCGTCGGCGTGCGGGCGCGGGTTGGCGGGCGGATGGTGGAGGTCGGGCGGCCGGGCGCGACGGTGACGGTGGATGGCGTGCGGGCCGGATCGATCGAGATCGCCGACACAATCAAGCCCGAAGCGGCGGCGGCGGTCGAGCGGCTGCGCGCGATGGGCCTCGAGGTGTGGATGATCACGGGCGACCGCCGCGAGACTGCGGAGGCGATCGCGCGCGAAGCCGGGATCGAGCACGTGCTCGCGGAGGTGCTGCCGGACGGGAAAGTGGCTGCGGTGAAGAAGCTGCAGGCGGAGGGCAAGCGCGTCGCGATGGCCGGCGATGGCGTCAACGACGCCCCCGCGCTGGCGCAGGCGGACCTGGGGATTGCGATGGCTTCGGGCACGGACGTGGCGATGGAAGCGGGCGGCATCACCCTGATGCACAACCGGCTGGACGGCGTGGCGGAAGCGATCGAGCTTTCGCGCCGAACGATGCGGATCATCCGCCAGAATCTGTTCTGGGCATTCGCGTATAACACGCTGGGAATTCCGGTGGCGGCGCTGGGGCTGCTCTCGCCGATGGTGGCGTCGGCGGCGATGGCGCTTTCGAGCGTGACGGTGGTGACGAACAGCTTGCGGCTGAAGTGAAGGCTACTGGAGCTTGATCGTGACCATATTCGAGGCCGTGCCGTCCGCGACAATGTAGACGCTCGCTTCGCCCGTCCCGGTCAGGCTCGGAGGGAGCGAGAGATTGACCTGATCCAAGCCGGCAAAATTCCCCTGCGGGCCGGCGTACAGCACGGGCACGGATTGGCCGGCCACGAATGCCTGCACTGCCGACGCGCCGCGGATCCCGGTACCGAAGAGCGACAGGTAAACGGTCCCCCCGCTCAAAGAGAGGGGAGACGACAGGCAACTCAGCGGCACCCCAGGCTGGCAGGAGAAAACCGGCAGTTGCCCGAGCGTGCCGGCTCCGTTGGCCTGCAACGCCACAGCGGCGGCCACCCCCGCGCCGTTGCTGTTCATCGAATACAGGCCGGGAGCAATGGCTGCGATCGTAATTTTGCCGGTCAGGACGACC
>Ga0209062_1003917_pt1 | contig 16409 bp, 13 predicted proteins | sample Coa_R2_2_FD_187158 | JGI IMG/M metagenome (GOLD analysis project Ga0209062, IMG submission 187158) | Surface soil microbial communities from Centralia Pennsylvania, which are recovering from an underground coalmine fire - Coalmine... | ecosystem: Environmental > Terrestrial > Soil > Unclassified...
GAGCCCGAGCCAGAACAGGTGGCTGTATTTGGCGAGGATCGCAAAGTCCCAGACGTAATGCATCACGGCCCCCGGTCATGGATCAAGCGCGCGACCTCTCGGAGGCGGCGGTGTCAAAGGTAGCGAGTTGGCGAAAAGGCGGCGACATCGAATGACGGCGAGCGTCCCGTGATCATGGCGGCGATCGCCGTGCCTGTCGCAGGTCCCGTGGTGAAACCGATATGCTGGTGGCCGAAGGCAAGCCAGAGGCCCGCATGGCGGGGCGCGGCGCCGATCATCGGCAGGCTGTCGGGCAAGGTCGGCCGCGCCCCGCGCCAGGCGTCGCCGACGGCCTCGCCGAATTCGGCAACGCCGCGCGCCAATGGGATCACCGCCTCGAGCTGCGCAAGCGAGGACGGCGCATCGCGCGCGGTCAGCTCGACGCCGGAGCTGACGCGAATGCCGTTCTGCATCGGTGTCATGACAAAGCTGCCGTCGGCATCGTGGATGGGGCGATGCAGGGCTCGCGCCAGGTTCGGCCTGAACTCCCGGTGATAGCCGCGCTCGAACGCCAGCGGCACGCGATAGCCGAGTGGCCGCAGCAGATCGGCCGACCACGGGCCGAGCGCCACCACGACATGCCGCGCCGCGATCGCGCCGCTCGCCAGCCGCACGCGCCAGCCGTCGGTCTCCGCCGCGATTTCCCTGATGTCCGATTGCACGATCCGGCCGCCGCTTCCGGCAAACATCCGCGCATAGGCCTTCGTCACGTCGCCGGGCGAGTCCACCGACGCCGTCTGCGTGTGCAGGAGCCCGGCCTTGTAGGCCGGCACGATGTTCGGCTCGAGCGCGGAGATCGCCTGGCGATCCAGCACGTCGCTCGCGATCCCGTACTCCGCGAGCAGTGCCTGCTCGGCCTGCGCCGCAGCCATGCCGTCGCTGCGCCATGCCTTCAGCCAGCCGGTCTCGCGCAGGCGCGCGGACGCGCCGGCCTGGACGATCCAGTCGCGGTGCAGCTTCAGCGACGCGCAGATCAGGCCATGCAGCGCCATTGCCCGCGGCTTCACATGCGACGGCATCGCGCTGGCGAGGAAGCGGACCAGCCAGCCGACATTGCCTGCCGCCCACAGCGGATCCCAGCGCAGCGCGGCGTGGCGGTTGGTGAGGTAGCGCGGCAGGGCGGAAAACAGCGACGGCTTGTTGAACGGGAAGATCGAACCGGAGGAGAGCACGCCGGCATTGCCATAGGACGTCTCGCAGCCCGGCTCACGCCGGTCGACCAGGACCACCGACAGGCCATGCCGACGGGCCGCAATCGCCGCCGACACGCCGACGATGCCCGCGCCGAGCACGATGACATCCGATGGTGTGCTCTCCGCCATCGCCCCGACCTGCAACGCTACATCAGCGTCAGCCCGCCATCGACCGGCAACAGCACGCCGGTGATGTGGGAGGCCTCCGGCGACAGCAGGAAGGCAACCGTTGCCGCCACTTCGCCGGGCTCGGCGAGGCGCTGCAGCGGATTGGCCCTGGCGACCGCTTGCCAGGTCGCGGGGTCGAGCGCTCCCGATCGTCCCTCATCCTTGCGGGTGTAGCCGGGCGCGACAATGTTCGCGGTTGCGCCTGACGCGGCGAGCTCGATGGCAAGACATTTGACCAGGGCTTCGAGCGCCGCCTTGGCCGCACTCGAGGACGGAAAGGTGCCGTTGGGCACGAAGCGATGCGCATTGAAGCTGGAGATCGCGACCACGCGGCCCTGCGGCTTGCGCGTGAGATCGGGCAGCGCGGTGCGCACGAGCTCATGAAACGCCGCCGCGATCACCGCAAACGACCGCTCCAGCCCCTCGCGCGGCAGATCGGCAAAGCTGCGCCGGTCCGCAAAGCCCGCCGCATGCACGATCGTGTCGATCGGTCCGAGCGTTTCGCGCGCGGCATGGACAAGCTCGGCCGCCGTTCCCGTCACGGCGAGATCGCCGCTGCGCCATTCGACCCGCGCGCCGGCCCGCGCGCAGTCCGCCGCCACCGCCTGCAGCCGCTCCAGCCCCGCCGCTTCGCCGCCCTGTCCATGCAGCATCAGGCCTTGATCCGGCCCTGCCAGGCGCCGCGCGATGGCCGCGCCTATGCCGGACCCGCCGCCGGTGATGATCGAAACGCGCATGTGGTGTTGTTTCTTGTGTCCTCGATGGAGCGAACTATAAGTCTCGCCCCATCTTTTTCAAAGCAAACTCCCAGCCATCACCGTCACCCCCGCGCAAATGGCTTCGCCGTTTGTCGCTGGAGGCGCCGTCGCGAAGCGGCGGCCTCGAAGGGCGACGGCCCCGCTGCGCGAGCCGGGCCGTGCATCCTTCGAGACGCGCTTCGCGCTCCTCAGGATGACGGGTCGAAAGTTTCGCGCGCCTCTGCATCACTGAACGAGATGTCATCGCAGATGGCAGGCCACCCAATGGCCGTCGGCGCTTTGCTTGAGCGGAGGCACCTCCTGGCTGCAACGGGCCTGCGCGATCGGGCAGCGGGTGTGGAAGTGGCAGCCGGAGGGCGGGTTGGCCGGGCTCGGCACCTCGCCGACGAGGCGAATGCGCTGCCGCTTCACCTTGGGATCGGGAATCGGCACCGCCGACAACAGGGCTTCGGTGTAGGGATGCTTGGGCGCGGCATAGAGCGCGCGGCTCGGCGCGGTCTCCACGATGCGGCCGAGATACATCACCGCGACGCGGCGGCTGATGTGCTCGACCACCGAGAGATCGTGGGCGATGAAGAGATAGGCGATGGAGAATTTCTGCTGCAGATCCTCGAGCAGGTTGATCACCTGGGCCTGGATCGAGACGTCGAGCGCCGACACCGGCTCGTCGCAGATGATCAGCTTCGGCTCGACCGCAAGCGCGCGGGCGATGCCGATGCGCTGGCGCTGGCCGCCGGAGAATTCGTGCGGATAGCGGCTCATGTGATCGGCCTTCAGCCCGACGGTCTCCAGCAGTTCGGCGATGCGATCGTGAAACTGCTGCTTCGTCTTGGCAAGGCCGTGAATGACGAGCGCTTCGCCGATGATGGCGGCGACCGTCATGCGCGGGTTCAGCGACGCATAGGGGTCCTGGAAGATGATCTGGATGTCGCGCCGGATCGCGCGCAGCTCATCGCCGGAGAGCGACAGCACGTTCTTGCCGTCGAACACCACCTTGCCCGAGCTCGGCTCGATCAGGCGCAGCACGCAGCGGCCCGTGGTCGACTTGCCGCAGCCGGATTCCCCGACCAGGCCCAGCGTCTCGCCGGCGTCGATCTGGAAGTCGACGCCGTCGACGGCGCGGATGGCGCCGACCTGGCGGCGCAACAGGCCGCCATGGATCGGGAACGCCTTGGTGAGATTCCAGACGCGGAGCAGCGGCTCGCTCATGCGATTGCGGTCTCCTCGGCGCGGATGCAGGCCACCTTGTGGCCGCTCTCGATTTCACGCAGCGGCGGCTGGGCGCGCAGGCATTCGTCGATCGCAAAGCGACAGCGCGCGGCGAAGCGGCAGCCCTCCGGCGGATCAATCAGCCTGGGCACGCTGCCGGCGATGGTCTCCAACCGCTGCTTGCGCTGGGCGGCGAGATCGATGCGCGGGATCGAGCGGATCAGGCCCTGGGTGTAGGGATGGCGCGGATTGCCGAACAGGCGATTAACGTCGGCTTCCTCCACCACCTTGCCGGCATACATCACCGCGACGCGCTGCGCGACCTCGGCGACCACGCCCATGGCGTGGGTGATCAGCATGATGGACATGCCGAGCCGCGACTTCATGTCCTGCAACAAATCGAGGATCTGCGCCTGGATGGTCACGTCGAGCGCCGTGGTCGGCTCGTCCGCGATCAGAAGCTTCGGATTGCACGACAGCGCCATCGCGATCATCACCCGCTGGCGCTGGCCGCCGGAGAAACGATGCGGATAGTCATGGACGCGCGCTTTCGGATTCGGAATCTGCACCAGCGCGAGCATCTCGATCGCGCGGGCCAGCGCCGCGCGGCGGCTCAGGCCCTCATGCTGCTGGATCACCTCGCAGAGCTGGTCGCCGACGGTGTAGACCGGATTGAGCGAGGTCATCGGCTCCTGGAACACGATGGCAATCTCGCTGGAGCGGATCCCGTCCATCTCCTCGGCCCCGAGCGGCACGAGGTCGCGGCCCTGGTAGAGGATCTGGCCCTCGACGATCCTGCCCGGCGGCATCGCGATCAGCTTCAGCACCGACAGCGCGGTCACGGTCTTGCCGCAGCCGGATTCGCCGACCACGCACAGCGTCTCGCCGCGGTCGATCGTGAGGTCGACGCCGTCGACCGAGCGCACCATGCCTTCGTCGGTCTTGAACCAGGTTTTCAGGCCGCGGATGTCGAGCAGCGGCCCGGTCTGGGTGACCTGTGCGTCCATCACATCACCTTCCGCGGATCGAGCGCGTCGCGCAGGCCGTCGCCGATGAAATTGATGGCGATGACGGTGAGGAAGATCGCGCCGCCCGCGAACAGCGCCCAATGCGGGGCGATATCGAGATAGTCCTTGGCGTCGAACAACAGACGACCCCAGGTCGGAATGTCGGGCGGGAAGCCGAGGCCGAGGAAGGAGAGCGTCGATTCCGCGATGATCGCGGCCGCCACGTCGATGGTGCCGGCGACGATCACGGGGCCCAGCGCATTGGGCAGGATGTGCCGCACCACCAGCCGCAGCCTGGAGGCGCCGAGCGCGCGGGCGGCCTCGACGAATTCCTTCTCACGCAGCGACAGGAATTGCGCGCGCACCAGCCGCGCCACCGACATCCAGCGGAAGCCGCCGATCACGAGCACGATCAGGATGAAGGTGCCGCCCTCGGGTCCGACCAGGTTCTTGAGGATGTCGCGGAACAGATAGATCACGAGCAGCAGCAGCGGCAGTTGCGGCAGCGACAGGAACAGATCGGTGACCCACATCAGCGCCGCATCGACCGGTCCCTTGGAGAAGCCGGCGATCGCGCCGATCACGGTGCCGGCGAACAGGCCGACGGCCATGGCGGCAAATCCGACCGCAAGCGAGATCCGCCCGCCATAGATCATGCGCGCCAGAAGGTCCTGTCCGAGATCGTCGGTGCCGAACGGATGGTCCCAGGACGGCGGCGCCAGCCGCGCGGTGAAATCGATGTCGTTGATCGGCACCGGCCAGAGCGTCGGCCCGACCAGGATCGCGAGCGCGAGCAGCACCAGCACGACGACGCTCGCGGCCGCCAGCCGATGCCGGCGGAAGCGGCGCAGCGCCTCGCGGCCGGGCGAGAAGCGGCGCTCGCGCCCCTTGGGCGGGCCTGCCGCCTCAACTGAAGGAGATGCGTGGGTCAAGCCAACCATAGATGATATCGGCCAACAGGTTGAAGAGAACGACAAGGCAGGCGAACACGAAGGTGACCGCCATGATGACGGGCGTGTCATTGGCAAGGATCGCGCTGATCAGGAGCGAGCCGATGCCGGGAATGCGGAAGATCTGCTCGGTGATGATGGCGCCGCCGAACACGGTCGGCATCTGCAGCGCCACCAGCGTCACCACGGGGATCAGCGCGTTGCGCACCACATGCTTGATGATCACCTTGCGCTCGCCGATGCCCTTGGCGCGCGCCGTGGTGACGTAGTCGAGCTTGATGACGTCGAGCACCGCGGAGCGCACATAGCGGGTATAGGATGCGGCCTGGAACAGGCCGAGCACGGCGACCGGCATGATCGCCTGCTTGATATATTCCCAATACCATTGCCAGCCGCTCGCATTGATGTCGGCGCGATAGACGAAGGGCAGCCAGCCGAGATTGACCGAGAAGATCAGGATCAGGAGCAGGCCGGTGAAGAAGGTCGGCAGCGAGAAGCCGATGAAGGCAAAGGTGTTGGCGAGCTGGTCGAAGATCGAGTAGGGCCGCATTGCCGCATAGACGCCGATCGGGATCGCCACCGCAAGCGCAAGCAGCTGCGCGGTGCCGACCACGTAGAGCGTGGTCGGCAGCCGCTGCAGGATCAGGGTGTCGACGTTGACGCGGCTCGCAAAGGAGAAGCCCCAGTCGCCGTGCAGCATCGCCACCAGCCAGTGCAGGTAGCGCACCAGGATCGGATCATCCATGCCGAACTTGATGCGTAGCGCCTCGCGCACCTCGGGCGGGATGTTCGGGTTCGAGGCGAGCTCGCCGAACGGATCGCCCGGCGCCAGCGCCAGCAGGACGAACAGGATCAGGCTGATGCCGAGCAGGCTCGGTACGGCCACGATCAGGCGTCTGAGCAGGTAATTCCCCATCGCTCCTCCGCCTTACGATCTTGAGGTGGTCATGCAGCGTCGTTGCGCGCGGATCAGATATCGCGATACCAGTTCGCGATCTGCCAGAGATCGTTGTCCCAGCCACTCTCGTGCACGACCATGCCGGTCTTCAGGCCGATCGCATTGCGGCGGTTGATTTCCGGCAGGATATAGTGATCGCCGACGACGAGATCGTTGAGCTTGATAAACATCGCGGCGCGCTTGACCGGATCGAGCTCCTTCTCGGCCTGGCGATAGGTGTCGTCATAGTCCTTGTTCTGCCAGCGCGAGATGTTGCGGCCCTGCCATTTGTTCTCCTTGGTGGCGGCTTCCCACGAGCAGAACTGGTTCATGAAGAATTGCGGGTCGGCCTGCGGCATGGTGGTCTGGTACATCTCCATGTCGCAGTAGAAATGCGGATAGGTATCGGGATTGGCGGCGTCCGAGGAGAAGAACACGGAGGCGACCACCGATTTCAGCTCGACCTCGATGCCGGCCTTCTGGCAGGCCTGCTTGATGATGGCCTGGTTCTTCTGCCTGGGCGCATTGATCGAGGTCTGGAACACAAGCTTGAGCGGCTTGCCGTCCTTCTCGCGGATACCGGACGATCCCTTCTTCCAGCCGGCCGCCTCGAGGATCTGGTTGGCCTTCTCGATCGAGAACTCGAACTTGTTGTTCTTGGAGTGGAAGCGATCGGGAGCGTTGAGGAAGTCTGCGGTCGCGACGCCTGCGCGGCCATAGATGAACTTCTGCACCGAGGCACGGTCGATCAGGAGGTTGATGGCCTCGCGCACGGCCGGGTCGGAGAACAGCGGGTGCTTGGTCTTGATGCTGGCGCGCTCGCCGTCCACCTCGGTCCAGGGATCGGTGACGTTCAGCGCGATGTATTCGATATTGCCGGTCGGCGTCAGCGTCGCCTTGCCCTGGCCGCCGGCCTCGAGCTTGAGCAGGATCTCGTCCTCGACCTGAAGGTTGTAGGCGTAGTCATATTCGCCGGTCTGCAACACCGCGCGCGCCGCGGAGACGGCATCGCCGCCGCCCTTCAGTTCGACGCTGTCGAAATAGGGCCTCCCCGGCTGATGATAGTCGGGGTTGCGTTTGCCGGCGACAGTATCGCCGGGCTTGAAGTCGACGAACAGATAGGGGCCGGTGCCGACCGGCTTGAGGTTCGCCGGCGCGTCGCGCGATTTGCCGCCGGCATAATCGACGAACAAATGCTTCGGGATGATCTGGCCGAAGGCGGCGACAAAGGGATCGGCCCAGAACGGGGTCGGCTGGGCGAAAGTCACGCGGACCGTGTGGTCGTCGATCTTCTCGCAGACCTTGATGCCCTTGTAGCTGCCGATCGACACCGCCGCGGTGTCGGGGTTCTTCGAATATTCCCAGTTGAAAACGACGTCGTCGGCCGTGAACGGCTGGCCGTCATGCCATTTGACGCCCTGTTTCAGCTTCCAGATCACGCTGAGCCCATCCTCGGCAAGGCCGCCATTGTCCTTGCTCGGGATCTCGGCGGCCAGGATCGGGACCAGATTGCCGTCCCGATCCCATCCGGCAAGCGGCTCGTAGAACAGGCGGCAGGCCTCCTGATCCTTGGTGCCGATGGCAAAATGCGGATTGAGCAGGGTCGGCGCCTGCCAGAACAGCAGCTTGAGCGGGCCTCCGGCGCCCTTGGGCGGCTTGTAGGACATCGTGCTCTCGGCAGCCATGGCGACCCCGGACGCGCTCAGCATCATGCCCGCCATCGGTGCGGTGAGCCCCAATCCGACCATGCCCCGCACAAAGGCGCGGCGCGACAGTCGCCCTTCCTTGACCTCATCGATGAGGTTTCGAAGTTCCTGCTCGTTCATCGGGTGGCTCCAGAATGGCACACGTAACAACGGCAACTCTATCGCGGCGCGCTCATCTCGGCGTTGGCCGCCCCAGTTGCCGGGGAGGGGTGGGAAAGTGGATCAGCTTAGTCGCCGCCTGTCAAAGCAGATTCCGGGCCAACTTTTGGCGAAGACACGCGGCTTTGAAGAGCGGAATGTCTCCCCAATGTCGTGCTGGCGAACCAGGCCGGCAGCGGCGATGTTGGCGCGCCTTTGCCGACGGCTAGCGCCTCTCGCGCTTCATCCGTGCGAAGCGGACGCTTTGGCCGTCGGGCATGCGGGTGGCGACGAAGCCGGCGGCGAGGCACGCCTCGCGCTGCGGCATCTTTTCCTGCGGGCTGCGCAGGCTGTCCCACCAGGAGGCGCGGTGCGCCGCGCGCGGCAGCGCGCGACCCACGATCTCCTCGATATCTTCGAAGCTCAGCACCAGTTCGTCTCGCTTCTGCTTCATCAGGTAATCGCGCAGAGCGTCGTAGTCGTTCACGAGCAAGTCCCTACATTCAGTCGGCCACGGCAGGCAAGGAACCGTTAACTGATTAATGCGGCGTTGTCGCCACTTAAGCCGCCGGCAATGATTAAGGCGCATGCAAGGAGGGCGTCGGGAAAAAATTTGATTTTTAGAAATTGCAGCGGGCATGGGCAAACGCTCCGGGCGGTTTTCGGTCAGGCTGTTGATCGCCTCCCTCGTGGTGACGGTGATCGGCTTTTCCGCGATCTGTGGCAGCGTCATGCTGGACATGCGGCGCGGCGTCGAGGAGCTGGCGCGTCAGTCGCTGGAGAATCTCGCGACCGGCGTCGAGGCCGATATCAGCCGCAATATCGAGATCTATGATCTCTCGCTGCGCAACGTCGCCAACAACATCACCGCACCGGAGATATCAGGCGTCTCCAGGCCGGTGCTGAACCTGATCCTGTTCGACCATGCCGCCACCGCCAAGCATTTCGGCGCGATCCAGGTGTTCGATGCGAGAGGCCAGGTCACCGTCGACGCGTCGAGCCTCGATCCGGCACCCGAGAACCGTGCCGGCGAGGAATATTTTACCGTTCATCGCGACAATCCCGATGTCGGGCTCTTCATCAGCCGCCCGATGCTGCACCGGGGCGCCTATGCCATCGTGCTGAGCCGGCGCATCTCCGGCACCGACGGACGCTTCCTGGGCGTGGTCGCGGGCTCGATTCGCTTCTCCTATTTCCATGAGCTGTTCGGCTCCCTCAGTCTCGACCAGGGCGACAGCATCACCGTGCTGCGCGCCGACCGCACCATCATCATGCGCACGCCGTTCGACCTCGACGTGATCGGCAAGAGTCTCTACGAGCGGCGCGACTGGAATCCGGACAACCTGAAGGAGGGCGGCTCCTATGCCGGCACCGGCCCGGTGGACGGGACGGCGCGGCTCTATGTCCGGCGCGGCGGCAACGGTCCGCTCGCGGTGATCGCGGGCAAGCCGCTCGATTCCATCTTCAGGCTCTGGCGCATCCAGGCAAGCCGCATCGGCGCAATCATGCTGGCGCTGATCGTATTCGCGGTGGCGGTGACGCTGGTGCTCGGGCGGGAGATCAACCGCCGGGCCCTGGCCGAGAGCAAGCTCGAGGAACTCGCCACGACCGACGCGCTCACGGGCCTGCGCAACCGGCGCAAATTCGATCAGACGATCGAGGCCGAATGGCAGCGCGCGCTGCGGCACGGGACGCCGCTGTCGCTCCTGATGATCGATGCCGATCATTTCAAGGCCTTCAACGACACCCATGGACACCAGGCGGGCGACCAGGTGCTGGTCGGGATCGCCATCTGCATCTCCGACTCGGTGCGGCGTGCCGGTGATTGCGCGGCGCGCTATGGCGGCGAGGAGTTCGCCGTGCTGCTGCCGGGCCTTGGCGCAGCGGGAGCGACGCATGTCGCCGAGACCATCCGCCAGAAAGTGCTGGTCTGGTCCGGCGACGACAATGTCTGCACGGTCAGCGTCGGGATCGCCACCGTGACGCCGACCTCAGCGATGGATTGGGCCATGCTGGTGCAGGCCGCCGACAAGGCGCTCTACGCCGCCAAGGCCGCCGGCCGCAATTGCTGCGTGCTGGCCGCAGGCCCGGCGCTGTCGCTGGCGGCGTAAGGACCGTCATTGCGAGGAGCGAAGCGACCAAGCAATCCAGAGTCGGTGCGTGACTCTGGATTTGCTTCGCTTCGCCCGCAACCAACGGAGCAAGTGACGGCAGCGGCGCCTATTTCGCCAGATATTTCTTCATCTCCTCGCGCAGGCCGTCGCGCAGGTCGGAGCGGGCCATGGCGTAGGCGATGTTGGCGCGCAGGAAGCCGGCTTTGGAGCCGCAATCGTGGCGCTCGCCCGCGAACTCGACGCCGTAGAAGTTCTGGGTTTCGCTCAAGCCGATCATGGCGTCGGTGAGCTGGATCTCGCCGCCGGCGCCGCGCTGCTGGGTGGCGAGGATTTTGAAGATCTCCGGCTGCAGGATGTAGCGGCCGGTGATGGAGAAGTTCGACGGCGCGGTGCCCTTGGCCGGCTTCTCCACCATGCCTGCGATCTCGAACATGCTGCGGTCATGGCGCTTGCCGACGGCGCAAATGCCGTATTGATGGGTCTGGTCGGCAGGCACCTCGTGCATGGCGAGCAGATTGGATTTGGCCGGCAGCGCTTGCGCGGCTTCCACCATCTGCTTCAGGCAGCCCGGCGAATGCAGCACGAGTTCGTCCGGCAGCACCACGGCAAACGGTTCGTCGCCGACGATGTCGCGCGCGCACCACACGGCGTGGCCAAGGCCGAGCGGGGCCTGCTGGCGCGTGAACGAGACCGCACCGGCCTGCGGCTGGTCGCGCGCCAGGATCGCAAGCTCGGCCGTCTTGCCGCGCGCTTCCAGCGTCGCATCGAGCTCGTACATGCGGTCGAAGTGATCCTCGATCGCAACCTTGTTGCGGCCGGTGACGAAGATGAAATGCTCGATGCCGGCCTCCCTGGCCTCATCGAACACGTACTGGATCAGCGGCTTGTCGACGATGGTCAGCATCTCCTTGGGCATGGCCTTGGTGGCGGGAAGGACGCGGGTCCCGAGGCCGGCGACCGGGAAGACGGCTTTGCGGATTTTCATGGGTGTGAACCGGGTATCCTGTGGGGGGGCGAGCGATGCGGGACCTTGGCTAATTTGGTAGTCGCTTTGCGGCTGGGAACAAGGGTAACCCGCGCCTAACGTTAAAAGTTGATTTTTGTTAAACTCTTGGAAACCGGGAACGGGCCTCCTGAAAGCCGGATTTCTCGGGACAGGGTAGGACATGGCAAGACGCATGGAACCTTTGGTGCTGACGCTGGCGAGTGCGCTTTTGGTCGCAGCCGCTGTGCTCGGGGCAGGTGAGGCGCGGGCGCAGTCGCAAAGCGGCGGCGGTCTCTCCAGCCTGTTCGGCGGCCTGTTTTCCGGATCCAAGGCTCAGGCCCCCGCCGGCAGCGGCGTCACGCCCGGCGGGCCCGTACCCTGGAGCGGCCAGGACGGCGCCTCCGGCCATCCCCTGATGACGGCCGACGCAATCCGCCAGGCGGCCGCGAATTTCGACAATTGCATCGCCGGCATGTGGCCGGACGCCGCACGCCGCAACATCAGCCAGGACAGCTTCCAGCGCTATACGGCCGGGCTCTCGCCGGACCTGCACATCATGGACCTGCTCGACGCGCAGCCCGAATTCACCAAGTCGATCTGGGACTATCTGGACATCCTGGTGAACGACAATCGGCTGGCCATGGGCCGCGATACGCTCGCCAAATACAAGGCGCAGTTCGATGCCACCGAAAAGGCCTACGGCGTCGACCGCTATGTCATCGCCGCGATCTGGGGCATCGAATCCAACTACTCGACCCAGGTCGGCGACCGCAGCGTGCTGCAATCGACCGGAACGCTCGCCTGCATCGGCCGCCGCCAGGGTTATTTCCGCGAGGAGTTTCTGTCGGCGCTGGAAATCCTGCATCATGGCGACCTGCACCCCGAGCAGCTGCACGGCTCCTGGGCCGGCGCCTTCGGCCCGACCCAGTTCATGCCGACCGCCTTCAAGCGCTATGCCGTCGATGCCGACGGCGACGGCAGGAAGGACGTGGTCGACGACGCCGCCGACCTGATCGCCTCCACCGCCAACAACCTCAAGAAGGACGGCTGGCAGACCGGCCAGACCTGGGGCTACGAGGTCAAGGTCCCGCAAGGCTTCAACTACATGCTGGCCGACCGCGCCAAGACCATGACGATCGCGCAGTGGGAGCATCTCGGCATCACGCGCGCGACCGGGCAAGCCTTCCCGAACGGAAACGAAAAAGCCTATCTGCTGGCGCCGGCCGGCGCCGAGGGGCCGGGCTTTCTGATGCTGCAGAATTTCCGGGTGATCATGAAATATAATCCCGCCGAGGCCTATGCGCTGGCGATCGGCCATTTCGCCGATCGCTTGCGGGGCGGGCAGCCCTTCGTGCAGCCCTGGCCGCGGCAGGAGCGCCAATTGTCGATCGCGGAGCGGCTGGAACTGCAGCAGCTGCTCGCCCAGCGCGGCTTCTACCGCGGCACCCCGGACGGCCAGTTCGGCGGCGAGACGCGGCAGGCCTTGCGCAATTTCCAGGCCTCCATCGGGGTGCCTGCGGACGGATTCGCGTCCGCCGATATGCTGGAACGGCTGCGTGGGCATTGAAACGACCCTGTTTCAGGCCTGAAAGGAACCGTGAACAGCCCATTTCGCCGCCGGCCTTGACGCGGGCGGCATGGGATCGATTTATGACCAGAGAATTCGCCCGTTTGCGGCCCCATTGCGTTATTATGTCCGCAGGCTGACGCCAGACCCACTTCGCGCCCGAAAGCCGGATGAGACAGAAACCCCTGAAGAGGCTCCTGACCGAGGCCGGCCCGCTGCTCGCGCTGGTGGTTTCGATCGCGCTCGTGGTCGGCATCGTCGGGCCGGCGTCCGCGCAGTTCTTCAATTTCGGCGGACCCCAGCGTCCCGCCCCGCGCGGCGGCGGCTGGTTTGGCGGCGGCGGCGGTGGCGGTGGCGGCTGGTTCGGGGGCGACTTCTTCTCGCCGTTCCGCCAGGAGCAGCCCAAGCAGCGCGTCTATCAGGATTTCTCAAAGGCCCCGCCGCCCGAGAAGCGTGATCCCAACATCGTTCCCGAACGCAACGTGCTGGTGCTCGGCGACGGCATGGCCGACTGGCTCGCCTATGGTCTGGAGAGCACCTATGCCGAGCAGCCCGAAATGGGCGTGATCCGGCGAGTGAAGACCACCTCCGGCCTGCTCCAGTATCAGCCCAAGGGCCCGCCCGCCGATTGGGCGGCGGCCGCGCGCGACATCCTCGCCACCGAAAAGCCCGACGTCATCGTGGTGATGCTCGGTCTCAACGACCGCATCCCGATCCACGAGCCGGTGGTCGAGAAGAGCGACAAGGACAAGGACAAGGGCGACAAGGCCGCAGAGAAGGACAAGAAGAGCGACAAGACCGCCCGCAAGCCGGACGGCAAGCCTACCGATTCGAAAGCCAAGGACGGCGACGCCGCCGCGAAGCCCGACGAGAAGGCCGCCGACAGCGAGTTGCCGCAGGACGATGCCGAGAATGCCGATGCGCCGATCACCGCGCCGGAGAAGGCCGCGCGGTCGCCCAACGGCGTCTATCAATTCCGCGACGATCGCTGGGTCGAGCTCTACGAGAAGAAGATCGAGGAGATGATCGGCGTCGCCAAGTCCAAGGGCGTGCCGGTGGTCTGGGTCGGGCTGCCCGCGGTGCGCGGACCGAAGGGCACCGCCGACACGCTGTTTCTGGATTCGCTCTATCGCGACGAGGCCGGCAAGGCCGGCATCACCTATGTCGACGTCTGGGACGGCTTCGTCGACGAGGCCGGCCGCTTCATGCAGAAGGGCCCGGACTTCGAAGGCCAGCCGCGCCAGCTGCGGTCCTATGACGGCGTCTACTTTACCTCCTACGGCGCCCGCAAGCTTGCGCATTACGTCGAGCGCGAGATCACGCGGCTGCTCGCCGCGCGCTCGGGGCCGATTGCGCTGCCGACCGAGCCTGCGACGCCCGACTCCAACGTCGTGCCGGGCCAGCCCGCGCCGCGCCCGCTTGCCGGGCCGATCGTGCCGCTGGTCGCCGCAACCGTGAACTCCGACCAGTTGCTTGGCGGCCCGGGAACGCGCCCGGCGGCGGTCGATGCGCTGGCGGCGCGGACCCTGGTCAAGGGCGAGCCGCTCAATCCGCCGGCCGGGCGTGCCGACGATTTTGCCTGGCCTCGGCGCGAGGTCGGCTACGAGCCCGCCAAGGGTGATGTGCCGGTCGCGGCCAGGGAGCCGGCTGCGTCCGGCGCCGCTGGAGCGGCTGCGCCCTCCGCCGGCTCCGCGCCCGACGTCGCTGCGGTCAACCCCAATTCGCAGCAGAAGCAGGCGCCAAGGAAACCGTCACAGGCACAGCCGGCGCAATCGGCGGGGCCGAACGTGCGGGACTTCTTCGGCTTCGGCTCGCCTGCGCCCGCCCCGGCGCCCAGGCAGGTCGCGCCGCCGAAGCCGCCGCAACAGGCGCCGAACGTGCTGCGGCCGCCGGCCAATGTCGGCCGCTCGGCTCAGGTGCAGTAGTTATCTGCCACGCGCTCGATGCCCGCCTCGCCCCGCTTGCGGGGAGAGGCCGGATTGCATCGCCAGATGCAATCCGGGTGAGGGGGGTCTCAGCGCACGCCTCTGTCACCGAATTTGTGGGTGCGGCCCCTCACCCCACCCTCTCCCCGTGAGGACGGGGAGAGGGAGTGAGAGACCGGCCGCGTGGCCTCGCCAAACTTCAAAGAATCAGCCCGCCATCGACCACGATGGTCTGCCCGACGATGTAGGACGACAGCGGCGAGGCGAGGAATAGCGCGGCGCCGGCCATGTCGGCGGGTGTGCCCAGCCGCTTCAACGGGATCCTCTCCAGGGCGCCCTCCAGTCGTTTCGGATTCGCCGTGGTCACCCTGGTCATCTTGGTGTCGACGAGCCCGGGCGCGATGCCGTTGACGCGGATGCCGTCTTCCGCCCAGGCCTCGCCGAGCGTGCGCGTGAGCCCGACGGCGCCGGTCTTTGACGCGTTGTAGGCCGGGTTGCCCATGGTGGAATGATAGGCCGCGGTCGAGCTCACGATGATCAGGGAGCCTTTGCTGTCGCGCAGCATCGGATGAAATTTCGTCGCGCAGGCCATCAGGCTCATCAGGTTGACTTCCAGCACCTTGCGAAACCCGGTCATCTCGAACTCGCCGCGCCGGTAGATCACCGCGCCCTGCGCCAGCACCAGCACGTCGAGTCGCTCGAAATAGGGATTGAAGCGCTCGACGGCCGCAGCGTCGGCGACATCGAGCCGGGTGTAATCGAGCCCTTCGAGATGCGAGCCTTCGTCGACCGAATAGTCGGCGGCGCTGGCACGCGTGCCGCATACCGCGACGCGCGCGCCGTGGGCACGGAAGGCCTGCGCGATGCCGTTGCCGATGCCGCTGGAGCCGCCGATCACCAGCACCTGCTTGCCGCTGAAGTCGAGCTCATTCATAGCCTCACTCCTCGTTCGAACATTCCTCCCGGCGGAAAGCCGGCCGATTTTTTTTCTTGTCGCGGTTTGACCGGGTCCGGCATTGGTGCCAGCCTGCCGGGCGCGCGCAAGTCTCTAGGGCAAGTCTCCAACGCAAGTCGCCAACCCAAGTCTCCAAGAAGCGAGCGTCAGATGTCCGATGTCAAGCAGCTCAGCCGGTCGGTCAGGGGATTGACCGTGCTGGTGACGGGCGCGGCGAGCGGCATGGGCCGCGCCACCGCGCATGTCTTCGCCGACGAAGGCGCGCGCGTCGCGGTGACGGACTTCGATGCCGACGGTGCGCAGCGTGTCGCAAGTGAAATTGCCGAGCGGGGCGGCACGGCAAGAGCCTGGATGCTCGATGTCGCCGAGCCCGCCGCGATCGAATCCGTCGTCGCCGATGTCGCGGCGCAGTTCGGCGCGCTCGACATCCTCGTCAACAATGCCGGGATTTCCGTGCGCGTCGCAATCGACGATCCCGCCTATGACGAGGCGTGGGGACGCGCGCTCGCCGTGATGCTGACCGCGCATCAGCGCATCATCCGCAGCGCGTTGCCGCATCTGCGCCGCTCGCAATGCCCACGCATCGTCAATATCGCCTCCACCGAAGCGCTCGGCGCCACCGCGCTGCACAGTCCCTACGCGGCCGCCAAGGCCGGCGTGACCGGGCTGACGCGTTCGCTGGCCGTGGAGCTCGGCCGCGAGGGCATCACCGTGAACTGCATCTGCCCCGGCCCGATCCGGACCGCGATCACCGACCG
>Ga0209062_1003918_pt1 | contig 16409 bp, 14 predicted proteins | sample Coa_R2_2_FD_187158 | JGI IMG/M metagenome (GOLD analysis project Ga0209062, IMG submission 187158) | Surface soil microbial communities from Centralia Pennsylvania, which are recovering from an underground coalmine fire - Coalmine... | ecosystem: Environmental > Terrestrial > Soil > Unclassified...
ACCCCTGACGCTCTCCATGGTCGATATCGGATCGCTCGTGGCCGATAGCGTCAAGCTCTTGTCGCATCAGGCCAAGGAAGCAGGCGTCGATCTCCGGCTGGTCGTCAAGCCAGGCATCGGAGAGATCGAGACCGATCGCACGAAGCTGTCGCAGATCGTGCTGAACATGACGACCAATGCGGTGAAATTCACGCCGCGCGGCGGCACCGTCACGGTGGAGGTCGGCGCGGCCGCCGAAGGCGGCGCCTATGTGATCATCGTGCGCGATACGGGGATCGGCATCGCCGCCAAGGACATGCCGGATGTCATGCGCCCCTTCGGACAAGTCCGCAGCGCGCAATCCGGCCGGCCGAAAGGCACCGGGCTCGGAATGCCTTTGACCCGCCAATATGTCGAGATGCTCGGCGGCACCCTGTCGGTCGCGAGCCAGCCGGGTCGCGGCACGGCGGTGACCATTGTCCTGCCGCGCTTTCCGCCGGTCGCGGCACGCGGCCGGGCGGCGGTCGGCGAAGCCGGAGCGTAAGATGCCGCACGCCGCAGCGGGATTTGGCGGCCGTCATCTGGACCGGCTTCTCGCGGTCGATGACAGCGCGGATTCGGCGGAGCTCGTCGCGCGGATCGCGATGAAATGCGGCTATGAAGCGCGGGCGGTCTCCGATCCCAGGTCGGTCAGCGCTTTGATTGCCGAATGGAATCCCGACTTCGTGACGCTCGACCTCTGCATGCCCGATACCGACGGCATCGACCTCCTTTCGGTGCTGAAGACGGCGGGCTTCTCCGGAACGATCATCATCATCAGCGGACAGGACGCCTGGTTCCGCAAGGCGGCATCCCGGCTCGCCCAAACGCATGGCCTCACCGTCGCCGGCGATCTTCAGAAGCCCGTCGATATATCGCTGCTGCGCGCGCTGTTGGACCAGTCGGGCTGGGCGGAATCCCGCCTGCGGCGCTAGTCCCCGGTTTTCTGCGCTGCCGCCTTGGCCTGCTCGAAAGAGCGGGCAATCTCCGCGGTCCTGCGTTCGTCCAACAATCGCCTGGCCAGCGGAAAGATCTCGTTCTCTTCTTCCTCGACGTGATGCTCGACATCCTGATCGAGATCGGCGATCTGCTCCGCCCAGCTCGGATCGTCTCGATCGGCCCGATCGAGCGTGGCCAGCGCCTCCTTGACGTCGCCATGCTCCTCGAGCGCCTCTTCGATCAGGCTCTCGGCTTCGTCGTGATCCCGCAGCGCCGGGTAAAAATACTTTTCCTCGAGCTCGGTGTGGATTTCCAACTCGTGCTTGAGTTCGGCGAAGAGGCGGTCGCGTGCCTTGCCTCCTTCGCCGATTGCCTCGCCAAGTCGTTCGAAGAGACGCTTGGCCTTTTGGTGATCGCGTTTGATGATCTGATAAAGATCCATCGGGCCACCCTTCCCCCGCCGTGACAGAAGCATTCCTGCCCCTCTGTCCTTTAACGACGGGCGCTCTGTTCAATTCCCGACCGGCCCGCGCACATAGGAGTGGCGCGATATCACCTCGAAATGCATGGTTTCGCTGGAAGATCCAAGCCGATAGCATGGCGGTCGCCACACACCGCCCGTTCATCCGGGCAGGACGGGGTCATGAAATTCGGCGTCTTCGATCATGTCGACCGCAGCGCGGTGCCGCTCGGCGAACACTATGAGAACCGGTTGCGGCTCATCGAGGCTTACGATCGCCACGGTGCCTATGCCTACCATCTGGCCGAGCACCACGCGACGCCCCTCGGCATGGCGCCGTCACCCAGCGTGTTCCTCGCCGCGGCGGCGCAGCGCACGCGGCGGCTGCGGTTGGGACCGCTGGTCTACACGCTCGCCCTCCACCACCCGCTGCGGGTGATCGAGGAGATCTGCATGTTGGACCAGATGAGCGGCGGCCGGTTCGAGATCGGCGTCGGCCGCGGCATCTCTCCCTATGAGGTCGGCTATTACGGCGTCGATCCCGCCGATGCGCAGGCCATGTATATGGAAGCCTTCGAGGTCATTCTCCGCGGCCTGAGCTCGACGCGGCTGAGCTTCGAGGGAAAGTTCTTCCGCTTTCGCGACGTTCCGATCGAGATGGAACCGGTGCAACGCCCGCATCCGCCGCTCTGGTACGGCCTCGCGCGCCCTGACGGCGTCCCCTGGGCTGCCGCGCATGCCGTCAATATCGTGTCGAGCGGACCGCCGACGCTGATCCGCCAGATCACCGACCGCTACCGCCGCGAATGGGCGGCACTCGGCCATCGTCCCGAGACGATCCCGTTGATGGGAATGACCCGATCGATCGTCATCGCCGAAACGGACGATGAAGCGCTGAGCATCGCGCGGCGCGCCCATCGATGCTGGTACGCCAGTTTCATATTGCTCTGGGAGAAGCACGGCTCGCGACCGCTCAACGCCTTTTATCCCGACAATTTCGACGATGCGCAGCGTGGCGGCTTCGGCGTTGCGGGCTCGCCCGGCACGGTCCGCGATGCGCTGTTGGCGCAAGCGCGCGAGGCCGGCAACAACTATCTGGTCTGCCGGCTCGCCTTCGGCGATCTCTCCTTCGCGGAATCCCGGCGCTCCCTCGAGATGTTCGCGCGCGAGGTCATGCCGGCGCTGACCGCAGACCAGCCAGACGCCGGCTAGGGTTGTCGGCGCCGCCGAACATCCCCTACCCTGCCCGCCATCAATCGACGGGCAGGCGATGACATGGATGCTTCGACCGACGGCAATGACCTGGCTTTGATGAAGTTCGGCGCCGGACAGCCGGTATCCCGAAAGGAGGACCCGACTCTTCTCCGCGGCGAAGGGCGCTACACCGACGACATCAACATGCCCGGCCAAGCCTATGCCGTCATGGTCAGGAGCCGCCATGCCCATGGCGCGATCCGCGGCATCGACATGTCGGCAGCGCAAGCGATGCCGGGCGTCCTGGGCGTCTACACCGCCGCCGAGTTACAGGCCGCCGGCTTGGGCGCGATGAAATGCGCGATCCTCTTTCCCAACCGCGACGGATCGCAAATGAAGGCGCCGCCGCGGCCCGCGCTCGCGACCGGGCGCGTGCGCTTCGTCGGCGAAGCCCTGGCCTTCGTCGTCGCCGAGACGGCGGCACAAGCAAGAGACGCGGCGGAAGCGGTCGAGGTTAATATCGACCCCTTGCCGGCGGTGACGACGCCCACCGCGGCGCTTGCCACGGATGCGCCGCAACTCCATGAAGAGGCGCCCGGCAATCTCGTGCTCGACTATCACTATGGCGACAGCCAGCAGGTCGAAGCGGCCTTTGCGCGCGCGGCGCATGTGACGCGGTTGAAGCTCATCAACAACCGCGTCGTGGTGAACGCGATGGAGCCGCGATCGGCCATCGGTCATTACGATCGCGCGGCCGATCGTTGGACGCTTCAGGTCGGATGCCAGGGCGTCTTCGGCCTGCGCAACACGCTCGCCAAGGACATTCTCGGCGTCGCTCCCGAGAAGGTACGCGTCCTCACCGGCAATGTCGGCGGCTCCTTCGGCATGAAGGCCACTGTCTACCCCGAATATGTCTGTCTCCTTCATGCCAGCCGCGCACTCGGACGGCCCATCAAATGGACCGATGAGCGCTCCGAGAGCTTCCTCTCCGACCATCATGGCCGCGACCACCAGATGAATGCCGAGCTGGCGCTCGATGCCGAGGGCCGATTTCTCGCGGTTCGGCTGACCGGCTTCGGCAATGCCGGCGCCTTCATAAACCCGCCGCTTCCGGTGACGATTAACGCAGTGAAGAATGTGGTCGGCGTCTATCGCACGCCCGTGGTCGAAGTCTCCTCGAAGGTGGTGTTCACGAACACCACGCCGGTCGGCGCCTATCGCGGTGCCGGACGCCCCGAAGGCAACTACTATATGGAGCGGCTCATCGACACCGCGGCGGCGGAGATGGGGATCGACCGCATCGAGCTGCGCCGGCGCAATCACATTCCGCCGGAGGCGATGCCCTACAAGGCGCCCTCCGGCATGCTCTATGACAGCGGCGAGTTCACGCCGCTGCTGAACAAGGCGTTGGCGCTCGCGGATTGGGAAGGATTCGCGCGACGCAAAGAGGAAAGCCGTGCCAAGGGCAGGCTGCGCGGGCGCGGGCTCGGCAGCTATCTCGAAGTGACGGCGCCGCCGTCAAAAGAGATGGGCGGCATTCGCTTCGAGAGCGACGGCACCGTGACGATGTTGACCGGCACGCTCGATTACGGCCAGGGTCACGCCTCGCCCTTCGCCCAAGTCCTCGTCGATCGGCTCGGCATTCCCTTCGAGCGTCTGCGCCTGGTGCAGGGCGATAGCGACGAGCTTCTCGTCGGCGGCGGCACCGGCGGTTCGCGATCGATGATCGCCAGCGGGCAAGCGCTTGCCGAAGCGAGCCAGCAGGTGATCGAGCGCGGGCGCCAGATCGCCGCCTTCCTCTTCGAGACGGCGGTCGCCGATGTCGAATTCAGCCGTGGACGCTTCGCGGTGGTCGGCACCGATCGCGTCATCGGCCTCATGGAGCTTGCCGACCGCATCCGCCGCGGCCTCGCGCTGCCGGCGGAGGTTCCCCAATCGCTCGATGTCACGCATGTCTCCAACAACCCGCCTTCGGCCTTCCCCAATGGTTGCCACATCGCCGAGGTCGAGATCGATCCCGATACCGGCGCGGTCGCGGTGGTGAAATATTCGATGGTCAATGATTTCGGCACGATCATCAATCCGCTGCTGGTCGAAGGCCAGTTGCATGGCGGCGTCGTGCAAGGCATCGGGCAAGCGCTGAGCGAGCGGACGGTCTACGACGATGACGGGCAGTTCGTCACCGGCTCCTACATGGACTACGCGCTGCCGCGCGCGGAGGAGGCGCCGTGGTTTCGCTTCGACAGCCATTCCGTTCCCGCCAAGACCAATATTCTCGGCGTCAAGGGCTGCGGCGAGGCGGGATGCGCCGGTGCGTTGTCCTCCATCATGAACGCGGTCATCGACGCCTTGTCGGCGTACGGCATTCGCCACATCGACATGCCGGCGACGCCCGAGCGGATCTGGCGCGCGATCCGCGAGGCGCGGAAGGGCTGAGCGCTCAGCCGGTTCTGCGGCCCGGCGGAAGCGGGCTCGCCGGCGGCAGGTCCATCTCGAGTATGGTGATGTGGAGAGCGTAGGAGACCTCGCCCTCGTCTTCGTCGCGATGGAGCACGCCGATGAACTCGTCGCCGATCCGAACTTCCACCGGCGCCCCGCGCCTTGCCGGCACATCGATGGCGATGCGGTCATTGGCGAAGGTCTTGCGCAAATAGTCCTGAACGCGCGCGATTTCGTTCGGCTTCATGGCACTCCACCCCAGGGCTGGTCGTCGCTCTTGAAGAGTGCCTTAACCAATTAGCGCCCGCAGGACAAGCGGCTGCGTGTCGCTCGGACGACGCTTCGCACGACCTCACGGATGAACGTCGCTGAAGGCGCTCAGTCCGGCGGTGAGCTGCGCTGCCGTCGCTGGATCAAGTTGCTGGTCGTTCGGCGGCGGCGGTGGCGGGGGAGATGCCGGCGGCGATGCCGAGGAAGATGCCGGCGGCGCGGTCTGCGATCGCCTCTCCGCATTGCGGCGGTCGATCTCATCGGCAAGCCTGCCGCGAAGCTCCTCCCGCTGCTCGTCATACTCCTTCTCGCTGATCTGGCCCGCATCGACCTTTTCCGCGCCGGCCAATCGGGCGGCCAGCGCGAAGCGAATGAGGTCCATATAGGGATAATCGGCCTTCTCATAGGCGGCGATGATTGCCGGATCGGCGCACTGCTCGTATTCCGTCAGGCTTTTCAACTCGCCGCTCCGAAGGCGCTGCTGGCAAGCCTCGCGGATCGTGTGCATCTCCTCGCCAGCGGATTTTATCGCCGGGGTGTCGGTGGCTTGCGGCAACAGATTGCACCCGGCGAGCAGCGCCAGCAAAGCACCCCAAGCGGCGAAACGTCCTGCCGATATCATCGAACCCGTCCTTCTTTCCGATCGTGACACGAAGGCGAACGCTCATGCCCAGCACGGTGTCCTCTCGAGGTCGGAACCTGCGCCGGCCGGCGGCCGTTGCCAAAGGATATTCCGAACGCTGAAAGGATGGGCGATGCGGCGTTTATTATGGGTCGTGATGGTGGCCTCGGCGCTCGCCTGGAGCGGCACGGCTCTGGCCCAGGAGCGGCAAAGCCAGGGTTCTGGCGCACCCCAAGGCCGCCAGCAGCAGCAGGACCACCAGCAGGGATCGAGCGAAGCACCGGATGCGAAGAGATCAGGCTCGCTGTCGGATGAGCTGTCCCGCTCGGGCGGCGTGATCCACCCGGCGCCGACGGGCGATCAGGGCGTCGTCGCGCCGCCTGAGAAGGGCGCCGGCAGCACGCCCGTGATACCGCCACCGGGCACGCCGGGCGGCAATCCCGACCTCAATCCCAAGTAAGCCATCGTCCACGAGAGCGCCATGGAGAGCCCGCTCGAAATCGTCTTTCACAATCTTCCGCCGTCACCCGCGATGGAGAGGGAGATCCGCAGCAGAGTGGCGAAGCTGGAGAAACTCTATCCGCGCCTCACCGGCTGCCGGGTCTCCGTCGAGGCGCTGCACAAGCAGCATCGCCGGGGCAATGTCTATGAGGTGCATGTCGAAATGATCCTCCCCGGCGGGGAGCTCGTGGTCAGCCGGGAGCCTCATCGGCCGAAAGAGCGTTACGCCAGTCCAGATGCCTATACCTCGCTGCGCGATGCCTTCAAGGCGGCCGAGAGCCAACTAAAGGAGTTCAAGGCGCGCCGGCAGGGCGAGGTGAAGACGCATGAGGCAGCGATGCGCGGACAGATCGCGCAGCTCTACCCGCGCGAGGACCATGGATTCATCCTTACCAATACCGGCACGCAGCTCTATTTCCACCGCAACAGCGTGATGAATGACGGCTTTGCCGAGCTGAAGCGAGGCGATCCCGTCCATTTCGTCGAGACGGTCGGCGACACCGGACCGATCGCCGCAAAGGTGTGGCCGGCGGCCGCAGGCGGCCCAGAGACTCCATAGATCAAGATAGATCAAGCACCCGCGGTTCTCGGGCGCGTCGCCGCATGCGCGACCTCTGGCATGCGGCGCCCGCATGGGTGTAACGATTGACAATGTCGATCGATCGACATAGATCGCTCCGCCACCACGGGCGTTTCGGGGAGAAGCTGCATGGATCCCGAGATCATGCGGTATCGGTCGAGCAGTTGCCAGCGGGGCGAAGGCACCCGCCGCCGCATCCTCGAGACGGCGATCGAGGTCTTTGGCACCTACGAATATGACGGCGCGAGCACGCGGATGCTCGCCGAACGGGCCGGCGTCAATCTACCGGCCATCCAATATTATTTCGGCAGCAAGGAGGGGCTGTACCGCGCCGCGATCGAGCAGATCATCCGCGATATCGAGGAGCGCATGTCGCCCGTTGCGGCCCATGTCACGGCGCGCTTGGCGGAGACCGATCTCGACCGCGGTGGCGTGCTCGACCTGCTGCATCTCCTGCTCGACAACTTTGCCGAGTTCGTGCTCAGCGGCGATCAGCCGGAAGCGCGCAAACGCCTGCTCGTCCGCGCGGAGGCCGATGGCATGAACGCGCTCGAGCCGCTTCAGGCGAGCATGGCCGAAAACGTGGTCGGTCCCGCCCGGGCGCTGGTCGGTCGCTTGATCGGCCGCGCCCCGGAGGATCAGTGCACGGGTCTTCGCACGCTCGCGATCCTTGGGCAGGTCGGCGTTTTCTGCAATCGTGGCGCGCGCCAGGGTCTCGGCTGGACCGAGATCGGCGGGGATCGCGTCCGCGCGGTTCAGGCGATCGTCCGCGAGCACACCGCGGCGATCTTCGCGGCGATCGGCCCATCGTGAGCACCGGCATGACCACGAAGCTGTGCCGCCTGATCCTCGGCGTGGCGGCAATCGGTGGGCTGGCCGCCTGTACCGTGGGTCCCGACTTCCTGCGCCCCAAAGCGCCGGAGGCCCAGGGTTACACGCCCGAGCCGCTGCCGGCGCGGACGACGGCCGCCCGGGTCGGCGGCGGCGAGGCGCAGCGCTTCGTTGCCGGCCTCGACATACCCGGGCAATGGTGGACCTTGTTCCACTCGGAACCACTCAACGCGCTGATCGAGCGCGCGCTCAAGGCCAATCCCAATATCGCGGCGGCGCAGGCGGCGCTGCGCCAATCCCAGGAACTCGTCTACGCGCAGCAAGGCGCCCTCTTTCCTACCGTCGGCGCCAATGCCTCGGCCACGCGCGAGAAGAGCAGCGGGGCGGCTTTCGGCATTCCCGGCCTCTCCTCGATCTTCAGCGTGAGCACGGCGCAGCTCAGCGTCGCCTATGCGCCCGACATCTTCGGCGGCGTCCGGCGCGCGGTGGAATCGGCCGAGGCGCAGCGCGATGCCGAGCGCTATCAGCTTGAAGCGACATATCTGACGCTGACCTCGAATGTCGTCACCGCGGCGATCCAGGAAGCATCGCTGCGCGCGCAGATTGCCGCCACGCAAGACATCATCGACTACGAGAACCAGCAGCTCGTCGTGCTCCAGCATCAGTTCGATCTGGGCGGCGCATCGAAGGCGGCCGTGCTCGCGCAGGCCGCCACGCTCGCGCAGACCCGGGCGACATTGCCCGGCTTGCAAAAGCAATTGGCGCAGACGCGCAATCAACTGGCGGCACTCGCCGGCCAGCTTCCCAGCGAGGCGATGGCCGAGCGCTTCGAGCTCTCATCCCTTCAGCTTCCCGCGGATTTGCCGGTGAGCCTGCCGTCCCGGCTCGTCGAGCAGCGGCCCGACATCCGCGCCGCGGAGGCGCAGCTTCACGCCTTCAGCGCGCAGATCGGCGTCGCCACGGCGCGGCAACTGCCGCAATTCTCGCTCACCGGCAGCTTCGGCAGCGTCGCCTCGCCGATCACCAATATCTTCTCTCCTCATACCGGCGTCTGGAGCATCGGCGCCGGCGTGACGCAGACGCTCTTCGATGCCGGCACGCTGCTTCACCAGAAGCGCGCCGCGGTTGCCGCATTCGATCAGGCCGCGGCGCAATACCGCAGCACCGTGTTGACCGCATTCCAGAACGTCGCCGACGCCTTGCGCGCGATCCAGTCCGATGCCGATGCGCTCGCCGCGCAAGTCGCCTCGGTGCAATCCGCGGCCGACAGCCTCGAATTGTCGCGCCAGCAATTCCAGCTCGGCGCCATCACCTATCTTTCGCTGCTCACCGCGGAGCAGACCTATCAACAGGCGCGGATCAACCTTGTGCAGGCGCAAGCCAACCGCTACGCCGATACCGCGGCACTGTTCCAAGCGCTGGGTGGCGGATGGTGGAACCGCCAGGACGCCGTGTTGACCGACAATAGCGACGGATTCTGGCCTTGACCCGTGGGGAACAACGAGGCGCGTTCGGCGCGGAGTGAGATTCGATGATAAAGCGGATGATTTTGATGCTGCTCGTGGTCGGCGTCATCCTCGGCGGAGTCTTCGGCTTCGAGGCTTTCCGTACGGTGATGATCAAGCGGTTCTTCGCCAGCCACGGCGCGCCGCCCCAAACCGTCGCCACCGCCGCCGCGTCATCGCAGGAGTGGCAGCCACAGCTCGAAGCGGTCGGCAGCCTCAGGGCGGTGAACGGCGCCGATCTGTCGCTCGAAGTCGCCGGCATCGTCGACGCGATTCACTTCAAATCCGGCGACGAGGTTCAGGCCGGCGCCTTGCTGCTCACGCTGCGCGCGGACACCGATGTCGCCCAGCTCCATGCGCTCGAGGCGACGGCCGAGCTCGCCAATGTCAACTATCAGCGCGACTTGAAGCAGCTCAAGGTGCAGGCGGTCTCGCAGGCCACGGTCGACACCGATCAGGCCAATCTCAAGAATGCGCAAGCGCTGGTGGCGCAGCAGAAGGCGGCCATCGAGAAGAAGATGCTGCGCGCGCCCTTCGCCGGCCGCCTCGGCATCCGGCTGGTCGATCTCGGCCAGTTCATCAACGCGGGAACGCCGGTCGTGACATTGCAGGCTCTCGACCCCATCTATGTCGACTTCTATCTGCCGCAGCAATCGATCAGCCAGCTCAAGGTGGGTCAGCAAGTGACGGCGAAGGTGGATGCTTTCCCGAGAGATCTCTTCGGCGGCGCGATCGTCGCCATCAGCCCGGAGGTCGATGCCGCGACGCGCAACGTGCAGATCCGCGCCGCTCTGAAGAATCCCGATCACCGGCTGCTGCCGGGAATGTACGCGACCGTCGATGTGGCAAGCGGCGCGCCGCAGCGCTACGTGACCTTGCCGCAGACCGCGATTACCTACAACTCCTACGGCAATACCGTGTTCCTCGTCGAGGAGAAGGGGCAAGGACCCGACGGCAAGCCGCAGCTCGTCGCGCGGCAGAGCTTCATCAACACCGGTCCGACGCGCGGCGATCAGGTCGCCGTGCTGAACGGCATCAAGGAAGGCGACATGGTGGTCGTCGCGGGTCAGTTCAAGCTGCGCAACGGCACGACGGTTCTGATCGACAATTCGGTCAAGCCGACCGCCGATGCCAGCCCCAACCTGCCGCCGACGCAATAGGCGAGGCCAGCGACGATGAAATTCACCGACATCTTCATTCGCCGCCCGGTGCTGGCCACGGTGGTCAGCCTGATGATCCTCGTGCTGGGGCTTCGCGCCGCGGGTTCGCTGCCGATCCTGCAATATCCGCGCACGCAGAACGCCGTGGTGACGGTGAAGACCCTCTATTACGGCGCCGATCCCGATGTCGTTGCCGGCTTCATCACGACCCCGCTCGAGAACGCGATCGCGCAGGCCGAGGGCATCGACTACATGACCTCGACGAGCCAGAACAGCATCAGCACCATCACGGTCAATCTGCGCCTCAACTACGACAGCGACAAGGCGCTGACCGAGATCAACACCAAGGTCAACTCGGTGCTGAACCAGTTGCCGACAGGGGCGCAGCAGCCGGTCCTCACGGTGCAAATCGGCCAGACCATCGATGCGATGTATATCGGCTTCGACAGCAGCATCCTACCGTCGAACAAGATCACCGATTATCTCGTCCGCGTCGTGCAGCCCAAGCTGCAAGCCGTTCAGGGCGTGCAGACGGCGGAGCTCATCGGCGCCAAGAACTTCGCGCTGCGCGCCTGGCTCGATCCCAAGCGGCTGGCGGCCTACGGCCTCACCGCCGCCGATGTGAGCCAGGCATTGTCGCAGAACGACTACATCTCCGGCGTCGGCAACACCAAGGGCCAGATGGTGCAGGTCAATTTGACGGCATCGACGAGCCTGCACAGCGCCGATGATTTCGCGAACATGGTGCTGAAGCAGGCGAATGGCGCGGTCGTCCGCCTCAAGGACGTCGCCAATGTCGAGCTCGGCGCGGATGACTACGACACCGAGGTTTCATTCGACGGCCGCAAGGCGGTCTATATCGGCATCCAGGTGGCGCCCGCGGCCAACCTGCTCGACGTCACCAAGGCGGTGCACAAGATCTTTCCCGATATCCAGGCACAATTGCCCCAAGGACTGAACGGCCAGATCGTCTATGACAGTACGGCCTTCGTGAACAGCTCGATCACCGAGGTGCAGCACACGCTGGTCGAGGCGCTTCTCATCGTGACCGTGGTCGTCTTCCTGTTCCTGGGATCGCCGCGCTCGGTCGTCATTCCCGTCATCGCCATTCCGCTGTCGCTCATCGGTACCTTCACGATGATGCTGCTTTTCGGCTTCTCCATCAATCTGCTGACGCTCCTTGCGCTCGTGCTGGCGATCGGATTGGTGGTGGACGACGCGATCATCGTGGTCGAGAACGTCAACCGCCATCTCGAGGAGGGGATGCAGCCTGTCCCAGCGGCCATCCAGGCGGCGCGCGAATTGGGCGGACCGATCATCGCCATGACGGTCGTTCTGATCGCCGTCTATGTGCCGATCGGCTTTCAAGGGGGATTGACCGGCGCGCTCTTCACCGAATTCGCCTTCACGCTGGTCGGCGCGGTGACGGTCTCTGCCATCATCGCGCTGACGCTCTCGCCGATGATGTGCTCGCGCCTGCTGAAGCCGCACAGCGAAGGGCGGCGCAGCTTCCAGGACCGCGTCGTCGATCTCATCGACGGGGTCTTCGCGCGGGTGCGCCGGCGCTACGAGATCTGGCTGCATGGCAGCCTCAACTACCTGCCGGTCACCGGCCTCTTCGCGCTGATCATCCTCGGCAGCATCTATTTTCTCTATGCCGGCGCCAAGAGCGAGCTCGCGCCACAGGAGGATCAGGGCATCATCATCGCGTTGCAGACGGCGGCGCCCAACGCCACGCTGCAGCAGCGCCTGCTCTATGCGCGCCAAGTCTTCGACGTCTTCAAGAGCTACCCCGAGACGGATCACGTGTTCCAGCTCGACGTGCCCGGCCGCGCGATCAGCGGCATGGCGTTCAAGCCATGGGACGAGCGGACGCGGACCACCAACCAGCTCATGCCGGAGGTCCAGCAAAAGCTCAATGGCATCGCCGGCCTGCGCACCGCGGCGTTCCAGTTGCCGCCGCTCCCCGGCAGCAACGGCTTGCCGATCCAGTTCGTCGTCGGCTCGACCGAGCCCTTCGAGCGGCTCAATCGCTATGCCCAGCAGATATTGCAGGAGGCGGTGAAGAGCGGCCGCTTCATCTTTCTCGACACCGATCTCAAGATCGACCAGCCGCAATCGACGGTGGTCATCGATCGCGACAAGGCGGCGCAGCTCGGCCTCAAGATGAGCGATGTCGGCAGCGCGCTCGCCTGGATGCTGGGCGGCGGCTACGTCAATTATTTCAGCCTCGACGGGCGCTCCTACAAGGTGATCCCGCAGGTGCAGCAGCGCTATCGCCTCAATACCGATCAGCTCTTGGGATACTATATTCGCAATGCGGCGGGAACGCCGGTGCCGCTGTCGACCATTGCCAAAGTCGAGACCAAGACCGTGCCAGAATCGCTCAACCACTTCCAGCAGCTCAACGCGGCCATCATCCAGGGCGTGGCCCTTCCCGGCGTGTCGCAGGAGGAAGCGCTGACATATCTCAAGGATCTCGCCGCCAAGATCCTGCCGCCGGGCTATTCGATCGATTATGGCGGCGTCTCGCGTCAATATGTGCAGGAATCGAGCGGCTTCGTCGCCACTTTCGGCTTCGCGCTCATCATCATCTTCCTGTCGCTGGCCGCACTCTTCGAAAGCTTCCGCGATCCGCTGATCATCCTGGTGTCGGTGCCGATGTCGATCGCCGGGGCGCTCATCTTCATCAGCCTGGGCATCGGCAGCAGCAGCCTCAACATCTATACCGATGTCGGGCTCGTCACCCTCATGGGCCTCATCAGCAAGCACGGCATTCTCATCGTCGAATTCGCCAACGAGCTCCAGCGGCAGGGCAAAACGAAGCGCGAGGCGGTCGAGCTCGCCGCCGGCATCCGCTTGCGGCCGATCCTGATGACGACCGCGGCGATGGTGCTGGGCGTCATTCCGCTCTTGATCGCCAGCGGAGCCGGGGCGGTGTCGCGCTTCAATATGGGCCTCGTGATCGCCAGCGGCCTCGCCATCGGCACCGCATTCACGCTCTTCGTCGTGCCGGCGGTCTATCTGATGATCGCGGCCGACCATTCGCTGAAGCGTGAAACGCAGGAGCAGCTCGCCGGCGCCGAAGTCGACTGACGCCGCTTTTTGCGGCGCCGCGCGAATTGCCGCCGGCCGACATGCCGCCGGTATGCTATAGAACCCGGCGGAGATCGGGGCTCACCTTGGGAGGAACGGGATGCGTCTCGCATTGCCCGTCATCGCCTTCGCATTCGTCAGCCTTCTCTACTGGCTTGCCGGCAACGACGCTTCGGAGGCGATGCAGACCCTTCCGCCGGCGATGCGCGACTATGCGGCCATGGTCAGCGGCATCGCGTTCTGGCTATGCGCGGCCTGGCTCGCGAGCGCGCTGCTGACCACTGCCATTCTCGGCCGTGTCCGCCGGCAGGGACCGCAGAACAAGCTGCCCAAGCTCCTGATCGATGTGGTGGCGATCGTCGTCTACGCCGTCGCCGGCGTGGTGATCCTGTCGAGGGTGTTGCATTTCCCCTTGGGCGGCGTCCTCGCGACCTCGGGCGTCCTTGCCGCCGTCATCGGCCTCGCCGTTCAGAAAACGATCTCCGACATCATGGCCGGCATCGCGCTCAATTTCGAGCAAGGATTCAAATTGGGCGACTGGATCGAGATCGGCTCCGGGACGGTGGGCGAGGTTTCCGAGATCACCTGGCGCTCGACGCGGCTCATCACCATCGACGGGCGGATGATCGTCGTGCCGAACAGCATGCTGGTCGGCAACCAGTTCAGCAATCTCAACGCGCCTCATCGCTCTTTCCGCATCAGGAAGACGATCCGCCTCGACCACGGCGTTCCAACGGAGCGCGCGATGGCCATCCTGCAGACGGCCATGAGCGCCGCCGAAGGCGTGCTGACCGCGCCCTCGCCGGTCGTGCTGATCGAAGAATTGGACGACAGCGGCGTGCTCTATGGCCTGCATTTCTGGGTCTCGGATTATCCCGCGTCTTTCGCGATCGCGACGGAGGTGATGGCGAAGGCGCTCAAATTTCTCGACCTCGCCGGCATTGCGCCGGTCAACGACAAGCTCGAGATCGCGCTGCGCAAAGCGGGGGAACGCCGTATCGAGCGCGGCGTCGATATTGCGGTCCTGATGCGGCGCACGCCGGTTTTCGCGGCGTTCGGCGAAGAGTCCCTGGCGCTCCTGGCGAAATCGGCCGAGCTGCGCGAGCTTTCGCCTGATGTCGTCGTGGTCCATGAAGGCGATGCGGGAGAGTCCCTGTTCATCGTGGTGGCGGGATTGTTGAGAGTCTCGAAGCGCTTTGACGGCATGGAGGATCGAGCGGTCGGGCAGTTGGCTCCGGGCGATGTCTTCGGCGAGATGTCGCTCTTGACCGGGACTGCGCGAAGCACGACGGTCACGACGACGACGCCCGCGATGCTGCTCGAGATCAGCAAGGAGCATCTCGAGCCGATCCTGACCAACCATCCGTCGGTCATCGCCGAGTTGAGCCAATTGCAAGCCGATCGCATGGCCACCAACGAAAGCATTCTCGCCTTGTGGCCTGACGAGCGTCAGGACATCGTCAGGATGGGCATGGCGGCGTTTTTGCGGCGCAAGATCGCTCGCTTCTTCGGGCGCGCCGAGGGGTAGGCCGGGAATGGTGCGGGAGACGGTGGGCTCCTAAGCAGGACGGAGATTGCCCACCACGCGTCCGGCGACATTCTTGATGGCGGGAGACAGGAAGGGCGAAAGCGCTTCGGCCTGTGCCTGATCGAGCGCGCCGATCCGGCATAGGATCGCGCCCATCGCGACCTCTGCTGCTCGCGCGGCGCCGTCCGCGATCTTGAGCGCGACGCCGAGGCCCATCGCCGGCAATGCGGCGCAGAACATTCCCTCGGCGCCGGGCTTCAGCCGCACCGCCGATCCGGCGGCGGTCATTGCGGCCGTCGTGAAAGTGCCGCTCCCCGACACCATGAAAGGCTCGGCCGCCATCGCCTCCAGGATACGTCGAGCCGCGGCGGCACGCGCCTCGCCGCGCGCGGCCGGATCGGCCAGCCGCGCCATCGCGCGGGCCGTGGCGCGCAGCGGAATGCCGATGACGGGAATGCCGCAGCCATCGATGCCCCGCGGCGCGGCGGCGAGATCGAGCCCGGTCATCGTCTCGAGGACCGCCAGAACGCGCCGCTGCACCGGGTGTCCGGCATCGATATAGCCGCGCGTCGCCTCGCCGAGATGGCGCGCCGTGGTGAGAAAACCGGCATGCTTGCCCGAACAGTTGTTGTGGAGGGCCGAGGGCATTGCGCCGGCGCGAATGAGCGCTTGCGCCGCCGTTGGATTGGCAGGCGCATGCGCCCCGCATTCGAGGTCCTCGGCGGTGAGACCGAGCCTCTCCAGCCATGCCGCGACTGCGGCTACATGCGGCGGCTCGCCGTGATGGGAAGCGCAGGCGAGCGCGATCTCCGGCGACCCCAAACCGAAAGCATCGGCCGCGCCGGTCTCGATCAAGGGAAGAGCTTGAAGCGGCTTGATCGCCGAGCGGGCATAGACCGGCCGATCGATATCGCCCAAAGCCAGAACGACCTTGCCTTGCGCATCGACGACTGCGCACGCGCCGCGACGCTCGCTCTCCACTGCGGCGCCGCGAATGGCTTCGACCAGCACGGGATCGGCATCAGGACGAGACATCGGCAACTTTCGGCACTCCCGCTGAGCGGGCCGGCAGGAAGCGGGCGGGACGTTTCGAGACGGCGATCTGGTGATGTGGTTGCGGGGCCAGGATTTGAACCTGGGACCTTCAGGTTATGAGCCTGACGAGCTACCGGGCTGCTCCACCCCGCGATTCAGGGATCAGGTGTCAGGGATCAGAGGGAGGAGGCGGAGGGATCGGGACTTCTTTCTGATGCCTGATGCCTGATC
>Ga0209062_1003919_pt1 | contig 16409 bp, 11 predicted proteins | sample Coa_R2_2_FD_187158 | JGI IMG/M metagenome (GOLD analysis project Ga0209062, IMG submission 187158) | Surface soil microbial communities from Centralia Pennsylvania, which are recovering from an underground coalmine fire - Coalmine... | ecosystem: Environmental > Terrestrial > Soil > Unclassified...
TCGCCCGGGCCGGGGACCGGATCGGCGGCTTCGGAAAGCCGGAGTTTTTCGACGCCTTCGTAGGCATCCATGAGCCATGCGCGCATGTGATGTTTTATACTCTCATATTGCTCACAACTTATGGCGCTGTTTAAAACGCGCAGCGCTGCCGTGTACGGCATCGATGCCCAGGTGATCGATGTCGAAGTCGACCTGTACGCGTCGGGCTCGGTGCGCGATTCCCGCATGGTTGGCATGCCGGATGTGGCCGTTCGCGAAAGCCGCGAACGGATCAAATCCGCGATGTTCAACTCCGGCTTCGGCTATCCCAACAAGACCGTCACGATCAATCTGGCGCCTGCGAACGTCCGCAAGGAAGGCGCCGGGTTCGACCTGCCGGTGGCGATGGGCATCCTGGGGGCGATGGGCGTGGTGCAGGGACTCGACCGGCATCTGCTGGCGGGCGAGCTTTCGCTCGATGGCGCGGTGCGGCCGGTTCGCGGCGCGCTCTCCATGGCGGTCTGCGCGCGCGCCCAGGGCATCCCGAACCTGATCGTGCCGGCGGAGAACGCGGCGGAGGCGGCCGTGGTGGAGGGCGTCAGCGTCTACGGGGTGCGCTCGCTGGCGGAGGTCGTGGCGCTGCTGACGCGTCCCGAGGAGTTCGCGCCCTGCGTGCCGCCGCCGCGCAACGGCTCCGGCGCGGACGCGGCGCCCGATTTTCGCGACGTGCGCGGCCAGACGATGGCGAAGCGGGCGCTCGAAGTCGCCGCCGCCGGCTCGCACAATGTATTGATGATCGGGCCGCCGGGCTCGGGCAAGAGCATGCTCGCCAAGCGGTTCGCCGGGATTCTGCCGCCGCTGACGTTCGATGAAGCGATCGAGACCACCAAGATCCACAGCGTCGCCGGCACGCTGCCCGCCGGCTGCGGGCTGCTGGCGGAGCGGCCGTTCCGCGCGCCGCACCATACGATCTCCGATGCCGGACTGCTCGGCGGCGGCGCCGGCATGCCGCGGCCGGGCGAGGTGAGCCTGGCGCACAACGGCGTGCTGTTTTTGGACGAGCTGCCGGAATTCCCGCGCGACGTGCTGGAGATGCTGCGCCAGCCGCTCGAAGATGGCGCGGTGACGATCGCGCGCGCGAGCATGACGCTGGCGTTTCCCGGCCGGGTGATCCTGGTATGCGCGATGAATCCCTGCCGGTGCGGTTTTCTCGGCGACGCGACGCGCGAATGCCGCTGCACGCCGGCCCAGGTGCAGCAGTATCTCAATAAGATCAGCGGGCCGCTGCTCGACCGCATCGATATCCACGTGGAGGTGCCGGCCGTGCCCTTTAAGGAACTGCGCGGCGACTCCGTGGCAACATCCTCGGCCGAAATCCGCGCGCGCGTGGAAGCGGCTCGCCGCGTGCAAAGCGCGCGCGGCTACTACAACGCGTACATGCCGGCGCCTCTGGTCCGGAAGCTCTGCGCGCTTGACGACGCCGGCGAGCGCACGCTGGAAATGGCGGTGCGCCGCATGGGCTTTTCCGCGCGCGCGCACGACCGCATTTTGAAGGTGGCGCGGACCATCGCCGACCTCGACGGCGCCCCGAACGTTTCTGCGAAGCATGTAGCGGAGGCGGTGCAGTACCGCAGCCTGGACCGGAATTACTGGACCTGACGCGCCGGCCCGATACCGTGTCACAGGATGCAGGGCGGTGGCATATTATCATCGGCGAACCACGCCTGGGGGAAACGTCATGAGAATCGCACAGCCGGGAATTGGCGCCGCGGCTATACTCGCCCTGCTGATTGCGCCGGCGGCGGGACAAACCTCCGCGCCGCTCACGTTCGAGGTCGCATCGGTAAAGGTAGCGACATCCGGATTGAACGGCTCTCGAGGAGGTTGCCACGGAATCGACTCCGCAACCCGTACCGCGCCGGATGAGGCGCCGGCGCCGCTGGGCCGCTGTGTCATCACGGGCTCGCGGCTCAGCCACCTGATCGGCATCGCGTTCGGCGTCTCTATGCAGGATCTGAGCACCGGTCCGGATTGGATTCAACGGGGCGATTTACGATTCGACGTGAACGCGAAGGCCGAAGACCCGGCCAAAACGACGGAAAAGCAATTGCTCACGATGCTGCAGAACCTGCTGGTGGAGCGATTCCACTTAAAATACCATTACGAAACCAGCGAGGCTCCCGGGTTTTCGTTGACCGTGGCGAGGGGCGGCCCGAAGCTGCGGGAATCGGCCAGTAACGATGTCGAGACGCTTTTTGCCGGGCCGGATGGCGAAACCCTTTTGAAGCCGAGCGGGCGGGCAATCTCGCTGACTGCCCGCAAGTACTCGATGGCGAGGCTGGTGAGTTTGCTCTCGGCCATCGGCCAGTCCGGTCCCGGTATCGATCGGACCGGGCTTTCCGGTGAATACGATTTCACGCTTGCCTGGGACAACGATGCGGGCCCGGCGCTCTCGACCGCGTTGCACCGGCTCGGGCTGCAAATGAAGTCCGAAAAGGTCCCGGTGAAAACGTTCGTGGTGGACGCGGCGGAAAAGCCCAACGCGAACTGAAGCGTGACGTTTTGCCGTGCCGCCGCCCCCGGCCAAAGTGTCCCGCAGCGGCGATGCGAGAATAGTAGCAGGAGCGAGCGGCACGAACGACGATGACGCGGTTTGCTTTTCTGATTTGGGCTTGTGCCCTGTCGATCCCAGCCGATACACTACGGCTGCGCGACGGTTCCACCGTAAGCGGCGATTTCCTGGGCGGCACCGCCCAGGACATCCGCTTCTCGGTGAACGGCGAAGTGCGTCACTATCCGCGCGCCAGCGTCGCCGAGGTTACCTTCAGCACCGGGCAGGGCGACATATCCGGCGAGGTCGCCTCCGAACCCGATTGGGTGCTCCGCGGCCCCGATTATGTCGGCGCGCCCTTTCTGCGCGGCGCTTCCGGATATATTCCGCTCGAAAGAGAGGTCGCGATGGCATCCCGCAGCGGAGGAATCTATGGCATGGGCCCAACCGTCTACCGCGTTCGAGGCGCCCGCTCGCCCGTGCGGGTCAGGCAGGGAGACCGGATCGTTTTTGTGGTGCGATTGGACTCCGGCGGGGACCCGCATCAGTTCCAGCTCTATCGCCTGGACTCGCGGATGAATTACCGGCAAACGCAGCCGGTAACGGGCGGAATGCCGCCGGCGCTGCCGGTTAGGGTCCAGCGAATCAGCAGCTCGGTTTACGAGATTACGCCCGCGCGCGCTCTCTATCCCGGCGAATACGCCGTCAGCCCGGCCAATTCCAACGACAGTTACTGCTTCGGCGTGGACTATTAATCTACTGGCACGCCGGAACGGGGACCGGCTTCCCGGCGCCGCCGTCCTTGGCAACCTCGCGGACCAGTTGGTTCCAGTTCTGCGCCAGGCCGGCGAACTCCTTGCAATAGGTCTCATACGCAGTCTGCATCGCCGGGGTGGGCGCGGCGTCCTGGCCGTCCACGATGTTCGCCAGCCCGCCCAGATTGCGGTTCAGCGCGGCGAATGAAGGCGCCTGGCGCCCTCCGCGGCCGCCGCCTCCGCCGAACCCGGTGTCGGCACCGCGGAGGCTGGTAACCTTTTTCTCCAGCTCCGCGTTACCCTTGCCGGCGATGGACTTCAGGCTCTCACCGGAGATCCGGTAATCTTCATAGCTCTCGGCCACCAGGTCGAGGATCTTGCGCTCCAGCGTCAGTTGTTCGCGCAGCGCATCCGTCGAAACATCGACACGCGGATCCATCGCCACCGTGAGAGGCTGTTCCAAAGTTCGGCCGTTAACGGTCAGGCGCACGCGGTAATTGCCCGGCACTACGATGGCGCCCAGCGGCAGCCCGGGAGTGTTCTGGTAGAGCGCGGAGATCGGATATTCGTGGCGGAGCACCGGCGGCGGCGCATAGCGGAGGTCCCAGACAAAGCGGTTCATCCCCGTATCGCGAGTCAGAGGCTGCGGGTGCCCGATCCAGTAATCCGGAACGTTGGGCGGCGGCTCGGAAGGGGCTTGCGCGGAATCGGAGGTCGAATACTCGCGCACCAGTTGCCCGGCGGAATCGTAGATCGCGAGTTTCACGTCCCCCCGCGGCGCGGAGCCCAGGTAGTAATCGATGATCGCCCCGTCGGGCGGATTCTGGCCGGCCGGCATTTCCGGCGGAATCGGCGTGTCCTGGTTGAGATCCAGCCTGACGCGCACCGCCTTTTCGGGACGGAACAGCACGGCCTGCGACGTCATCACGGCGCGATCGATCTGGCGCAGCGGCGTGACGTCATCCAGAATCCAGAAGGCGCGGCCGTACGTGGCGGCCACCAGATCGTCGCCGTGAATCACCAGGTCGCGCACGGAGGTCACCGGCATGTTCAGCCGGAGCGAGGTCCAATGGTCGCCGTCATCGAAGGAGACATACGCCGCGGTTTCCGTTCCGGCGTAGAGCAGGCCGCGCCGCACCGGGTCTTCGCGAATCACGCGCGCGAAGCTGCCCTCGGGAATGCCCGCCGAAATCTCCTGCCACGTCTTGCCGAAATCGTGCGTGCGGTAGAAGTGGGCGCGGAAATCGTCTTCCTCATGGCGGTCTATGGCAGCATAGGCGGCGCCCGCATCGAAGTGCGATGCTTCCACGATGCTGATCTGCGAAAACGCGCCGAGACCGGCGGGCGAGACGTTCTGCCAGGTGGCGCCGCCGTCCCGCGTGAGCTGGACCAGGCCGTTGTTGGTGCCGGCCCAAATTTCGCCATCGGCGAGCGGCGAAGGCGAAAAGGTGTTGATCGCATCGCGGTTCTGCGGCTGCATCGTCTCCTGCTGCTCGCGCGCGCGCGGACGGGCCGGGCCGGCGGGCTCGGCCGGCTCGCTCGCCGCGGGCGGGGCCGCTTCGGCGCGGTGCGTCAGGTCGGGACTGATCTGCTTCCAGTGGATGCCGCCATCGCGCGTTTCGAGCAAAAACTGTGCCGCCATGTAAAAGATGTGGGGATCGCGCGGCGAAAAACCGAGCGGCGGATTGGTCGCCATGCGGTATTCGCTGTTGCGCAGCACGCTCGCGGAGATCGTGGCCACCTGCCGGTTCGAGCGGTCGATCCGCACCACGCCGCGGCTCGGGCCGCCGGCGTACACCAGGTTGGGATTCAGCGGATCGGGAACGATGTAGCCGAACTCGTAGCCGCCCACCGGGTCCCAGTCCATGAACGTAATCTCGCCGTAATCGCCGCGGCTGAGCGTGCCCACCGAGCCGCTGTCCTGCTGCGTGCCGTAGACCCAGTATGGGAAGCGGTTGTCCGTCGACAGGTGGTAGATCTGGCCCGTCGGCTGGTTGTACCACGAGCTCCAGGTCTTGCCGCCATCCATGCTGATCGTGGCCCCCTGATCGCTCGCCATGATCATGCGGTCGGAGTTCGTTGGGTCGATCCACAGCGCATGGTTATCGTCGCCCCCGGGCGCGCCCTTGTACGAGCTGAACGTGCGGCCGCCGTCTTCGGAACGGTAGAGCGACGTCTGCGCCACATAAACGATCTGCGTGTGGTTCGGATCGATAAACACGCGGCTGAAATAGCCGCTGCCCTGAATGCGCGGATCCTGCGTGCTGCGCGTCCAGTGCGCGCCGCCGTCGTCCGAGCGGTACAGGCCGCCGCCACCTGCGCCAGCGCCACCGCCGCCCGCCACGATGGCGAACACCTCTTCGCCGCGGCCGGCGGTCGCCACGCCGATGCGCCCGAGCCGCCCCGAGGGCAGCCCTTCCGTGAGCTGCGCCCACGTGTCGCCGCCATCGGTGGTTTTGTAAACGCCCGCGAAGCCCGAAGATTCGATGGCGGCGCGAGAGCGTCCCGGCTCCGTATAATGCTGCCAGAGCGCCGCGTAACCGACCGACGGATTGTCCGGCGCAAACGCCAGGTCCACGGCGCCCGTGACATCGTCCTTGTACAGCACCTTGCGCCAGGTCCTGCCGCCGTCGGTGGTCTTGAAGATGCCGCGCTGCGCGCTCTTCGAATACGTCCGCCCGAGCGCCGCCACGATCACCACATCCGGGTTGCGCGGATCGATCCACAGATTGCCGATGTGCTCGGTCTCCTCCAACCCGACGTGCCGCCACGTCTTGCCGGCGTCCGTGGACTTGTACACGCCGTTCCCCATGTTCACCGATCCCCCGACCATGCTCACGTCCCCGGTGCCGGCGTAGACGATGTCGGGATTGGACCGCGACACCGCGACGGCGCCGATCGAAGACACGGGAATGTCGTCGAAGATCGGCGTCCACACTACGCCGCCGTCGACGGTCTTCCACAGACCCCCGCCCGGCGTGCCCATGTAGTACACCGCGTCATTGCCGGGAATGCCCGCCACCGCCGTCACGCGCCCGGCGCGAAATGGCCCGATCTGCCGCCATCGCATCGCGCGATAGAGGCTGGTATCGGGGGTTTGGGCGGCCAGCGGCAGAGCAGCGCAGAACAGCAGAAGGACCTTGCGGAACGGCATGAAGCGATTGTGACACAGCGCGCCTGGCGCAGAAGCGTGCCGGCAATCGCTACGCGGACGTCAAGTAGAAGGTCACGCTTTCCTTACCCTTTCCAACTGGATGGTGTTTTGGAGATCGTCCAGAAAGCTCTGCTCGGCCGCGCTGACTGCCTTGCCGCCAAAACCCAGAAATCCACCTTCTCTCGAAGCATTCGCGACCTTCTCAGCCAGCCCGTAGAGCAACTTCCGGTAGGCATCGATCTCAGACGGCTCGGCTTTGCCGCTGAGGATCGCCATCGAGGAACGGGCATGTTCCAGTGCGAGATTGCGGATGACGCCTTTGGCAGACGGCCCTTGCAATCCGGTGAATCGGCCTTTCAGCGAGCCCTCCGCGGCTTGCATTTCTACTCTGCTGGTGAGGTCGCGGATCAGGGGAATTTCGCTCGCCTGGTTTTCCACGATGCCCATGGTCATCGCGACTGACTCTTTGATCGTTCCCAGCCCGCTCGGTTCGGCTAACAATGTCGCCAAACCAACCAGGTACGGCGTGTCCCTCAGGGTGTTCCAATCCGATGCCGAAAAATCGTTTTTGGTGAGCATGGTCTATGGGACGCGTGCGGCCCGAAAGCGGCGCAGATTTTCGGGTCGAATGCTTGCGCAAACGCACGGTCCCGCGCGTGATGGCCGTTTGCTGCCAGTCATCGGGCGGAGGCGCGGTCTGCCATACACTCCGCGGCGCCGCTTCGCGCTCTCCTCGCTGCTGCCGCGCGACGGCGCGCCGGAGGGCCGGTGAACGCCGTCCGCGGCCGCGCCGCCGAAGCTCTGTTACACTGCGCCAATGGAAAATCAAGCCTCGCGCCTCACCCGGCGGGCGCTGGCGCGCCGGATCGGTGGGGCCGCGTTGGCCGCGCCTTTCTTCAACCGCGGCCGGTTCGCGCTGTTCGGTCAATCCGCCGGCGATTTTTCCAAACGCACCATCGGGCTGGTGCGCGAGTCGCTGGTCATCGACCTGCTCAACCAGTTCCTCTACCGCGCCGACCTCAGATCCACGCTGCAACAATGGCTCAGCAAGCCGGGAGCTTTCACCCAGGCCGATTTCGACCGCTTTCTCGGCTCCGGCATCAACGCCATCAACTTCGGCCAGGGCGCCGATACGTTCGAGGACGGCATCCGCCTCTTCGCGGAGTGGAACAGCTTCCTCGCGCAGTATCCCGACCGGCTGCTGCGCATCGGCGCCGCCGCCGATTTCGCGCGCGCCAAGGCGTCGCGCCATTACGGCATCCTCTTCGGGCTGCAGAACGCCGCGCATTTCCGGCGGCCCGAGGATGTCGACACATTCTACGGCCTGGGGCAGCGCATTTCGCAGCTCACCTACAATTTCCGTAACCTGATCGGCAGCGGCGCCTTCGAGCCGCGCGACGATGGCATCAGCGAATTCGGCGGGCGCATTGTGGAGCGCATGAACCGCGTCGGCATGGCCGTCGATTGCGGCCACGCCGGGGACCGCACCACGCTGGACGCCTTCGAAATTTCCAGGCGCCCGGTGATCATCTCGCACGGCAACTGCCGGGCGCTCAACCCCGGCCATCCGCGCTGCGTCACCGACGAGGCCATCCGCCGCATGGCCGCGACCGGCGGCGTCATGGGCATCAACTTCATCAGCTTCATGGTGAAGGACCACGAGCCCACCACCGTGGATGACGTGATCGACCACATCGATCACGTCGCGCGCCTCGCCGGCATCGAACACGTCGGCATCGGCAGCGATTTCGGCCTGGAGAGCAACGATTTCGCGCCGCCGGAGGTGCTCGCGAACATCCTCCAGCGCGCGGATAAGCGCTACCGCGTGCACCGTCGCGAAGCGGTCGCGGACCTCGCGGGCGAAAAGCGGATCTACGTGCTGACCGAGGCGCTCATCCGGCGCAAATATACCGACGAGCACATTCGCCTGATCCTCGGCGAGAACTGGCGGCGCGTGCTGGATTCCATCTGGAGCCGGCCTGTGGCGTGATTACCGATGGTAAACCGCGCCGCCTTTGATCACCGCCACGATGCCCGCGGTTTTGCGAATATCCTGTGACGGATCTTCGCGCAGGATCACCAGGTCCGCCGCCTTGCCCGCCTCCACCGCGCCGTACGTGCCCTCGACGCCGATCGCGCGCGCCGCATCGTACGTCGCGGTTTCGATCGCCTCGATCGGCGTCAGGCCGCAGTTTTCGACAAGCATCTGCATCTCGCGATGGATGTTCGGCACGGCATCGCGCGCGGGATTGCCAAAGCTGTCCGTTCCGGCGGCGAGCGCCACACCGAGCTCATGCGCGCGACGAGTGACCGCCACCGTCCACAGCCAGATGGGGTCATCCTCGCCGCGCTTCCCGGCGTTGGTAACGAAAAGGGTCTCGTCCAGAATCGTTCCCTTCTGCTTCATGAGCCGAAGCAGGGCGGTGATCGCTTCGCCATCCACGGGGCTCGCGGCATAATCGATGCCCTGGCCGCGCCGCGCGGCTTCATAGGACGGCGGAGGCGGGTTCATTCCCTCCGCGCCGAGATACACGCTATGCGAGAGCACGTCCACGCCCGCCGCCACCGCGTCGCCGGGTTTGGCCGGGAACACCGCGGCGTGGCTCCAGACGCGCAGGCCCTGGCGATGCGCGTCGGCGGTCGCGCGGGCCACCAGCTCCGGCGGCAGGTCGGCGTAAATCTTCAGGCCCGTCGCGCCGGTGGCCTTGCCGGCCGCGATCACGGCGGCCATATCCGATTGCGGCGTGAGCGCGCACATCCATGCGACTTCGCCCGCCACGCCGCCGTGCGCCGACGCCTTTGGCCGGGGATCGGCGAACCATTGCGGGCCGGCCACCAGCGTCGAATAGTAAATGCGCGGACCGGGCTGCTGCGGATCGGCAGACCGGCGCGCCAGCCCCTGGAGCACGATATCATCGCCGCCCATATCGCGCACCGCGGTCACGCCGCCCATCAGACCGAAGCGCAGCACTTCCGCCATGCGAGCATCGTCACCGGGACCGGAAGTCAGGTGAACATGCGCGTCGATAAGTCCGGGGATCACGGTCATCCCGTGCAGATTCCAGACCACGGCGCCGGCCGGCAGCGGCTGGTTCGATGCGTCCCCGATGGCCGCAATGCGGCCGCCGCGAATCAGAATGCGGGCGTGCGGGCGCGCCGCCGCGCCGGTGCCGTCGATCAGATTCACGTCGTTGAGGACGAGGAGCGGGGCCGGGCCTTGCGCGGCGGCCAGCGCCGCCAGGAGAATAGTGGCAAACCAGGGAGCGATCCGGCCCGCGGGCCGCGGAAGCGGGTCCATTTGAACCCGAGTATAGCGTTACGTCGCCTGCGGCTGCAGGAACCGGCGCGCCGCCCGGCGCCCGAGCACGGTCGCGGCGGACATCGCGGGCGAGCGCATCACCCCGGTCTCGCTGCCGCGCCGCGTGGCGGTGGACTCGCCCGAGGGCAGCAGCCAGTGGTCCATCAGGCCCAGCAGCTCGCTCGTCAGGCCGGGGAACAAGCCATGAAAGCGCGCCAGCAGATTGGCCTGCGCGGTCAGAATCTTCTCCGCGCGGCCGCGCCGCGCGGCGGCCACGATCTGCCGCGCGGCGCGCTCGGCGCTCATGCTGACGCCGGGGAGCGTCGCCCCCAGGCTGAACCACGCTGCCTCCCGGTCGTGCTCGCCCTTGAATTCGGCATTGAGGTGAGACCCGGTGCGCATCAGCCCCGGCACAATCGTCACCACCCGCACTCCGGTATCCTTCAGCTCCGCGCGCAGACCTTCGGAAAAACCCACCGCCGCGAACTTGGCGCAGGTGTACGGCAGCAGGTGCGGCACCGCCAGCTTGCCGCCGATCGACGTGATATTCACGATGCGCCCGCTCCCGCGGCTGCGGAAGTGCGGCAGCAGCGCCAGCGTGGGGTAGACCGCGCCCCAGAACATCACCCGCATGGCCTTCTCGAAATCTTCGAGCTCCATCGCTTCGAGCGGCCCCACGCGAATCTCGCCCGCGTTGTTCACCAGGATGTCGACGCGCCCGTAATGCCCGCGCACGCGCTCGACCAGCCGCTCCACCTGCGCGCGGTCGCCGACGTCGCATTCCACCGTGAACGCTTCGGCGCCGCGGGATTCCAGGTCCTGGCGCGCCGCGTTCAGCTCGGCCGCGTCGCGCGCGCAGAGGGCGAGCCGGCAGCCCTGGCGCGCGAACTCGCGGGCCAGCGCGATCCCCAGGCCACGCGAGCCGCCGGTAATCAGCACCACGGACCCGGCGAGCTGGCTGACGCGCCGGCGCAATAGCAGGGTGGCCGCGACTCCCGCGCCAACCCCGGCCGCGGCGCCGATCCCGGCGGCGCTCGCGGCTATGGGAACGATCCACCGTTTTCGCATCACATCTCCGTTCCGGCGCGCGGACCTTCCCCGGCGCCGCAAAGCTTACGACGGGTTCAGCACCACCTTGAGGCACTCCTCGGGCTGATACCGGAAGGCTCGATACCCGTCCGCCGCGTCGTCGATTCGCATCCGGTGCGTGATCACGAAGCTGGGGTCGATCTGGCCGGACTGGATGCGCTCGAGCAGCATCTTCATATAGCGCTGCACGTGCGTCTGGCCCATCTTGAAGGTAAGCCCCTTCGCGAACGCCATGCCGATCGGGAACTTGTCGACCAGCCCCGCGTAGACGCCCGCGATCGAGATGGTGCCGCCCTTGCGGCACGCGCGGATCGCCTGCCGCAGCGCGTGCGGCCGGTCCGTTTCGAGGCGCGCCGCCTGCTTGGCGCGGTCGTAGATCGCGTCCAGCGTTTTGCCGTGGGCTTCCATGCCGACGGCGTCGATGCACGCGTCCGGGCCGCGGCCGCCGGTCATCTCATTGAGCTTCTCGACGACGTCGCCGTCTTCGTAGTTGAGCGTCTCGGCCTTGCCGCGGCGCGCCATGTCGAGCCGCGCCGGGTAGCTGTCGATCGCGATCACGCGCCCGGCGCCCAGCATGTATGCGCTGCGAATGGCGAACTGCCCCACCGGCCCGCAGCCCCAGACCGCCACCACGTCGCCCGGCTGGATGTTGCAGTTCTCGGCCGCCATGTAGCCCGTGGGAAAAATGTCGGAGAGGAACAGCGCCTGTTCGTCCGTAACGTCCGCTGGAATTTTGAGCGGTCCCACGTCGGCAAACGGCACGCGCGCGTATTGCGCCTGGCCGCCCGCGAACCCGCCGTAGATATGCGAATAGCCGAAGAGGCCCGATCCGCTGGCGCCGAACATTTTCTCGCAGAGCGGCGCATTGGGGTTGCTGTTGTCGCACAGCGACCACAGGCCCTTCTGGCAGTAGTAGCAGCGGCCGCAAGAGATCGCGAACGGCACCACCACGCGGTCGCCCGCCTTCAGATTTTTCACCTCCCGCCCCACCTGCACGACCTCGCCCATGAATTCGTGCCCCAGAATGTCGCCGCGATTCATGAACGGGATGTAACCGTCGTAAATGTGCAGGTCGGAGCCGCAGATCGCGCTGAGCGTAATCTTCACCACGGCATCCTGAGTGTTCAGCACCGTGGGCTCGGGCACCTGTTCCACGCGCACATCGTGCGTTCCATGCCAGCAGACTGCCTTCATGATGTTTCCTCCTGACCGCCCTCAGAGACTCACGGGATTGTAAGCCGGCGAATCGCTCGCCGGGAACGATTCCTCTGACGCGCGCTGCACGCGCCGGTCCCTCTCCGCCGGTTCCGGCGCGCCGCCGGCGGGCTGGCCTTCGACCGTCAGAATCTCGCCCGTTTCCAGCAGCATCTTCAGCCGGTGCAGGTCCTCCTGGATCTGCTGGCCCGGCTCCTTGCCCGCGAGCAGCGCGAGCACCGCTCCGAACGTGCCGGCCGGCGGGTTGTATTGCAGCTCGATCAGCACCTCGCAGCCGCGCCCGCCCGGAGCGTCGCAGAACCACACCGAGCCGGCGCTGGCGACATCGCCTCCCGGCAGCGTGCGCCACGCGATCAGCTCGTCGGGAATTTCGTTGTGAATCACGGCATCCCATTCCACCCGGCGGCCGCCCGGCCCCGCGACCACCCAGTGGGAGCGGTTGCCGGTCTCCTCCACGGCGATGAGATTTTTCATGAACCGTGCCAGGTTGGGCAGCGTGCGCCAGAAGCGGTAAACCTCCGCGCGTGGCTTCCCGATCGTGATGCTTTTATCGACGCGGATTCCGAGCTCGTAAGGAACCGCCGTGGTTTCCGCTCCCTGGCCGAGCGGCGCGGTGCGGATGCCCATGGCCTCATACGCATACGAGTGGCCCGTGATGCCGCGCCGCAACAGATCGCCGCCGATCAGCGCCAGCGCGACGCCGGCGGGCGAACGCCGTCCGATGCCGAGCGCGGCCAGCATGCCGCCGCCGACGGCGGAAGCGATGCGCTCCGCCTGCGTGATATTCACCGCGTGTTTGCGGTGGGTAATGATCTGCATGAAGACGCTCCTTCCGAAATTTCGCCTGATTCAAACTTAAGCCGGAACTGTGTCACGCGGCCGATTCGGTCGGTACGCACGCGGACGAAGCAGCCGCCGCGGGTGCGAACTTTCACACGCGCGGCGGCCGGGCACCCCTCAGGTATGCGCCTCCACCGGAACACGTGAGAACAGCGCCACCATTTCGCGGTTGAAGGCGGGCAGGTCCTGCGGCCCGCGGCTGGTGACGAGGTTCTGGTCCACGACCACCTCGCGATCGACCCACTCGCCGCCGGCGTTGCGGATATCGTCCTGCACCGTGTGCCAGCTCGTCACCTTACGGCCCCGCACCATCTCTGCCGAGACCAGCTCCCACGGCGCGTGGCAGATCGCGGCGATCGGCTTTCCGGCGCGGTCCATCTCGCGGATGAACTGCCGGACTTTGGGGTTGGCGCGGGCGTTGTCGGCGTTGAGCGCGCCGCCCGGCAGCATGAGCGCATCGTATTCGTTCGGGCTCGCCTCGTCGAGCGTGCGGTCCACCCGGACTTTGCCGGCTTTGTCGTGATGGCGGAATCCCTGGATCTCACCCGGCTGGGCGGAGATCACATCGACCTTCGCGCCCGCTTGTTCCAAAGCCTGCTTCGGTTCGGTCAATTCGGCCTCTTCGAATCCGTCGAGGGCGATAATGGCAACTCGGATTTGTTGTAGCTGGGACATAAGTGCTCCCTTGGTCACAATCGGTATCCTGCAAGCCGATGGCCAGTGCAGCGCGCGAGGGGTCAGGGATCAGGGGTCAGGGGATCGGGGCGGCGGACCGCGAAACGGCCCGCTACGGCTTCAGCGTCACCGGTTTCACCGGCTGCCATTCGACGGCGGAGCCCGCGGCGGCGTAGAGTTCCGGCATCGCGGCGATGGCGCGGTTCAGAGCCGCCACCGCGGCCTCCCCTTCCGACCACGCGGCCTCGACTTCATCGAGCTGCGCCCGCGTCGGCAGCCCGTCATACGCATCGATCGCCGCCTGCGCGCGCGAGGCCAGGTTGAGCGCCGCGCCGATCTGCCCCTGCGCGCGCTGCACGTCCGCCGCGGCGCGGCCGAGCGCCGGCAGAGCCGCTCCCCCGCTATTGGCTGTCTTGGCGTAATCCTGGATCGCGGAAATCTGCGTCGCGAGCCCGCGCGCCGCTTCGCGCGCCGCAAGCAACTGCCGCTGCAGGCGCCATGCGCGGCCGAGCGCCGTTTCGCGCGCCGTGCGGTCGGCTTCGGAGACGGAGAAGCGCGGATCGGCGAGCACCGTCACCTCCGCCTCGAGCGGCCGTGGGCCCGGTATTTCGAGTACCGCGACATATTTTCCCGGCGCGACGCGCGGACCGGCGCCGGCCGCGTGCGGCATCCCGATGCTGCTGGTCGCGGCGGCCGCGCACGACGGCTCGGACGGCGCCGGCGCGCCCGCCGTGGGCGCATCGCGCCGGAGATCCCAGCAGATGCGGTTCAGACCGGCGCGCGCCGGCGCCTGGAGCGTGCGCACGGGCTCGCCCCCGGCATCGCGGATTTCGACCATGGCCCGCTCAACCGCGCGGGGCAGATAATACGTGATCACGGCGCCGGCCGGCGGATTGGGCGCGAAGAATTCGCCCGCGCCGAACCAGAACTGTCCGCCGTAGATCGCTTCGTGTTGCGCCGGCGGCACGGGGAACAGGCGGGCGGCCGCGAGCGCTTCCGCCGTCATCTGCGCCAGCGGCTCGGCGTGATCGAGAACCCAGATGCTGCGCCCGTGCGTGCCCGCCACCAACGCGCCGGTGCGCTCCTGAAACGCGAGGTCGTAAACCGGAACCGGCGGCATTCCCCCGCCGAGCGGCTGCCAGTGCGCGCCGCGATCGAGCGTCACCCACACGCCCGTTTCCAGGCCCGCTACCAGCACATTTGCGTTTCCAGGGTGTTCGCGGAGGCGGTGCACCGAGGCGCGCGGCAGCCCGTCGGTAATCCGCCGCCACGTCTCGCCGAAATCCTCGCTGGCGAAGATGTACGGCGCGTAATCGTCATTGAAATGGCCGTCCACCGTGAGGTACACGCGGCCGGGCGCGGAACGCGACACCGTGATGCCGCTGATGTTCAGCATCGGCGGCAGGCCCCGCACCTTGGCGGTGAGATTCTCCCAGTGCGCTCCGCCGTCGCGCGTGCGCTGGATGGTGCCGTCGTCGGCGCCGGTATAGAGCAGGTTGCGATCGAGCGGCGATTCGGCAATGGCGGTGAGCGCGCTGAAATTGGCCTGCCCGTCGTTCCGCGAGAGCGCGCCGGGCGGAACGGGAGCGCCCATGATCGGAAGCTTGTCCCGGTCCAGGGCCGCGGTGAGATCGCCGCTGATGGCTTTCCAGCTCAGCCCGCGATCCGTGGAGCGGAACAGCACGTTAGCGCCGGTGTAGATCGTCTTCGGGTCGAAGGCGGAGACGATGAGCGGCGCCGTCCAGTACCAGCGGTAACCCGGCCCGCCGGGCCGCGGCGTCTGCGGGCCGATCGCCTGCCGCTCCATGCTGCGCAGATCGATGCGCCCGGTGTTGCCGTTCTGCGCGCTCACCACGAGCGTGTGGTCGTCGCCCTCGAACACCGCCTGCATGCCGTCGCCGCCGCCTACGTTGAACGCTTCCTTGAACGAAATGCCGTAGGACATGCGCGTGGCGCTCGGCGTGCACCAGTTGCCATTGTCTTGCAGACCGCCGCAGACGAGGAACGGATCCTCGTTATTGACCGAGATGTTGTAGAACTGCCCGATGGGCAGATTGAGGCGGAAAAGCCACGTCTGGCCGCGATCGAAGGAAATGGAAACGCCGCCATCGCCGCCGATGACGAGATGATTCGTGTTATCCGGGTCGATCCACAGCGCGTGATCCTCGCTGTGCACGTTGCTGAAGACGTCGCGGAAGCTGCGGCCGCCGTCGTCGGAGATAAAAAAGCCGCGGTTCGAGCCCATCAGGTAGACGCGGCGCGCATCCTTCGGGTCGGGATAGATGCGGCTGTAGTACATGGGACGCGGATTGAGGCCGCTCAGATGCTCCCACGTTTCGCCCTGGTCCGTGCTGCGATAGATGCCGCTGGCGCCCGAGGCCTCGATCACCGCATAAACCACGCGGCTGTCACCCGCGAAGATGGCGACGCCGATGCGGCCCTTTTCGCCAGTGGGCAGACCGTTGGTGAGTTCGGTCCAGGTGGCGCCGCCGTCCGTGGTGCGGTAAAGGCCGCTGCCCGGACCGCCGCCGTTGAAGCCCCACCCCTTTCGTTGCCGCTGGTAGAGCGCGGCGAACAGCACGTTGGGATCTTTGGGGTCCATGGCCAGGTCGATGGCGCCGGTGTTTTCGTCACGGTACAGGATCTTCTTCCAGGTCTGGCCGCCATCGGTGGTTTTGAAGACGCCGCGCTCGGCATTCGGCCCCCAGAGATGGCCGGCCGCCGCGACGTAAACGATATTCGGATCGGTGGGGTGGATCGCGATCCGCCCGATGTGGCGCGTCTCCGCCAGGCCCATGTGCTGCCAGTGCGCGCCGCCGTCGGTCGATTTGTAAACGCCGTCGCCCCAGGAGG
>Ga0209062_1003921_pt1 | contig 16403 bp, 17 predicted proteins | sample Coa_R2_2_FD_187158 | JGI IMG/M metagenome (GOLD analysis project Ga0209062, IMG submission 187158) | Surface soil microbial communities from Centralia Pennsylvania, which are recovering from an underground coalmine fire - Coalmine... | ecosystem: Environmental > Terrestrial > Soil > Unclassified...
TGCATCGACGGTCGTTTCATCGAATGCCGGACTGATGTAGTCAAGCATCATGAGACCGTTCGATGATGCCACGCGGCGGAATATCGCTGCGCTCTGCGCGAGTTTTGTGCGGGCTGCGCCGCTCGATCCGGCGGTCGATTCCGCACCTGACTCGGCACCTGATTCAGCACCCGGGCTGAAGCGCGCAGCGGTCGCGATCGCGCTCACCGGTAGCGGCGAGGGAGCCGAGACCGCCTTCCTCCTGACCCGCCGCGCCTCGAGCCTGCGTGCCCATCGCGCGCAATGGGCCTTGCCGGGCGGACGCTGCGATGCCGGCGAGACGCCGCTTCAAGCAAGCTTGCGCGAATTGCAGGAGGAGCTTGGGCTGGCGCTCACAAACGATTCGGTGCTCGGCGTGCTCGACGATTACCCGACCCGCTCCGGCTACCTGATCACGCCGGTCGTGGTGTGGGCCAGGGATGCGCAGGCGATCGTGCCGAATCCGGATGAGGTCGCCTCCGTTCACCAGGTCGTACTTGGCAGCATCGAGAGCGACGCCGCCTTCGACTTCGTCAGCATCCCCGAGAGCACGCGGCAGGTGATCCGCTTTCACTACGAGGGGCGGCTGATCCATGCGCCGACCGCGGCCATGATCTACCAGTTCCGCGAGCTCCTGGCGGGGCGGCAGACCCGGGTCGCCGAGCTGGAACAGCCAGTGTTTGCCTGGAAGTAGCCCTGGTTTGCGCTAAAACGGCCGCATGCATCGCCAAACGATTCGCTTAGGTCCGTTGGCCGTCGCGCTTGCCCTGCTGCTGCTTGCGCCGGCTGCCGCGTTCGATCTGAATTCGCTCCTGCCATCCGTCAGTGGAGCGAACGCGCAGGCCTCCGCCGACGAGATTGCGGAGTATCGCCGCAAGCTCAAGGCCTATCTGGAGGCGCGCAACGCGTTCGAGCAGGAGGCCGGCGCCTACTGGACCGACGTCGCCGAGAAGCGCCGTGGCCGCAACGCCAAGCGCCGCGCGCATGAGCAGATCACGCTCGACGACTATGTCCTGACCCAGCCGCCGGTCTATACCGGGCCGAAGCGGCCGGTGAACCCGGCGCCGGAAACCGAGCCGGGGCCGCCGCGCGAGCGCAAGCATATTCCTGCGGTGGCCGATCTCCTGCGCGCCGCGTCGGATTATTTCCAATGGGCGCCACAGCGCCCGAGCACCGAGATCGAGTTCAAGCGCGCCTACGCGCGCTTTGCCGCCGAAACCGGGTTGACGCGCGAACAGGCGGTGCGGGTCTACGCCTTCGAAACCGGCGGTGATGGCAGGTCCGACTCGCAATCCGGCCTGATCCACGGTTCCCACGCGGTCTCGACCGCAATCGGCTACAACCAGCTGCTCACCACCAACACCGTCGAGCTGCTGGCCGAGCAGGGGCCGGATCTCATCAAGATCCTCGCCCAGCGGGCCGCCGGCCTGTCGGGACCTGCGCGACAGTTGATCGAGCACAAGCTCGCGGTCTTGAGGAAGATGGTCGCGCTCGCCCGCTCGGTGCCGGACGACTGGTCGCAGCATGAGAAGATCGGCGACACGCCGCAGGGTTGGGCGATGCATGCGATGGTGCTGGACATCGATGTCGGCCCGATGCTGCAGACCCACAAGCTGATAACCTCGGTCATCTTCGCCCGCGAGCGCGGCTTCACCCGCCCGCTGACCGCGGCCGAGCTCGAGATGATGAACCTCACCGGCGACGGCACCGGCCTTGATATGGTGACCATGCCGCAAGCCATGCGCGAGCAGGTGCCGACCTCGAACTTCTTCCAGCGCGGTGGCTACGAGCGCAACCCGGTCGCCATCCATCACAACACCGTTGCAAAGCTGCTCGCGGTGACCGATGCGCGGATGGATGAGAACAGCAGGCAGCCCGGGGCGAAGGAACTGGCGGCGGCATTCTAGCTCTCGTCGTCCCGGGCAACCGAAGCGCGACCCGGGCCCCCTACCGCGGAATCTATCGATAGGGCATGCTGGTAGACGCCCTTCGCTACGACATCAGGCCGGGGTTATGGGTCCCGGCGTTCGCCGGGCGACGAAGCGGCTCAATCCGAGCCGAACATGAACTTGCCGTTCCCCTCGAGATAGGGGGCGCTGCGCATGTAGAGCTGGCCGTTCTGGCCGATGAAGAACAAGGTCCCCTTCGGCACTTTCTTGGCGCCCTTCAGCAGCAGCCCGGCATTGTTGGTGCCCATCTTGTAAGAGAAGGTCTTGCCCTCCTTGTCATAGGCGTAGCCGGTGTCCGGCTTGAGATCCCAGGGCGTCGGGCCCGCGGCTTGCGCCCATGCCGCCGTGGAAAGGGCGGCGCCCGAGAGTGTGCCCACCGCGAGCGCGGTAACGATCATTCGTCGTGCAAGTCGTGTCACTGTCATCCTCCCCAACCGCATAGGTTGCACGCGCTTGAACAAATCACGAACGGGCGCGTGCGGTCAACATTTGTCGCGACCGGGAGATGACCACACGTCGCCGTGTGACTTTGTGATTTCCCGCCGCTTGCGTCGCGACTATCTTCCTCAATTCAACTACAACCAATTCGACAAAAGCAGGCCATGGGGATGATTCGTATGAACGTCGCAAGACTTGTCGTGGGAGTTCTTAGAGGAGCGGCACTGTCGCTGTCGATATTGGTCGGCGCCGCACAGGCCGAAGATCTGTTCAAGCTCTCCAATAGCCAGAAGATCTCCTGTAGCCGGGGCCTTGCGCCCGGCAAGCTCAACACCGCGACGTGCAAGTCCTACACCTACGTCTTCAACACCAAGACCTCGGAATATTTCCGCTGCCAGGTTTCGCTCGCGCTGACGCGTGACAACAAGGAAGTGATCAACGTGACGACCGACGGCAGCTGCACCAGGAAGCCGCGCATCTTCGACACCGATTCCCACTACGACTTCGATGCCACCGAGACGGAGCCGCCGAACACCAATTCCTTCTTCGGCCAGGGCGGTTATTCGATCTGGGCCGCCGACACCACCCAGCAGAAGGTGCGCGGCTGCATCATCATCTCCTCAGGGCTGGGCTCCGACATCTCCAAATGCCTGGATATGACGTTCCAGTGAGGAGCAGCCCTTAGCGAAGGAAGACGGGCTCCCTCGCCCCGCTCTTTGCGGGGAGAGGGTGGGGTGGGCTCTATCCAGGCATCGAACTCGGCGTGACTCCCCCTCACCCGCAAGCGGGGCGAGACGCACCGAGCCCGGATAGAAATCCGCGCCTAAACTGGCCGTCTCAATGCCCCATGCGCGCCGAGGCGGGGTGGCCGGGCACCTTGAAGCGCTTGCCGGTGTCGGTGACCTTGGTGCCGTTGACCTTGAGGATCGAGAAATCCTGGCTCAGGAAGTTTCCGGCCAGGATGTATTTGCCATCGGGCGTGAACACGACCGCCTCGGGCAGGCCGCCGACCTCGATGTCCTGGGACTTGGTCACCTTCTTGCCGTCGATCTTGAGGATCGTGAGGCTGCCGTTGTTGTTGTAGAAGAACGCCTTCTTCATGTTGGAGCCGCGCAGGATCGCAGCGACCGCAAGGTCGCCTTTCGGGCTCATGGCCAGGCCCTCCGGGCCGTCGCCGACCACGACGCGATCGATGATGCGCGGCGGGTTGGCCTCGAGGTCCACCACGCTCGTGGTGTCGACGCTGCCGTCGGAGGAGCCGGCGCCGCCATTGTCGGAGGTGAGCGCAAGCTTGCCGTTCGGCGAGACCACGACATTGTAGGGCCATTGCCCGGTCGGCAGGTCGATCTTGCTGTAGGTCACCTTGCCGTTCGCAATATCGAGCACCGACAGCTTGTGCATCGGAAAGCGCGTGGTCAGCGCGCGTTTGCCGTCGGGCGTGAACACCACCTGCGAGACGCTGTCCGGCATCTGCACGGTGTCGGTGATCTTGACGTCGGTGCCGTCGACCGAGAGCACGCTGATGGTGTTGTCGCCGCGGTTGGCGACCAGCGCCATCTTGCCGTCAGGGCTGAAGCTCAAGCCCGAGGGCTGCTTGCCGCCGGTGATGGTCGCAGCCAGCTTCGGCGGGCTCGCCTTGAGATCGATGACAAAGATCTTGTTGTCCGGCACCTGCTTCAGCGCATCGCCATCCTTGATCACGTCGACGGAATCGGCGACCAGCGCGACCGAGCCGGAGGGATCGATATCGACATTGACCGGCGGTCCGACCACCGAGTTCTCGAGCGGCAGGCTGGCCACGATCTTCGGGCTCTCGGGGTTGGCGAGGTCGACGATCAGGACCTGGTCCTTGCCGGGCAGGGACAGGATCGGCTTGCCGTCGTCATCCCACAGGATCTTCTCGTCGAGGCCGACAATCATGAAGGGTTTTGCGAGCGCGCTGCTCAGCAGGCTGGAGCCGCAAAGCAAGAAAGCAGCCGATAGCGACACGCGGACAAGACGATTGACAGACATGAGGCGTTCTCCCGGGTGGCCGGCCTCTTGAACGGGTGAACGGGCCGGCTCTGGCGCGCCAGACTATGGGGAGAATCCGGCCATTGCCAGTGCGAAACAAGCAGGCAGGATCGGCCGTTCGAATGGCTTGACGAGCGGTTGCGATGTGGGCGAAGGCAGGCGGATCGGCAAAGAAAAAACGGCAAGAGGGAGATGTGATGGACCGGCTCGAGGGCAAGACAGCACTGGTCGTGGGCGCCGGCTCGATCGGCCCGGGCTGGGGCAACGGCAAGGCGACCGCGGTGACCTTTGCGCGCGAGGGCGCGCAGGTGTTCTGTGTCGATCGCAATCCGGCGGCTGCGGAAGAGACGGTGAAGATCATCACGGGCGAGGGCGGCAAGGCCACAGCTTTCGCCGCTGATGTGTCCCGCGCGGCTGAAGTCGAAGCCATGGTCGGCGCGTGTATGAAGGCCTATGGTCGCATCGACGTCCTGCACAACAACGTCGGCATTGCCGAGATGGGCAGCGTGGTGGAGGTGGCGGAAGCCGAATGGGATCGCGTGTTCGCGGTGAATCTCAAGAGCGCCTATCTTGCCATGAAGCACGTGATCCCGGTCATGATCGGCCAGGGCGGCGGATCCATTATCAATATTTCATCCATCGCCTCGATCCGGCAGGTCGGCATCTCCTATGTCAGCTACGGCGCCAGCAAGGCGGCGATGAATCAGATGACGCGCACCACCGCGGTCGAGTTTGCGCCCAAGCATATCCGCGTCAATGCCATCCTGCCCGGGCTGATGAAGACGCCGATGGTCGAGCATTCCGCGGGGCTGGCGCAAAGCTATGCCAAGGGCGATGTCGAGGCGATGTGGCGCGCCCGCGACGCGCAGGTGCCGATGGGCCATATGGGCGACGCCTGGGACGTCGCCAACGCCGCGCTGTTCCTGGCCTCCGACGAGTCCCGCTACATCACCGGCATCGAGCTCGTGGTCGATGGCGGGTTGACCTGCCGGGCGTGATTGCCGATTTCGAGCGCGCCGCCGCTTTCAGCCCTGCTCGCTGCGATAGTTGAGCGGCGTGTCGCCGAAGCGGCGGCGGAAGCAGCGGTTGAAATAGGAGGTTTCGTTGAAGCCGCAGGCGAATGCGATCTCGCTGACCTTCAAATGATCATTGCGACGGTCCGCGAGCATCCGCCGCGCCTTCTGCATGCGCAGCTCAAGCACCCGTTCGGACAGGCTGACGCCGGTCTCGCGCAGCAGCTGCTGGACATAGCTCGCGGAGACGCCGGTCCTTGCCGCGACGGTCTTGATCGAGAACGCGGGATCGGAAAAGCAGGTCGCGATCTCGCGCAGAATGTCCGCGCAGCGCGCCGCCCGCAGGCCGCGCAGACGCGCAAGCGCAGCGTTGTTTTCGGCCGTGCCGAGCGCAAGCGCAACGAGATCGCACACGGTTGCTTCGACATGCTCGCTCAGCACCGGGTCATCGGCCAGCGCGCCCGGCTCCATCAAGAGGCCGACATAGCGCTTCAGATGATCGAGCGCGGGCGAGGTGCCGTCGAGGGCCGACGTGGTGAGGTTATCCACATCAGGGACCAGCCGTTGCAGCATCGGCTTTGGAATCCCGACGCTCATCCAGCTCCGCACGCCATGGCAGGAGAAAGCCTCCATGCCGCTGAACAGCAAGGCGCGATCCATGTGGACCGTCTCTTTCCGTCCGGATTTGGAAAAGGAGAATGCAGTCGAGGCCAGGTTGAAGCACAGGAAATAGCGCTCCTGCGGGAAGGCTGATACCTGCTCGGCGGTCCGCGTGATGGAATGCCGCGAGCCCTGGAAACGCGCGAGCAGCAGGCCGCGCACCCCGGCGAAGTCCCACTGACCGGTGAAGGGGCTATCATCGAGGTGTTGCAGCTCCGTCGCGCCGACCCATTCGCAATAGGTGTCGCGCCACAGCTTAAACCGGGTCCGATCGTCCAGATGAGCCGGAAGATCGTCCGTCGAAATCGTTAATCTCCGCATTGACGCGGTGTCCACTCCAGGCGCTTTGGTCTCGGCTGCGAGCCGAGGCGCGGCGCTAGCGTCATCCCACGGCAGCGGTCGGGTGACTGCTGCCGCGCCTTTGGTCGAGGCCTGCGCTTTTTCGGTTCAAACGCGATCAGCCTCCGCCGCGGGCTGCCTGGCCCGTGCTCCCGGTCAAGTCCGGTGCTGTCCTGTGCTATGATCTGCGCTTGTGGCCGGCTTCACGGTGGCGAATTGCCGGTGCGGCAGGTATTCTGCTCGCCCTCATCCCGCCGATTTTCGGCAATTCGTTTTAGAAGGACCGACAGTGAGCGAGCTTCGACTGGCGATCGTGGGCTTCGGCAAGATCGCGCATGACCAGCATGTGCCGGCGATCGCGGCAACCGACGGCGTGACGCTGGTGGCCGTCGCCGATCCCAATCCGGTCGCCGCGGATGTGCCGCTTTTCCCTTCGCTGGAGGCGCTGCTCAGCGATGGCCCCGAGATCGACGCCGTTGCACTCGCCACCCCGCCGCAGATCCGCCGCGCGCAGGCCACCATCGCGCTCGCCGCGCAAAAGCATGTGTTCATGGAAAAGCCGCCGGCGCGCGCGGTGAGCGAGATCGCGCCGCTGGTCACAGCTGCGCGCGAGGCCAGGCGGACCCTGTTTCAAAGCTGGCATGCGCGCTTCTCGCCGGCGGTCGAGCCCGCACGGCGCCTGCTCGCCGAGCGCAGAATCGCAAGCGTCGTCATCAACTGGAAGGAGGATGTGCGGGTCTGGCATCCCGGACAGGACTGGATCTTCGAGCCCGGCGGCTTTGGCGTGTTCGATCCCGGCATCAATGCGCTGTCGATCCTGACCCGCATCCTGCCGCAGCCTCTGTTCGTGACCGCGGCAAGCCTCGAGGTGCCCGCCAACCGCGCAGGTCCCATCGCGGCCGAGCTCGATCTGTCCGACAGCGCGGGCCTTGCGATCCATGCGAGCTTCGATTTCCGCGAGACGCGGAATCACGCCTGGGAAATACGGTTTGCGACCGACAAGGGTCCCATCGTGCTCTCCGGCGGCGGCTCGCGCCTTGTCGCCGGCGACCAGGTGCTGATCGACGAGAAGAAGCAGTCTTATCGACTGCTCTATCGCCGCTTTGTCGAGTTGGTGCGCAATGGCGAGAGCGAGGTCGATCTTGCGCCGTTGCAGCTCGTGGCGGATGCCTTCATGCTCGGCCGCCGCCGCGAGGTGGAAAGCTTCGCGTGGAACGCTTCATAATCAGGGCGTTCTGGCGTCTCGTATCGGGCGCAAATGCGACCGCCACGCGTAACACGCGGCGCTGTGGTTGAGGCTAACTTCGCTGTCAGAATCTGGCCCATTTGTCATTTGAAGTCGTATCGCGAGTTCGGTCTCCTGATCGCGTTGAAGCGGTGGCATTCGCCGCTTGCTGCGATGGAGACTCACGATGAAGCATAAGTTTGCGAAATCACTTATCGCCGGCGTGGTGATGGCTGCGCTCGCCCTGGCTTCGCCCGCACTCGGCCGCGGCGGTGGTGGTGGCGGAGGTGGCGGCGGGCACGGAGGCGGCGGCGGCTTTGGTGGCGGCGGCATGCATGGCGGCATGGGCGGTGGATGGGGAGGCGGCATGGGCGGCATGCACGCCGGCGGGATGGGCGCGCATTTTGCGGCCATCGGGCCACGCGCCGTCGGTCCCGGATTTGGCGCGTCGCGCTTTGCCGGTTCGCATTGGGCAGGCGCGCCCTTTGCGCATGGCGCCTTCGGGCCGCATTTTGCTCACTTCCACCACGGCTTCTTCCATCACCGCTTCCGCCGGTTCGCATTCGTCGGATTTCCCTACTACGCCGACTATGGTTACGACCTGTGCTGGCGCCGGGTCTGGACATCGTACGGCCTGCAGTGGGTCAATGTCTGCGGCGATTATACCGGCTACTGACGGCTGATCCGACGGAGCCACATCATTGTGATGATCGCCACCGGCGTATTCGCCCCGTCCATGCCATAGGCTGGTGGCGGTCCAGGGGTTCAAGCATATTCTTTGCGAGACAGATCATGACAGGAGGTCATCGCCGCATTCTGGTGGTCGAGGACGATCCGGAAACCGCCGGTCAGCTCACCGAGCAACTCGCGAGCAGCGGCTATCTGGTCGACCTCGCGACCACAGGCAGCGAGGCGCTGAGCCGCGCCGCGTCCCGCGACTATGGCGTGGTCACGATCGACCGCATGCTGCCCGATATTGACGGCATCGCTGTGATGCGCCAGCTGCGCGATGACGGCATCTCGGTGCCGTTCCTGATCATCAGCGCGCTCGGCGAGGTCGACGATCGCGTTCGCGGCTTGCGCGCCGGCGGCGACGATTATCTGGTCAAGCCGTTTTCCTTTGTCGAGCTGCTGGCGCGGCTCGAGGCGCTGCTCCGGCGCAGCGAGACGGTCGCCAAGGAAACCATCCTGCGGGTTGGTGATCTCGCGATCGACCTGATCTCGCGCAGCGCGAGCCGGCGCGGCAAGGAATTGATGCTGCTGCCGAAGGAGTTTCAGCTGCTGGAATATCTGGTGCGCAACGAAGGTCGCGTGGTGTCGCGCGCGATGCTGTTGCAGCACGTCTGGGACCTGCACTTTGATCCCTCGACCAACATCATCGACGTCTATGTCGGGCGGGTGCGCCGCAAGGTCGACGACCAGCAGGCCTATCCGCTGATCCATACCGTCCGCGGCGTCGGCTATCGCCTCCGGGCTCCGGGCTAAGATGCGCCTGGCCAAGCTGTTCCCGGCCAAGACAGTCCCCGCCAAGATGCTCTTGGCGAAGACCCTCACGTCAACGACCTTCAGGCTCGCACTGATCGCGATCGGCACCTTTGGCGTCATCACGGCCGCGATTTTTGCCTACGTCTATTTGTCGACCACGTCCTATGTCCGCAGCCGCTCGGACCGCGCGATCCTGACTGAGGTCGCGAGCCTGAAGGGCGCCTACGAACGCGGCGGGCGCGAGGGCCTGGTCGCACTCGTCGACGCACATCTCGCGGACAAGAGCTTTGCCGATCATGTCTACCTGCTCGCCGACCCACATCAGCGCGTGCTGGCCGGCAATCTCAGGCAATGGCCGCAAGCCAGCACCTCATCATCGGGCTGGATCGAATTTCGCGGGGCCAGGACCGCGCCGGCAAGCGGCGGCCAGCCACTGCTGCGCGCGGTCGTGCAGACATTTCCGAACGGCGATCGGCTGCTGGCCGGGCTCGACATCGGCGACCTCGACAATTTTACGGGGTCGATCAAGCTCGCCGTCGTGTCCGGCGCAGCGTTGATCTTCGCGCTCGCCGCCATGGCGAGCGTGCTGGTGACGCGCCGCACGGTGGGACGGATCGAGCAGATCAACGCCACCAGCCGTGCTATCATGGCAAGCGGCCTCGATCAGCGTATCCCCTTGCGCGGCAGCCATGATGAATGGGATCGCGTCGCCGAGAACCTGAACCAGATGCTCGATCGCATCCAGACCCTGATGGGCGAGGTGAAGCAGGTCAGCGACAATGTCGCGCATGATCTGCGGACCCCGCTCACACGCATGCGCGGCCGGCTGGAGAAGGCCTATCTCGGCGCGCGCGCCGCAGACAGCGACCAGGCGCTGATCGGCGACACCATCGCTGATCTCGATGCTGTGCTGCGCATCTTCGCCTCCATCGTGCGCATCGCGCAGATCGAGACCCTGGCCCGCAAGGCCGGTTTCCATACTGTGAACCTGGTCGAGATCGCGGGCGAGGTCGTTGAATTGTACGATGCCGCGGCGGAGCAGGACAACACAACGCTGGCACTCAGGGGCGCGCGCGAGGTGATGGTCACGGGCGATCGTGACCTGATCTTCGATGCGATCGCCAATCTGGTCGACAATGCGCTCAAGCATGGCCGCGCCGGGGGCAAAGTCGTCGTCGCTTGCGAGATCATTGATGGCCAGCCGGCGGTTTCGGTCGCCGACGATGGGCCCGGCATCCCGCCTTGCGAGCGCGAGCATGTCTTCAAGCGCTTCTATCGCCTGGAACAGTCCCGTTACACGCCGGGAAACGGCCTCGGGCTCAGCCTGGTCGCAGCGGTCGCCCGTCTTCACGGTGCGCATATCGAGATGTGCGACAACGCACCGGGGCTGAAGGTCAAATTGGCATTCGCCCCGCCAGCTTCATGAGAACCCTGATAGCGGCAGTCTTTCCGCGTTCCACTTGATCACTGCGAAAGCACGAGAGCGGTAAAACACCGGTCTCCGCTCATGACGCTTCCAACCCGGCCCAATCGCACTATATTTGGCAGCGACAGCAACAACAGGCCGAATCCCATATGACTGCATCCCTGCGCAATCCTTCCCCCATCGATCCCGTCAAGCTCGACCGCCTCGCCGAAGTCGCGATCAAGGTCGGCTTGCGCCTGCGCGAGGGGCAGGACCTGCTATTGACCGCGCCGGCGGTTGCGCTGCCGCTGGTGCGCAAGATCGCCGAATACGCCTACAAGGCGGGCGCCGGCATCGTCACGCCGATCCTGTCCGACGAAACCGTGACCCTGGCGCGCTACCGCTATGGCCATGATGCCGGTTTCGATCATGCCGCCAACTGGCTGTACAAGGGCATGGCGGAGGCGTTCGGAAACAACACGGCGCGGCTCGCCATCGTCGGCGACAACCCGATGCTGCTGTCGGGCGAGGATCCGGTGAAGGTCGCGCGCGCCTCCAAGGCCAACTCCATGGCCTATCAGCCGGCGCTGGAAAAGATCGTCAATTTCGACACCAACTGGAACATCATCGCCTATCCGAGCCCGTCCTGGGCCAAGCAGGTGTTTCCGGACGAGCCGGAGGATGTCGCGGTCGGAAAGCTTGCGGATGCGATCTTTGCGGCCTCGCGGGTCGATCGCGCCGACGCGCTGTCCGCCTGGGAGAGCCACAACGCGACCTTGCGCGAGCGCACCGAGTGGCTCAATGGCCAGCGTTTTGCCGCGCTTCATTACACAGGGCCCGGCACGGACCTGACGATCGGGCTTGCGGACGGTCATGAATGGGAAGGCGGCGCCTCGCAGGCCAGGAACGGCATCATCTGCAACGCCAACATCCCGACCGAGGAAGTCTTCACGACGCCGCATTGCCGGCGCGTCGAGGGCCATGTGGTGTCGTCAAAGCCGTTGTCCTACCAGGGCACGCTGATCGACAACATCGCCGTGAAGTTCGAGGAAGGGCGCATTGTCGAAGCGCGGGCGAGCCGCGGCGAGGAAGTGTTGAGCAAGGTGCTCGATACCGATGAAGGCGCGCGCCGGCTCGGCGAAGTGGCGCTGGTGCCGCATTCCTCGCCGATCTCGAAGAGCGGGCTATTGTTCTTCAACACCCTGTTCGACGAGAACGCCGCCTCCCACATCGCGCTCGGCCAGTGCTATTCGAAGTGCTTTGTCAATGGCGACAAGCTGACGCCACAGCAGATCGCGGCCCAAGGCGGCAACCAGAGTCTCATCCACATCGACTGGATGATCGGCTCCGACCAGACCGACATCGACGGCGTCCACGCCGACGGAAGCCGCGTGCCGGTGTTCAGGAAGGGCGAATGGGCGAAGTGACCGAACGTCATTCCGGGGCGGCTTGAAGAGCCGAACCCGGAATCTCGAGATTCCGGGGTCTCGCTTCGCGAGCCCCGGAATGACGGTGGAGTTGCGAAATCCCGCTACTCCACGTTGACCGTGATGCGCTCCGACATCACCGGATCCTTGTGCGGGATGTGGCTCCAATCGCCGAGGACAAGCTGCAGGGTGTGGCTGCCCTTGGGCAGTGTCACGACCGCTTCGGTCTGGCCCTTGCCGAAATGCATGTGATGCTCGTCCATCGGGATCGCCTCGTTGAGCGCCTCGCCTTCGAGCGGAGCGGCGTCAATCAAGAGATGATGATGGCCGGTATTCGGCACTTGCGTGCCCGCGGGCGCAATCCCCATCCCGGAAAGGCCGAAGCGGATGGTGACCGGCGAGGTGACGGTGTCGCCGTCCTTCAAATTGATGAAATAGACCTTGGCATCGGCCGGCGCGGGTGTCTCGCCGGCATGGGCCACCGCGAAGATCGACAACAGGGCGATGGTCAGCAAAGAAAGTCGCATGGGGGATTCCTTGAGGTTTGCATTGAAAAGGCGCCGGTGCGGCGACTTTGCCGTGCCGAAACGAAGAAATTGTGACCGTTGGCGGCGGAAAAAGTCATTACCGAGGCACACACGCGATCGTCATGGCTGGTGATGACAGCGTGCGGGTGGCCGCCGGAGGAGCTAATTCCCGGCAAGCTCCGCGCCGCCTGCGCCGGGATGGCGACCGGCGCGCTGCGGCAGCACCAGCACACAGATGATGATAAAGGCGGCAATCGCGGCCGAGGCGAGGGGCCGGCTCAGCGCAAGACCGCCATCGCGGACCGGCTTGTCGAGGAAATCGCCGACGGTCGCGCCCAGCGGGCGGGTCAGGATGAAGGCGGCCCAGAACAACAGCACCCGCGACAGATCAGTGAAATAATAGAGCAGCACGACCACAACGAGACCTGCGGCGAACACCACGGCGCCGCCTTCATAGCCGAGCCCGCCGGTGTCGGCGATCCAGTCGCCAAGCGCGGTGCCAAGCGTCTGGGAAAAGGTGATTGCCGCCCAGTAGAAAGCCTCGGCCTTCGGTGTTGTCACGGTGTTGACGTCGACACTGCCCTGCGACCAGCGCCACAGCAACAGCGTCACCGCGAGCAGCAGCGCCAGCAGGCTCGCCCCGCCGGTGTAGCCGATACCGAGCGAGCGGTCGGCGAAATCCGCCATGGTGGTGCCGAAGGTGGTCGATGCGACAATGGTCGCCCAATAGAGCAGGGGATGGAATTTCTTCGCCGCGATCTGCGCCGCGACCAGCACGACCAGCGCTGCGACAAACAGCAGGCTTCCCGCCAGATAGCCCCAGCCGAGTGTCATGGTGACGGTGTCGCCGCCGGTCTCGCCGAGCGTGGTGGCGGCGATCTTGATGATCCAGAAGATGAGCGTGACTTCCGGAACCTTGCTGAGAGCGTGTTGCTTGCTGATGTCTGTCACGTGAGAATTTCCGCCAATGGAGCGACAAGACAACGTCTGAACGGCGGTGCCGGTTCAATTGAGGCTGGAGGTCCCGCGTTCAACGGGAGTTGATTCGAAGTGACCGCGGCGGCTAAAACCTCGTTCCTATGTCCGACTCATCGAGCCCCGCGGCACCATTGTCATTTGAGGAGTTGACCGAGGCCATCAAGCGCCGCCGCTCGGTCTATGGCGCCATCAGCGGGCTGGCGCTCGACTGCGCCGCGCCGGGCGAGGCCTGGTCAAGCCTGCCGTACCGCCCCATCTTTGTCGGCGACGCCTCGACCGGCGTCCTGCACGGCGGCGTCGTCACCGCGATGCTGGACGAGAGCTGCGGCATGGCCGTGCAACTCGCGCTGGATGGCTCCCGCGCCATCGCCACGCTCGATTTGCGGATCGACTACCAGAAGCGGGCCACGCCTGGCCTTGCCATCTGCGCACACGCGAAATGTACCCGCGTCACACGCTCCATCGCCTTCGTGCGCGCGACCGCCTACCAGGAATCCGAGGACAATCCGGTCGCCACCGCGACCGCCTGCTTCATGATCGGCGCCAACCGCACCAACATGCTCACGGACACGTCGAGCCTCGCTGGCCTGCCGCCGGTGCTCGAGGCGCCGGATGATCCTGCAAGCCCGTTCGCCAACAGCCCGTTTTCGCGCTGTCTCGGCATCCGCTTCGCTGACGACGGCACGCTGGTGATGCCGTTCTCGCCCAAGATCATCGGCAATCCGATTCTCCCGGCGATCCACGGCGGCATGACCGGCGCCTTGCTCGAGACCACCGCAATCGTCGGCGTGACGCGCGAACTGGGCGCCTCCGCCTGGCCGAAGCCGATCGGGCTCACCATCAATTATCTGCGTTCGGGACGCGCGCTCGACAGCTACGCCAGTGTCTCGATCGTCAAGCAGGGCCGGCGTGTCGTCGCGTTCGAGGCGCAGGCCTGGCAGGACGATCCGACCAAGCCGATCGCCTCGGCCTTCGGCCATTTCATGCTGCGGCGGACGCCCGGCAACGACGACGAATAGAAGCCGCTCGTCTCATCTTGGCTTGTGCGTCATGGGGCCGGTCGGGACAAAGGACGCGGCGGTTTCGTCAGGATTGTAAAGCTTTTCGTAAGGAATGCTTAAAAGTGGCCCGCTAGGCTGAGCGGCCGCGTCGCTTTCGGCGGCACGCTGCTAACTCTTGGGCGGGGGCAAAATTGGGCGGGGGCAAAATAATGTCGCGTGGGTTGATCGAAATCGGCAATCTCGATGTTGAGCTGATGGCACGGCCGATCGCGCCCTCCTGGATCATCGAGGGAAAGCCGACCGCAAGCGCCTGCACGCTGTCCCAGAGTGCCGATGGCACAGCAAGTACCATCGTCTGGCATTGCACCGAAGGCAAGTTCAACTGGTACTATGATTTCGACGAGACCATCCTGATCCTGGAAGGCTCGATCGTGCTTGAGACTGATACCATGCGCCCGACGCGCTATGGTCCCGGCGACGTCATCTTCTTCAAGGACGGCGCGCACGCGAAATGGCATGTCGAGGGCCATGTGAAGAAGCTCGCCTTCTGCCGCAAGACCCAGCCGGTCTGGCTCGGCTTTGCATTGCGCGTGGTCGGCAAGATCAGGCGCATGCTGATGCCGCTCGGCGACCAGAAAGCCGCGACCCTGTTGGGCGCGGGTTAGGACCTAATCCAGGCGCAGCCGATACACGTCGGCCGCAGTTTTCGAGAACAACGCCGTCTTCTCGTCCTCGGAGCAGGATGCCGCGATGCGCTTGAAGGCGTTGAAGATCACCTGATAGCTGCACTGGCCCTTGTCCGGCGGGAAATTGCTTTCGAACATCGCGCGCCTCGCGCCGAACGCCTCGATGCAGGTCTCGATGTAAGGCCGCCAGGCCGTGGCCAACTCCTCGGACGAAGGCGGCCTGGGCCGCTCATGGAAGTCGTAGCCGAGGAGCCGCATCGCGAGCCCGCCGAGCTTGACCACGACGTTCGGACATCTGGCAATGTCCTGGATCGCAGCCTTCCAGAGCGCAAACGTCTCCTCGCGCCGGCCGGCAAAGCGGCCGAGGCCGATCGGGCCGCCGCAATGGTCGAGCACGATTTTGGTGTCGGGAAAGGCGCGGGCAAGATCGGCGAGCTCGCCGATTTGCGGATGAAACAGCCAGGCGTCGAAACTGAGATTGAGCGGTGCGAGGCACGCAAAGCCCTTGCGGAAGCTGGCATCGAGCAGCAGCCCTCTCGGCCGGCTCGCATACATGCCGGCGATATCGGGGTCGGCGTCCCAGGCCGAGGAGTGGCGGATGCCGCGAAAGCGGCCGCCGCCCGCGGCGATCTCGGCTTCCAGCACGCCTTTTGCGGCATCGCCGAGCAAAAGGTTCACATGGCTGACGATGCCGGCACAGATCTGCGCCTTGCCATAGCCACCGCTCGCGCTCATGGCCGCGACGCCATTGGCGAACTCGACCTCGCCGACCGGGCGGAACGCTTCGGGGCCCTTGGCGCGGTACATCGAGCGGCAATCGACATAGACGGTCGCAATGATGTTATGCCCACTGGCAATATCGGCCGCCATCTCCTCGATCAAATAGCGCTGCCCGCCGCGGTCCCAGAGATGATGATGCGGATCGACAATGGCGCGGTCGGGCTCGATGACCGCCTCGCTGTGCAGCGCGAGCCAATCCGGGCGCGGATCGGCGTAGAGCCCGCTTTTTGAAATCGGCGCAGTGCCCGGTGCCATAGCGTTTCCTGTTTGAGCGAGGTGTTATACGCCGTCCAGGATGATCACCGTGGGCGTCGTTGGCAAGGTCTCGCGGGAAATTCGTAACGTTCGCTCGCTGCGGACGTCGATTTCGAACTGCTTGCCGATCCGCTCCATGAACTCATCCAGCGGCGTCGCAAAGCGGTGCATCGGCAGCACGACTGCGGCGCGCAGCCGGCGGGT
>Ga0209062_1003924_pt1 | contig 16395 bp, 19 predicted proteins | sample Coa_R2_2_FD_187158 | JGI IMG/M metagenome (GOLD analysis project Ga0209062, IMG submission 187158) | Surface soil microbial communities from Centralia Pennsylvania, which are recovering from an underground coalmine fire - Coalmine... | ecosystem: Environmental > Terrestrial > Soil > Unclassified...
ACCATCGAGGTCCCCATCTTCGCAAATCTTGCCCCGGACTTCATGTCGTCTGTCCTCATCGTCACGGCTGGTTTGGGATCACGGTCGAGCCGCTCGGGATACCGAAGCGGACGATGGTGACGCTCTGGGTAAATTTCACATTGGCATCGACGGTCTCGACGGCGTTGGCGTCGGCGATGCTGCGCAGCGCCAGCGACAGCGTGCCGGCCTGGCGGGCGGCCGCGAGTGCGGTGGTCTCGTCAGGCTTCAGCTCCAGCGTCACCGTCTTGCCGACGACGGCGTTCTGGCCGTCCTTCTCCTTTGGGGCCTGGTCGATCGCCAGTACGCGCACATTGCGCAGCACGATCTTGCTTTCCACGACGTCCGCCTGGTTGCCGTGCGCGTCCGGGTTCTTGAGATGCTGGGTCAACAGCACGTCGACGTGATCATTGGGCAGGATGAAGCCGCCTGCGCCCGTCTCCGGTGCGATCTCGGTCGAGACCGCGCGCATGCCGGACGGCAGCACCGCCGCCATGAAGCCGGAATCGGACTTCACGAGCTTCTGCTCCCGGATCGGCTCGCCGGCCATGAAGGCGCCGCGCGCGATGGAGCCGGCGAGCTGATTGGGCGCGTCGGGGCGATCGCTGCGCTTGATGAAGTTGTTGCTGGCCGAGGCGGTCGGCCAGGTCTGCCATTGCATGTCCTCGGCCTTGACGGTCTGGCCGAGATTGATCTCGCCCTTGGCGATCAGCACGTCCACCGTCGGCAGCTGTGCGACGGGCGCGGCGGCCGGGGCAGGCTTGTCGCCGGATCCGCTCGCGAGGTACGCCGCGATGCCGCCGGCGCCAAGTGCGATGGCCAGGACCACGATGCGAGCCGGTTTCATACGCTTCAACTTTCCACATAACGCCGCGACGCGCCGGTCGCCGTGATGGGAGTTGACCAGTTATTCGTCAAAGCATGGTTAATGAGGCGTATCTAAATCGGCTTAACGCCGGGTTTATCCGGCTCACGCTCAGCCCAGCGCGAAGCGGGCGAGGTCGATCGTCTTCACCCAATCGGTTTCCGGATAGATCATCAGCGCGCCGATCGCGAGCGCGATGCCGTATGGGATACCGCTCTCCTTGGCGTGCAGGCGGAGCAGCCAGGTCTGGCCCGCGAGCATATAGGGCAGCGGCCATTGCCGGAATTGCAGCAGCAGCAGCGTCAGCGCCCCGCCGAACACCGAGGCGTACAGCAGGTACTCCAAAAGGTGAGAGAAGCCGAACCAGAGCGAAGCGGCGGCCAGAACCTTGGCGTCGCCGCCGCCCATCCAGCCCATCGCAAAGCAGCCGAAGGCCACCATCAGCACGATGGCAGCCGCACCGAAATGATGGAGAATTTGCTCGAGCCCCATTCCGGTGAGCGGGGCGAGCACCAGGAATGCGGCGACCAGCGCCAGCGAAACCCGGTTCGAGATGGTCATGGTGAAGAGGTCGCTCGCTGCGGCGAACGCCATCAGGGCCGGAAAGACGACTAGCCGTGCGAGGTCAAGCATCATGAGCGTTGGCTCCGCTGGGCCGTTGGCGCCGCGCCGCGCCGTCGTGAGGAAATCGCTGTCGCGAAACTTAAGGGCGAGAGGTGAACAATCGGCAAATGCATCATCGACAGCCGATGCGCATCTCACAAGCTGCTTGCGATCCGGAACAACAAAACAGCGACAGCAAGAATCAACGCGAGGCAGACCAGCTCCCGCGAGGCGCGGTCCCGGCTTTGCGCGACGGAGGGAGCCCCTCTCGTCTTGGCTGCATCTACTCTACGCATGGAACAAACCGCTGGCCAGGACGACAAAGGCCCCGGTGTGCCGGGGCCTTTGCTGCTCGGTCTCGAAAGCGTCGCTTACTTGAGCGAGTTGTTGATCGAGGTGAACTTGTTGTTCAGGTTGGTGCCGAGGCCGTTCACGACTGCGATGATCGCCAGCGAAATGCCGGCGGCGATCAGGCCGTATTCGATCGCGGTGGCGCCGGACTCGTCTTTCACGAAACGCGCAATCAGGTTCTTCATAGGCTCTAACTCCATGTACACGTGGCTGTCGAACTGTGGATCTGGTCTGACCGGCGTTCTCAGCACCGTGACCATGCGGGAACCCTACGGACCGACGATTTCGGCGCAGTTAATTCGATTGCGCAAACCTCGCTGCAATTGGCTGTTCTTGTGCAGAGTAAATGCCCCATTAAGATAATCGATAAAATCCGGCACTCTGCCATGCCCGGCACATCGGCCATATAGTGCTTAAAATAAAGACTCAGCCGTCTCGAGGTGGGTGGTTTCACGGGTCCTTAAGCTCCCCGGGAGTACCGATGCTGATCCAATGAGAGAAGCGAGGCGGCGATGCCCAATCTGCCGATGGAAGTGCTCCTGATGATCGGCCAGACCATCGAGAAGGTGGTGCCGATCACCTTGGTGCTGGCGCTGGTGTTCTCCGTGCTGAGTGCCTTCTCCCCCTGCAACCCGGGCACACCATGGTGGCAGCGGCGGGAGCTCGGCACTGACGTGGTCTACTGGATCTTCGTGCCCGTGTTCGGGCGCGTGCTGCGGATCGGCCTGCTCGTGGTTGGCGCCGGCGTCGTCTTCAACATTCACGACGCCGACGACCTGATCGCCTTCTACGACAATGGTCACGGGCCGCTGTCGCAGCTGCCGCTCTGGGTCCAGGCGCTGCTGTTCCTGGTTGCGTCCGACTTCATGCTGTACTGGCTGCACCGGCTGTTCCACGGCGGCGAGCTCTGGAAGTACCATGCCGTGCATCATTCCTCTGAAGAGCTCGACTGGATTTCCGCGGCCCGCTTCCATCCCATCAACCTCGTGCTCGGCACCATCTCGGTTGACGTCATTCTCCTGATGGCCGGCATCTCGCCGAACATCATGCTCTGGGTCGGTCCGTTCACCACCTTCCATTCCGCGTTCGTGCACGCCAATCTGAGCTGGACGCTCGGGCCATTGCGCTACGTGATCGCAACGCCGGTGTTTCACCGGTGGCACCACACGCCGATCAATGATGGGGGCAATACCAATTTCGCCGGCACGTTCCCGATCTGGGATATTCTGTTCGGCACCTTCCGGATGCCCGAAGAACGGCTGCCGGATCATTACGGCAGGGACGAAGCGACCATGCCGACCGAGATCGTCGGGCAGCTCGTCTTCCCGTTCCGGCGCCAGACCGCGGATTAAGCGCAATCCTGCCGTCGGCATTTGCCGTCCATTCACGAATTGCTGGCACATTCGCCGCATCGGGCGCCGGTTAAGGTTTCGATCTCCGTTCGAGCCCCGGCCGTCAGTGTCCCGGAGTAGAGTATGTCGAGTAAGCTGTTGCGCAATGTTGTGCGTCCCGTGACGCGCCCCATCACGCGTTCCGTGGCGGGCTTGGTCTTGAGCCTCCTGCTGCTGCCGATCGCCGCCATCGCCGAGCCGTCGGACGATGCCATCTCGGTCAATGTCGACCAGGCCAAGCTGTTCAAGCTGCCCAACCGAGTCGCCACCATCGTGGTCGGGAATCCCCTGATCGCCGACGTGACATTGCAGAACGGCGGCATCATCGTCGTCACCGGCAAGGGCTATGGCGCGACCAATTTCATCGCCATGGACCGTGGTGGCGAGGTGCTGGTCGACCGCACCATCCAGGTGGAGGGCCCGAGCGACCGGCTGGTCACGGTCTACCGCGGCACGGATCGCGAGACCTATAGCTGCATGCCGCTCTGCCAGCGCCGGGTGACGCTGGGCGACGACGACAAATACTTCCAGTCGGCGCTCGGACAGTCCGGCACTCTCAATGGACAGGCCGCCAATAGCACGGCCAAGCCCAACTAGCGGGTATCGGAAACGCCCGCCGCAGCGAAGCGCATTCGCGTCGCCGGTTAACACCGGGCGGGCCGGCGCGCTCAAGCCTGAATGACGCGCCGCAGCCGAGGTTCACCTGCCCCGGACGAGACGGAAAGACCAAAATAAAAGGGCCGCGCCCACAGGCACGGCCCTTTTGCACTGATTATCAATTCCAGCAGCTTTTCTCGAAAGGGTGGCACTGAATGACTTCAGCGCGGCCCTTTGGCGAAAAGCGATCAGTTGGCGGCGCGGAGATTATCGGCCGACGACTTGCCGGAACGGCGATCGGCCACGATCTCGTAGGAGATCTTCTGGCCTTCACGCAACGTACCAAGGCCTGCGCGTTCGACAGCCGAGATGTGCACGAACACATCCTTGCCGCCGTCATCCGGCTGGATGAAGCCGTAGCCCTTGGTGGCGTTAAACCACTTCACGGTTCCCATGCTCACGGGGGTAGTCCCTTCTCAGATAAACAAAGTCTAGTGCCCACTTGCGCAGGCTGGTGCGATCGAATTTTTGGAAGGGTCGTCAGCGTCTGAACCGGCTATACCGGTATTAGCTAATGTCGTCCGGCCGAAAATCGATAACCACATCTTATGGGAAGCAAGGCTTTTAGACAATCCTGACGTGCGCGAAAATTTAGTGGTTTGCTGCCCGAACCGTTTTTCCGCCATCAGCTTGTCACGCTTCGGCCCGCGCAAGGCCCGCGTTCCCTACCTGCGGCGGAACTGGCCGCCGCGCTGAGGGGCGCCGCCGCGCGGCGCGCCGGGACCCTGGCTCGGGCGTTCGTCCTTGTGGCGGAATATCAGGCGGCCCTTTTCGAGATCGTAGGGCGACATCTCGACGGTGACGCGGTCGCCGGCGAGGGTCTTGATGCGGTTCTTCTTCATCTTGCCCGCGGTGTAGGCAACGATTTCATGCCCGGTATCCAGCTGGACGCGATAGCGCGCGTCCGGAAGGATTTCCGTGACCAGTCCCTCGAACTGGATCAACTCTTCTTTTGCCATGTCTAGCTCCAGATCGATCGATGACTACCGGGGGCGATGATCGCGCTTGCGCTGGTCATTGGGGCGCGTTTCGCGGTGCAAAAAGGCCAGCCCCTTTCCCTCGAAAGCCGTTCCGTCCAGCTTGTTGCCGCCATGCGACGCACGGTGCGGCTCACGGTGCGGCTCCTGGCGATTGGTTTGCAGGGCGCCACTCTTAGCACCACCACGGCGGCGGCGGCGAGGGCCTTTCGCGACTTGTGCAGCCTCATTTGCCCGAGGCCCATGTCCGTGCCCATGTCCATGGGCATGGGCGCCACCGCGTGCGCCGCGGTTATGGCTGTGCGCCGCGGCCGGAGCCTGGGCCGCGTCGCGGCTGCCGGGCGTGCGGCGGTCCTCGCGCGGCAGCGCCACGCGGATCAGGCGCTCGATATCGCGCAGGTAGGCCATTTCCTCGCCGCCGGCGACCAGCGAGATCGCAATGCCCTCGCGGCCGGCGCGTGCGGTGCGGCCGATGCGGTGGACATATGTTTCCGGCACGTTGGGCAGGTCGAAATTCACCACATGGCTGACGCCGTCGACGTCGATGCCGCGGGCGGCGATGTCGGTGGCGACCAGCGTGCGCACCTCGCCGGCGCGGAACGCGGCCAGCACCCGCTCGCGATGGTTCTGCGACTTGTTGCCGTGGATGGCGTGGGCGGCGATACCGGCCTTTTCGAGGCTCTTCACCACCTTGTCGGCGCCGTGCTTGGTGCGGGTGAAGACCAGGGCGCGATCGACCGTCTCCTCGGTCAGAAGCTTCGCCAGCATGGAGGCCTTCGAGGCCGGGTCGACCTGGATGATGCGCTGGGTGATGCGTTCGGCGGTGGAGGCGACCGGCGTCACCGCGACGCGGGCGGGATCGCGCAGCATCGCGTCGGCGAGCTCCGCGATCGCCTTCGGCATGGTCGCGGAGAAGAACAGGGTCTGCCGCTTGATCGGCAGCTTGCCGACGATTTTGCGGATGTCGTTGATGAAGCCCATGTCGAGCATGCGGTCGGCTTCGTCGAGCACCAGGAACTCGACCGCGCCGAGCTTGAGCGCATTGCCCTGCACGAGGTCGAGCAGGCGGCCGGGCGTTGCGACCAGCACTTCGACGCCCTGCATCAGGGCGCGAACCTGGCGTCCCATCGGCACGCCGCCGATGGCGAGCGTCGAGCTCAGGCGGACATGGCGGCCATAGGCGTTGAAGCTGTCGAGGATCTGGCCCGACAGCTCGCGGGTCGGGCTGAGGATGAGGGCGCGGCAGTGCTTGGGTTGCGGGCGGATGCGGTTTTCGAGGATCCGGTTCAGGATCGGCAGCGCGAAGGCTGCGGTCTTGCCGGTGCCGGTCTGGGCGATGCCGACGACGTCACGGCCGGCGAGTCCGAGCGGAACGGTTTGAGCCTGGATGGGGGTGGGGGTGAGGTAGTTTTCCTCGGCGAGGGCACGGGCGATGGGATCGGCGAGGCCGAAATCCGAAAAGGAGGTCAAAAGCTTGGTTCTTTCATAATGAAGCAGCCGGCAGCCAGCCGACAAAGGTCAGGGCTGCGAGCCGACGATCTCGGAAACACCCGCGTGTTGGGGGCGTCGATGTTGTTTGGCTGAGAAAACGAGCCAGAAGCGCATCATGCCTTCGCAAAGGCTAACGGCTTAAGAACACGCGGCTCGTGATGCCCCGATGATTCCGAGGTCCTGTCAGACATATGGAACGGGAACGCGGCGCTTTCAAGGGCGATTTTACGATTATGCTTTCCATTCGGCCAAGCCCGGCCGATCTTGATGCTCCGAAAGCCGCGTTTTCCGCCCAGATTTGCGGACGTGTCGTGCTACAAAATTAGACAATTGGCGAATATTGCCTACGAATTGCACGGGATGCTTCAATTGCATGCATTTTAACGGTGCAAAAATTAGGCAAAAAATCGTGGCATTTTTGCGGTTCTGGCTAATTTCCCAAGTGATGTCAATCGATTAATGCCGCCTAGAGGCGTGGCACGGTTCTTGCGATTCCCTTAACGCAGGCGGCCGATGGGGCCGTCGCAGCGTTTTTTCACGCCTGCGTCAGGGAGAGGATACCTCTATGCTTACGAAAATTGCTCACAACATAGCGACGCTGACCCGCCGTCGCATGCTGGCGGCGACCGCTGGGCTTGCCCTCGGCTTTGCGCTTTCGCCGGCTCTGGCTGCGGACGATACGATCAAGATCGGCATTCTTCATTCATTGTCCGGCACCATGGCGATCAGTGAGACGACGCTGAAGGACGTGATGCTCATGCTGATCGATGAGCAGAACAAGAAGGGCGGCCTGCTCGGCAAGAAGCTCGAGGCCGTGGTCGTCGATCCCGCCTCCAACTGGCCGCTGTTTGCCGAGAAGGCGCGCGAGCTGATCACCAAGGACAAGGTCGCGGTCGTGTTCGGCTGCTGGACCTCGGTGTCGCGCAAATCCGTGCTGCCGGTGTTCAAGGAGCTGAACAGCATCCTGTTCTATCCCGTGCAGTACGAGGGCGAGGAAAGCGAGCGCAACGTGTTCTACACCGGCGCCGCGCCGAACCAGCAGGCGATTCCGGCGGTCGACTACCTGATGAAGGAGGAGAAGGTGAAGCGCTGGGTGCTCGAGGGCACCGACTACGTCTATCCGCGCACCACCAACAAGATCCTCGAGGCCTATCTGAAGTCGAAGGGCGTCGCCCCCGACGACATCATGATCAACTACACGCCGTTCGGCTTCTCCGACTGGCAGACCGAGGTCTCCAAGATCAAGACCTTCGGCTCGGCCGGCAAGAAGACCGCCGTCGTCTCCACCATCAACGGCGACGCCAACGTGCCCTTCTACAAGGAGCTCGGCAACCAGGGCATCAAGGCGACCGACATTCCGGTGGTCGCGTTCTCGGTGGGTGAGGAAGAACTGGCCGGCATCGACACCAAGCCGCTGGTCGGCCATCTCGCCGCCTGGAACTACTTCGAGTCGATCAAGACGCCGGCGAACGAGAAGTTCATCAAGGAGTGGCACGAGTTCACCAAGAACCCGAAGCGCACCACCAACGACCCGATGGAAGCCCACTATATCGGCTTCAACATGTGGGTGAAGGCGGTCGAGAAGGTGAAGTCGACCGACGCCGACAAGGTGATCGACGCGCTGCCCGGCACCGAGGCGCCGAACCTGACCGGCGGCATGTCGAAGATGCTGCCCAACCACCACATCACCAAGCCGGTGTTCATCGGCGAGATCAAGGGCGATGGCCAGTTCAGCGTGGTCTACAAGACCAAGGACCTGGTGCCCGGCGATGCCTGGTCGAAGGAGCTGGAGGGTTCCAAGGACCTGATCGGCGACTGGGTCGGCAAGAAGTGCGGCAACTACAACGTCAAGACCAACAAGTGCCTCGGCTCGGGTACATGATCGCCGCCTGATGACTTCGATCGGATAACAACACGGGAGGCGGCGATGTCGCCGTCTCCCTTTTACCTCTTGCCGGGGTTTGCCAGTGCTCGCCAAGCTTATTGCTCCGCTTCGCCTCCTTCTGCTCGCCCTCGTGCTGATCGCCGTTGCGGGACCTGCTCTGGCCGGTCCCTTCGAGGACGCGGTCGCCAAGTTCACCACCGACGACTTCTCCGATTCCGAGGAGGCCGTGGACGCCATTGCCGCATCGGGCAATCCGCTGGCCTATCCCATCATCAGCGCGCTCAGGGACGAGCGGCTGATGTTCGATGCCGACAGCAAGAAGGTCTACATCAAGCAGGAGGACGGCAAGGCGATCGACGCCGCGACGGGCGCCGCGGTCGATGCCATCCCCGACAGCGCAAGCTCGGTCAGCCTCAACAACAAGCTGCGCCGTCACATCGAGGCCGCGCTCGGCGGGCTGACCCTGCTGTCGCCGAATCTCGACACGCGCATCTCGGCGGCGAAATCGGTGTTCAAGTCGCACGAGGAAGCGCTGCTCCCGGCCGTCGAGGGCGCGCTCGCCAAGGAAACCAACCGCACCGCCAAAGCCGCGCTCGAACAGGCGCGCGCGGCGATTCTCCTGTTCAAGTCCGACGCCACCGAGAAGGAGAAGCTCGACGCCGTCGCCGCCGTCCGGTCGCGCGGCGACCAGGACGCGCTGGCGATGCTCAGCGACATCGGCAGCGACCAGCCGCCCGCGGTGGCCAAGGCGGCGGCAAGCGCGATCGGCGCGATCCAGAGCTCGCTCGCGCTGTGGTCGGGCGTGCAGAACGCCTGGTACGGGCTCTCGCTCGGCTCGGTGCTGCTGCTCGCCGCAATCGGGCTCGCCATCACCTTCGGCGTGATGGGCGTCATCAATATGGCCCATGGCGAAATGGTGATGCTGGGGGCCTACACGACTTTCGTGGTGCAGGAGGTGATCCGCACCCGCTATCCCGGCCTGTTCGACTATTCGCTGCTGATTGCGGTGCCGCTCGCCTTCCTGGTTGCAGGCGCCATCGGCGTCCTGATCGAGCGCAGCATCATCCGCTTCCTCTATGGCCGGCCGCTGGAGACCCTGCTGGCGACCTGGGGCCTGTCGCTGGTGCTGCAGCAGGCGGTGCGCACCATCTTCGGCCCGACCAACCGCGAGGTCGGCAATCCCTCCTGGATGAGCGGCGCCTTCGAGCTCGGCCAGATCACCATCACCTATAACCGGCTCTGGATCCTCTGCTTCACGTTCGCCGTGTTCGTCATCCTGCTCGCGATGCTGCGCTTCACCGCACTGGGCCTGCAGATGCGCGCGGTGACGCAGAACCGCCGCATGGCGGCCTCGATGGGCATCGCCACCTCGCGCGTCGATGCACTGACCTTCGGGCTCGGCTCCGGGATCGCGGGCATCGCCGGCGTGGCGCTGTCGCAGATCGACAATGTCAGCCCCAATCTCGGCCAGGGCTACATCATCGACAGTTTCATGGTCGTGGTGTTCGGCGGGGTCGGCAATCTCTGGGGCGCGCTGGTCGGCGCCTTCACGCTCGGCATCGCCAACAAGTTCCTGGAGCCGGTGGCCGGCGCCGTGCTCGGCAAGATCGCAATCCTGGTGCTGATCATCCTGTTCATTCAGAAACGTCCGCGCGGCCTGTTCGCGCTCAAGGGCCGGGCGGTGGAAGCATGATGCCGCATGTCCTGACCCGCTCGCTCGATCGCGCCGCGACCACCTTCATCCTGGTGGTCGCGGTCTGCGGGATCCTGATCCCGCTCTCCAACCTGGTTCTGCCTTCGAGCTCGTTGTTCCACGTGCCGACCTATCTGGTGGCGCTGTGGGGCAAATATGTCTGCTACGCCATCCTGGCGCTCTCGATCGACCTGATCTGGGGCTATTGCGGCATTCTCTCGCTCGGCCACGGCGCCTTCTTCGCGCTCGGCGGCTACGCGATGGGCATGTATCTGATGCGCCAGATCGGCACCCGCGGCGTCTACGGCAATCCGATCCTGCCCGACTTCATGGTGTTCCTGAACTGGCAGAAGCTGCCCTGGTACTGGCACGGCTTCGACATGTTCTGGTTCGCCGCGCTGATGGTGGTGCTGGTGCCGGGGCTGCTCGCCTTCCTGTTCGGCTGGTTCGCCTTCCGCTCGCGCGTCACCGGCGTCTATCTGTCGATTATCACCCAGGCGATGACCTACGCGCTGCTGCTCGCCTTCTTCCGCAACGATTTCGGCTTCGGCGGCAACAACGGCCTGACCGACTTCAAGGACATCCTCGGTTTCAACGTGCAGGCCGAGGGCACCCGCGCGGCGCTGTTCGCGCTCTCCTGCCTCTTCCTGATCGTGGCCTTCCTGCTCTGCCGCGCCATCGTGACCTCCAAGCTCGGCAAGGTGCTGATCGCGATCCGCGACGCCGAGTCGCGCACGCGCTTCATCGGCTACCGGGTCGAATCCTACAAGCTGTTCGTGTTCACGCTGTCGGCCTGCATGGCCGGCGTCGCCGGCGCGCTCTATGTGCCGCAGGTCGGCATCATCAACCCGAGCGAATTTGCGCCGGGCAACTCGATCGAAGCGGTGATCTGGGTGGCGGTCGGCGGCCGCGGCACGCTGGTCGGGGCGGCGCTCGGGGCCATCGTCGTCAACTACGCCAAGACCTTCTTCACCTCGGGCGCGCTCGCGCCCTACTGGCTGTTCATGCTGGGTGCGATGTTCATCCTGGTGACGCTGCTGCTGCCCAAGGGCATCGTCGGCACCATCAACGGCTGGTGGCTGCCCTGGAAGGAGAAGACGATCGCCGCGGACGAGGCGAGCGCAGCGCGCGAAGACGGCGTCTCTGAACCCAAGATGGCGGAGTAGGGCCCATGAACACGATCGACGGGCGCACCACCTCCGCGCTGCTCTATCTGGACGGCGTCCACGTCTCCTTCGACGGCTTCCACGCCATCAACAACCTGTCGCTGACGCTCGCCCCTGGCGAGATGCGCGCCATCATCGGCCCCAACGGCGCCGGCAAGACCACGATGATGGATATCATCACCGGCAAGACCAAGCCGGATGAGGGCACCGTGCTGTTCGACGGCGTCACCGACCTCACCCGCCTCGACGAGACCCGCATCGCCGAGCTCGGCATCGGCCGCAAATTCCAGAAGCCGACGGTGTTCGAGAGCCAAAGCGTCGAGGACAATCTCCTGCTGGCGCTTAATGTCGACCACAGCGTAAAGGGCACGCTGTTCTGGCGGCCGAACAAGCCGGACAGCGAGCGGATCGACCGCGTGCTCGAGACCATTCGCCTGACGGACGCGCGCAAGCGCCTCGCCGGCAGCCTGTCGCACGGCCAGAAGCAGTGGCTGGAGATCGGCATGCTGCTCGCGCAGAATCCGCGGCTGCTGTTGGTCGACGAGCCTGTTGCCGGCATGACCGATGTCGAGACCCAGCAGACGGCCGAGCTCTTGAAGCAGATCAACCGCGACCACACCGTGATGGTGGTCGAGCACGACATGAGCTTCGTCCGCGAGCTCGGCGTCAAGGTGACGTGCCTGCATGAAGGCACCGTTCTGGCTGAAGGCACGATCGACCAGGTCTCGGCCAACGAGCGGGTGATCGAAGTGTATCTGGGTAGGTAGCGAATGGTGAGTGGCGAATGGCGAATGGAATTTATGGTGTGGCCGCAATGAAGATCCCGACTATTCGCTATTCGCCATTCGCTATTCGCTCGGTTGCGACCGGAGGTCGCTGATGCTCGAAGTCAAGGACATCAATCTCTATTACGGCGCGGCGCAGGCGCTGCGCGGCGTGTCGATCAGGGCCGAGCCCGGCAAGGTCACCTGCGTGCTCGGACGCAACGGCGTCGGCAAGACCTCGCTGCTTCGCGCCCTGGTCGGCCAGTACCCGATCGCCTCCGGCTCCATCACCTTCGACGGCGCCGACATCGCGAGCCTGCGGCCCTATGAGCGGGCGCGGCGCGGCATCGGCTTCGTGCCGCAGGGGCGCGAGATCTTTCCGCTATTGACGGTCGAGGAGAACCTGCGCACCGGCTTTGCGCCGCTCAAGCGCGAGGACCGCAACATTCCCGACGACGTGTTCGCGCTGTTTCCGGTGCTGCAATCCATGCTGGGGCGGCGCGGCGGCGACCTCTCCGGCGGCCAGCAGCAGCAGCTCGCCATCGGCCGCGCGCTGGTGATGCGGCCGAAGCTGCTCCTGCTCGACGAGCCGACCGAGGGCATCCAACCCTCGATCATCAAGGACATCGGCCGCGCGATTTCCTATTTGCGCAATCTCGGCAACATCGCCATCGTGCTGGTGGAACAATATCTCGACTTTGCCTGCGAGCTCGGCGACACTTTCGCCGTGATGGACCGCGGCGCCGTCAAATATTCCTGCGATCGCGCCGCGCTCGATCCGGCCGAGATCAGCCGCCAGATGGCGCTGTGACGGCGGCGTGAAGCGGCCCGCACGTTGTATGTCTGGGGTGAATTTTTCGTGAGCTGGTCCAGTAGCGATGGTTCACCTCTCCCAAAGGGAGAGGTCGATTTGCTTCCGGCGATGCGCAGCATCGTCGGGGGCAAATCGGGTGAGGGGTTTCGCTCTCTCGATGGTGCTGCGGCCCCTCACCCGGATTGCGCTACGCGCAATCCGACCTCTCCCCGTTGGGGAGAGGTGTACCGAACGCGATGATGCATGCAAGGTAACACACCCACCACAGCATCGGCGGTGTTCGCGGCCAATCGTGCCCGCGGCGCGGTCGTGTTCGACGTGCATGCGCGGGACGGCGTGACCCGGCGCGGGAAACTGCATGAATCCGGCTCGCTGCGCGTCCGCTTTCCCTCGCCGGAAGCGGACGGGCTGTCGGCGGTGTTCGTCAATACTGCGGGCGGCGTGGCCGGCGGCGACCGGTTCGACATCGACATCACGGCGGCGGACGGCGCGCGCCTGACGCTGACGACCGCTGCTGCCGAAAAGATCTACCGCGCCACCGATCGGCTGGCCGAGCTTGCGATTTCGCTGAAGCTCGCGAGCGGCGCGCGGCTTGCTTGGCTGCCGCAGGAGACCATCCTGTTCGACCGGGCAAAGGTGTCGCGGCGCATCGACATTGACGTTGCCGAGGGGGCCTCGCTCCTGCTCTGCGAGATGGTGGTGTTCGGTCGCACCGCCATGGGCGAGCGTCTCAGGCAGGGCTCCTTCGTCGACCGCTGGCGCCTGCGCCTCGGCGGCCGGCTCGCTTATGCCGAAACCGTGCGGCTCGAGGGCGACATCGGCGACAAGCTGGCGCAGCCCGCGATCGGCAAGGGAGCCACGGCGATCGCCACGGCGCTGATCGTGCCGGGCGACCAGGCGCTGGTCGAGCGCATCAGGGAAGCGGCGGAGAATTCTGGCGGCGAGGTCGGCATCTCCGCCTGGAATGGATTTGCAATGGCGCGGTTCTGTGCCCAAGATGCGGCGCGGCTGCGCGCCGATATGGTCGCCGTGCTGTCCCGTGCCGGTGGGCCGCCGCTGCCGCGGCTCTGGCTCAATTAGGTCGTTTCACATCGTCAAGAGATATCCGCATGAATCTGTCTCCCCGCGAAAAGGACAAGCTTCTGATTTCGATGGCGGCCATGGTGGCGCGGCGACGGCTGGAGCGTGGCGTCAAGCTCAACCATCCGGAAGCGGTCGCCATCATCTCGGACTTCATCGTCGAGGGCGCCCGCGACGGCCGCACCGTCGCCGAGCTGATGCAGGCCGGTGCCCAGGTCCTCACCCGCGACCAGGTGATGCCGGGCATTCCCGAGATGATCCACGACATCCAGGTGGAAGCGACGTTTCCCGACGGCACCAAGCTCGTCACCGTGCACGAGCCGATCCGCTAGCCCCGCATCGTCATTCCGGGGCGGCGCAACGCGCCGAACCCGGAATCCAGAGATTGTTTGATCGAGATTCCGGGTTCATCGCTGCGCGATGCCCCGGAATGACGGAGGAAAGAGACCATGATCCCCGGCGAACTCTTCATCAAGGACGGCGAGATCGAGCTCAATGCCGGCCGCAAGACCGTGACGCTCACGGTGTCCAATACCGGCGACCGGCCGATCCAGGTCGGCTCGCACTACCATTTCTTCGAGACCAACCCGGCGCTGAAATTCGAGCGCAAGAAGGCGCGCGGCATGCGCCTCGACATCGCCGCCGGCACCGCCGTCCGCTTCGAGCCCGGCCAGACCCGCGAGGTGCAGCTGGTCGCGCTGGCGGGAAAGCGCACCATCTACGGCTTCCGTGGCGACGTGATGGGGAAGCTGTGAGCGTTGGCGCGGGAGTATTTTGGTCGTGAGCCTCGGTGAGGAGAGCACCGCTGTTGGGCTCCCTCCCCCCTTGCGGGGGAGGGCGGGGAGGGGGGTATGCCGCACACTCAGGTGACAGTTTCACAGCGAGCCCGCGCCAGGCAGTTGAGACGCACGATGACGCGCGCCGAGACCTTGCTGTGGCGGCACTTGAAGGCGCATCGGCTGGCGCGCCTTGCATTTCGGCGACAGGCCCCGATCGGTGACTACATCGCCGACTTCGTCGCGCATTCCTGCAAGCTGATTGTCGAGGTTGACGGCGAAAGCCACGATTTCGAGGAACGCATTCGTCACGACGCGCGGCGTGACCAGTGGTTTGCGTCATGCGGCTATCGCGTGCTGAGATTCACGAATGACGATGTGATGCGGAATCTGGAGGGGGTTGCTTCTTCAATACTGCAGGCAGCGGAGCAAGCGGTACCCCCCTCCCTGACCCTCCCCCGCAAGGGGGGAGGGAACGGCGGGCAGTGTGCCGTGGACGAAGCCAACGTCGCCCGTGCCATCGACGAAGGGAGCATGTAATCCGATGCTCACCGGCATTCGCGTCGTCTCCGAAGCAGCCGAGCTTGCGTCGCGGCGTCACAATGGCCAGACCCGCAAGGGGCGGGGCGAGGAGCCCTATGTCAACCATCTTGCCGAGGTCGCGAACATTCTGTCCGCGGTGACCAACGGTGCGGATGCCGAGCTGGTCGCGGCCGGCTGGCTGCATGACACCATCGAGGATACGGAGACCACGCATGACGAGCTGGCGCAGCGCTTTGGTTTGCGCGTCGCCGGCCTCGTCGACGAATGCACCGACGATATGAGCCTGCCGAAGAGCGAGCGCCGCAGGCGGCAGATCGAGGACGCGCCGAAGAAATCGCCGAGCGCGAAGCTGATCAAGATCGCCGACAAGGTCAGCAACATCCGCGCCCGCATCTTTGCCGATCCAAGCCGCGCGCAGCGCGAGGAGCTGGCTGATTACGTCGCCTGGGCCGAGCAGGTCGCGGCCAACTGCCGCGGCGGCAATGCGGTGCTCGATGCGCTGTTCGACGAAGCCGTTGCCAATGCGAGGCAGGCGCTGTGAGGGAGAGCGTTTTCGGGGCACGGAAATCCCGGTCTGCGAAGATGCTTGGCGCCGTTGCGGCGTGCCTGGTGCTTCAGCCCTGGCCTTGCGCAACTGCCGACGAGACGAAGTGGCGTTTCGTAAAATCTGGCGAGGACCGAGCGATGTTGGTCATATCGGACACCGCGGAGGCGGGCGACGCATTCGGATCATTGTATTTCTCGTGCCAGCCCGGATCCGGCTATGTCAGCGTCATCGAGAGCAATATGAGGGACAAAAAGCTGCGCATGGCAATCGCGAACCTGATCATCAATGACAGCTATCCCACTGTTCTGCTTGACTCGGGACAGGAGCGGTCCGCCCTCGAAGGGATCAACAGCTCGGATGATGGCGGCTGGGGATATCGTTTCCGAGTTGCAACTAACTCCGCGGCGTTCAACGCGTTCAAAATGACGGGCTACTTCAGCTTCAAGATCGGAAACGCCGCAGTGCATGCGGGTGAGAAGGCCGGTCTGGAAAACATAGCGGAATTTCAATCGATCTGCCGACAGCTACCAAAGAGCGGGGGCTCAAAATGACAACCAGGATTTCCCGACGCGTCTATGCCGACATGTTCGGCCCGACCACCGGCGACAGGGTGCGGCTCGCCGACACCGACCTCATCATCGAGGTGGAGAAGGATTTCACCACCTATGGCGAGGAGGTGAAGTTCGGCGGCGGCAAGGTGATCCGCGACGGCATGGGCCAGTCGCAGGTGACCAACAGCCAAGGCGCGGCCGACACCGTCATCACCAATGCGCT
>Ga0209062_1003925_pt1 | contig 16391 bp, 14 predicted proteins | sample Coa_R2_2_FD_187158 | JGI IMG/M metagenome (GOLD analysis project Ga0209062, IMG submission 187158) | Surface soil microbial communities from Centralia Pennsylvania, which are recovering from an underground coalmine fire - Coalmine... | ecosystem: Environmental > Terrestrial > Soil > Unclassified...
CTACAAAATGGCCCCTGATGGAGTTTTGACTACGCTGCACAGTTTCGATGGAGCTGACGGTCAATTTCCTTCGGCGAGCTTGGTTGAAGCGACTGACGGAAATTTTTATGGAACCACGTTGGAAGGAGGAGCACACGGCGGTGGCACGATCTTCAAGATTACGCTGCAAGGCAAACTGACTACACTTTACAGTTTTTGTTCTCCTCTTTTGGCTAGTTGCTCCAACGGTAATTTTCCTTACGCTGGATTGGTTCAAGCGACTGACGGGAATTTTTATGGGACAACTTCCGATTTGTTCGGATTTGGTACGCTATTTGAAATTACTCCGGCCGGAATACTTACAACTCTGTACAGATTCTGTTCTCAGCCTGCATGCGCTGATGGTGCTTTCGTCTACGGCGGCTTAGTTCAAGGCACCGATGGAAATTTCTACGGAACGACTTTCAAGGGCGGGGCCGATGGTGTTGGCACGGTCTTCAGGTTATCAACGGACCTTGGGCCATTCGTAGCCTTCGTTCAGCGCTATGGCAAAGCTGGTCAAACGGGCGGCATCCTTGGGCAAGGATTTACTGGAACCACAAGCGTTTTGCTTAACGGCACTCCCGCGAGTTTCACTGTTGTCTCCGACACGTTCATCAAGGCGACAGTTCCGGCGGGTGCGACGACGGGATATGTCACGGTCACTACTCCGAGCGGCACGCTGACCAGCAATGTGCCGTTTCATGTGATTCCGTAGGGAGTGGCCGGTCCTAATTTCCCCTCCTCGCAAGAGCAGTGTTGTGTGGGCCACCCCCGAAATGCATAGATCCTTCGTTGGGAGTCGTCCGCGAGCGGACGACTCCGCTGCCTCAGGATGACAATGGTGAGGATGGGCTGAGGCGCCAAACCGCCTATCAGAGCTGCAAATACGAAAGCCCCGGTAGTCATCCGGGGCTTTGATCTTGGTACTAAACACCGCCTGCGAAGCTTCTATAGGATAACGCCTCTCTCACTGGCGATGTCAAGCATGTTTCTCAATGGCCGAGTAACGAACGGAGGGTGAAGGACTCGAACCTTCGTGGCTGATGAGCCACTCGACCGCTTCGCAGGCGGCGTCCAGTACCCACTGGAAACACCCTCCAAACACCGTCTGCATTAAGAATTGTAGGAGTTGGGGTTCGCGATTCGCCGGTTCCACCGCAAATAAATTCGGGATGGCTTCCCGATTCGGGACAGTCATGCGGTACCCAGCTTCGCAGCTTGAAATGCATAGATCCCTCGTTGGGAGTCGTCCGCGAGCGGACGACTCCACTGCCTCAGGATGACAATGGTGAGGATGGGCTGTGAGCAGCTGGTCGGGTGCGCCGGAGTCGAAAGCCGCAAAAGGCGGGACACACAAAATTCTTAAGTTTGCTCGTGTTCCAGGAACACGGCATCCAGGCCATTGCCTCCCACCCCTTCGCAAAAAGCGCGAAGGAGTGGGGCACCCGGCTGTACAATCTGTAGTCAATGGTTCCAGCTCGACTTTCAGGAGATCGCACATGAAAACATCCAGCAAAGTCCTATCGCTGTCGGCAGCGCTTCTGCTATGCACAGCTTTAATATGTACGGCTCTTTTAATATGTACCGCTCTGGCGCAATCGGTTTCGGCGCAAGAACAACCGGCGACGAAGTCGCCCTTGGGGCACGTATTCCTCGTCGTGGGCGAAAATTCGGATTACAGCACCACCTATAACGCGAAAAATATGCCATTTTTGACTTCCCTCGCCAACGGGTATGGATTGGCGACGAATTACTACTCCTCCACCCATCCTTCGATCGGCAATTACTTCAACCTCACCACCGGATACATTCTGACCGACAACGACGGCGCAACGCCGCAGACTTTCCCAGTGAGCAACAACAATATTGCCTACGAAGTGCAGCAGGCCGGTAAAACCTGGAAGGATTACGTCGAGAGCGACCCCAACATCCCCGGCTGTAGTGGATACCATGCCGGAAACTACTATGTTCGCCACGACCCTCTCGAGTACATGACGGATGTAAATACAGAGACCAGCAACTTTGTATGCTTTAGCCAGTTTGCTACGGATTTGAAGAACAAAGCCCTGCCGAATTTCTCTTACTTGGCGCCAAACGGCTATGACGACGCGCACGACACCAACGCCACTGTATTTGATACCTGGCTAAAGACCGAACTCACTCCCTTGTTGGAGAGTTCCTACTTCCAGCCCGGAGGCGACGGCTTACTCATCGTTGTGTTCGATGAAAATGCCGACGACGGCAATCCCAATTGCGATACCACGATTGAAGGACTCGGCTGCGGCGGGCAAGTGGAGGCTGTCTTGGTCAGCCCGTACAGCATTCGCAAACATAAGCAGATGAAGGGAGATCCGCAGGCTTACAACAAAGGCTATGACGAAGGGAACATCCTGCGGACCATGGCGCAAGGGCTGGGACTGCCAACGACCAACCTGGGCTGGGCTGACACCGCAGTCCCCATGATTGAGTTCTTTAAATAGAAGCCGGTGAGATGGGGAGGCGCTAAAGCTGTCGAGCTGCGCTCGACTGGACGGCCGAGGCGGCCGTCCCCAAGTGAGTTGTGCCGGCGTCCTCCCTCACCGATTCAACTTTCTTTTTCAACTTTCCTTCGGCGGTTCCCACAATTCAATCCGGTTTCCATCGGGATCCATGATCCAGGCAAAGCGCCCGTATTCGGCGTCCTCGCGATGCGGATCAATCTCGACTCCCGCCTTCTTCAACTCCTCCAGCAAGCCGTCGAGATCATCCACACGATAGTTCAGCATGAAGCTGGATTTGCTCGCCCCAAAATACTTCGTGGTTCGCGGAAAGATCGTCCAGGCGGTCGCGCCTATTGCGCCGGGCTCGCTTCCGTCGGGCGATTGCAACTCGCGCCACTCAAAGGTTGCGCACTGTCCGTGTGGCTCGCGCTTAATGCCCAGATGCTTCTCATACCAGTTGTATAAATGCTCCGGATTTTCAGACTGAAAAAAGACTCCGCCAATGCCTGTTACGCGTTTCATGAATGCGTCTCCCTGCCAAGTTTTTTAGAGCAGAAATAGTAGAACCCATCGGCCGGAATGAGGCAACTGCCAAAAAAGTGATTCTTGACCATAAGAATTTACTTATATAGTATTCCCATAAGGAATCGCTTATGGTTTCGGAGGATTCAGTTTTCAGGGCCATCGCGCATCCGGCACGGCGCAGCATCCTTAGATTGCTGGCCAGTTCGGCGCGGTCGGTGAAAGAGCTGACTTCCGAGTTCGAGATGTCACAACCGGCGATTTCGCAACACCTCAAAGAACTGAAAGAAGCGAATCTGGTCGCATCCGAGCGATGCGGGTTGGAGCGCCGCTATCACCTGACACCTGCGCCTTTGCGGCATGTCTTGAAATGGTCGGATCAGTACCGGTCGCTGATTGATCCGGCGGGTCACTTTTGGACTCTTGCGGCTGCGCGGCAGGAAAAAGTCAAACCTAAAAGGAATTCATAACATGGCCGTGAAAGGATCAGTGCCGACGCCCGGAGTGATCGTGCCGCATCTGGTAGTTCGCGATGCGGCGGAGGCAGTCGCTTTTTACACGCGCGCTTTTTCCGCTGAAGTGCTATATCGCTCGCCTTCGCCCAGTGGAGTTGGCGAACACATTCACATCAAGCTCTGGAATTCCCTCGTCCAAATCTCAACGGAAGAACCGCAACAACGCCGCGAACGAGTGGAAGGAGCGCTGTTGGCCTCGCCCGAAACGTTGGCGGGCTCGACGTGCGTCTTCCAGATTGGTGTGGAAGATGTCGATTCTGCGTTCCGGCGCGCCGTGGACGAGGGAGCGGCGCCTGCGCTGCCGCCTACTGATATGTTTTGGGGCGACCGCTATGGCTGGGTGCGCGATCCCTTCGGACATATGTGGGCGCTATGCACGGTGAAAGAAGTTCTGAGCGAAGCAGAAGTAGAATCCCGGCTGCGCGGTTTCGCGGCACAAATGAAAGGAAACAAGTCATGAAGCTTTTTATGAAAATATTGCCGTTGCTACTTACGCTTTCGCTGCACGCCCAGAGCGAGCCGTCGAAACCCTTCAACTCGCTTTCATTTCTTGAAGGCACCTGGGACGCGAAAGCGCAGGGCAAGGACGGTGTCGCGGCGATTGGAACCTATACCTTTCAACTCGAATTGGGAAATCACATTCTGGCGCGGCATAGCACGAGCGCTTCCTGCAAAGGGCCAGTCACGTTCGATTGCGAACACGGCGACTTGCTTTATGTCTATCAGGATGCGCCGGCACAGCCTTTGAAGGCGATTTATTTCGACAATGAAGGCCATGTGCTCCACTATGACGTGACTACTCCCACGCCGACGAGCGTGATCTTTCTTTCAGAAAGTTCTCAGCCGGGGCCGCAATTCCGCCTGGTTTATGAATTAAAAGGCCAGGTCATGTCTGGAAAATTCCAGATGCGGATGCCGGGGCAGGAAGAATGGAAATCGTACCTGGAGTGGAGCGGCGCAAAGAAGATGTAAAGGACGGGCCTTGTTTTCAGAACACTAGCGGCATTTTCTCCGACTGGTCCCAGTCGAAGGAAGATGCAGGGAAACACGATCAAGCGGCGGGCAAGGGCACCCACTCCACACGTTGCATCGCTTTACTAATGCACTCGGCTATTCTGCGCGCCCATCCTCGTGTATATACTTGTCTGCGTTTGCTTGGGGGACAAAATGTTGAAATCCATTGCTGTGGTGGTGGGCAGTTATTTGCTTTCAGTTGCGCTGGTGGTGGCGAGCGATCCGTTACTCTCGCGGATATTTCCCGGAGATTTCGAGCGCGGGCATATTCCGTCAAACAATGCGTTAATGGCGAGCACGGCGTGCTTTATTGTCGTCTCGATTCTTTGCGCATGGGTGTGTGCGCGATTCGCACCGAGCCGCGCCGGGCGGCACGTGCTGTGGTTTTTCGTGATCGGGGAAGTCATGGGGATCGTTGCGACGATTCCCAACTGGGGCAAGGGCTGGCCGCATTGGTACTGGCTGTCGTGGATTTTCAGCTGGCCGATTAGTTGCTGGATCGGGCTGAAGATCAGCGGGCGGGACAACGTGGCGAGTTGAAGTTCGGCCCGCCCCTTCGCAAAGAGCGCGAAGGAATGGGGCACCCCATGTTTATGGTTTTGTGGCATCGCCTATAATGCATGAGTAGGCAGCCGGACCGGACGGTCGCTCTTGATTCGTAAGAATTAAGGGAGGAAAGTCCGAACTCCGCAGAGCAGTGTGCCGGATAACGTCCGGGAGGATGAGTTCAAGCTCATTCGACGGCCAGTGCCACAGAAAACATACCGCCGCGCTGCCGTTGTGGGTTCATTGTTATAGGGATGTGCGCCAATCGCGCGGTTATTCCGCGCGGTGCACCCAGATCCTTCGCTTCACAAAAGCGTTCGCAAGATGACGATGAATCGGAATGAGGATGAATCCACAACGGCGGCGGGGTAAGGGTGAAAAGGTGCGGTAAGAGCGCACCGCCGCGGCAGTAATGCAGCGGGCAGGGCAAACCCCACACGGAGCAAGACCAAATAGGGAGGAATTGCGGCTTCGGTCGCGAACGTGCCGGCTCGGCGCGTCAAACCTCCGGGTAGGTCGCTTGAGCCACGCAGTAATGCGTGGCCCAGAGGAATGACCGTCCCGCGGAAGTCTTTTACCGGACAACCGTGGACAGAATTCGGCTTACAGGTCCGGCTGCTTTCATTTCAATAAAATTCCTGTTAGCAGGAAATTTTATTTCGCTCGAAATGACACGCTTTTTTTGAACAGCCACTTAATGTTGGCGGTTACGATTTCTCCAAATTAATCGAGCCGTCGCCCGTGTGCACAGTCAGCGTACTGCCCCCGCCGTTTAGTTTTCCGTGAATGTTGCGTCCACTGATGCGGCCTTCGATGGCCAGCGGCATGTCCACGTTAATGTGGCCGTCGCCGGTGTGCATATCAAGATCGGCGGAAAACTGGCTGGGTAGTTGCAGGGTTACGCTGCCATCCCCGGTGTGAAGAATCCAGTTGGTGCGCATGGTTGAGCCGGACTCCACACGCGCTTCAATCTTCCCGTCGCCGGTGGAGAGATCGAGTCCATCGAAGCGTCCCGCAGCACGGATACTGCCATCGCCGGCACGCGCGCGCAGCGTACCCTCCACTGCATCGAGCTCCTGATTGCCATCGCCGCTTTGCAGTTCCATGTCGCCTTTGAAGTTGCCGACCTGAATTTTGCCATCGCCAGTTTGCAGTTCCATGCGGCCTTCGCGGGGCATGTGGATCTCAATATCCACATGAGGGCCGCGCGTATTGAAATTGAAAACGGAAATGTGCATGGGGAAGCGGAGAGTGATTTCAACCCGGTCGCCGCTCTGTCGCTCCTGAAGTTGAAGTTCGTGGCTGTTGATCTTGTAACGGTCGGAAGTTATGTGGGCCTCGATGGTGTTCTTGTCCCAGGTGTCCACATGGATGTTGGCGTCGGAGGTCTCCACGCGCAACTCGGGCTTGCCCTGGATGGTGTAGGTCTTCGACCATTCATCGGCGTGGGCGAAAGAGGATAAAGCCAGGCATCCTGCGAGAATCATCCATGAAAAGCGTTGCATGCGACCCCTCCTGAAAATAGCGTTACAAACACAACTGTGTGACAGACGTTGATACGCAACCAAGGTGAGCCGGGTTCCCCATAGAAGTTTACTTGGTAAGAGACGCTGTTCCAATAGGATACGCCAAGCGAACGAGCGTCCTTTCGGAAAATGGCACGTACAAAAGTCCTGCTGTAGCGGCAAAAGCAGCCCCGAAACCGATGCGGGAAAGCAGCAGAAATGGGCTGCCGGCCCAAAGCGCATCAAGAGCCAACAGGAAAGGGAAGAGACGTTCAAATTTTTGGCCGAGGCCGCGAAAATCGAAGGCAACGGCGGAGAGCAGATAGCAGCGCAAAGGGATGCCTACGCCCGCGGTGATGACAATAGCAGCTTCGAGGGCAACGGATCCCCATCCCGAAAGAGAGGCGTCCCCAATGCTTTCAATCGCGCGAAGCCGGAACAACGCTTCCAGATAAAAAATCAGATACATGAATTGAATCAACGCGAAGAGTCCGCGGATGAGTGTGCGATGGGGAGGCGCGACATCGAGATTCAAGTGCGATGGGGATGGTGCTTGATTGGGAGAGGATGACGAATTCTCCGCCGTGCTTTCTATAGCTGCGATGAATCGGTAACCTTTGCGGGCCAATGTCTCGACGTAGTGCGGATTGGAAGCGGAATCACCCAGCGCTTCGCGGACTTTATTGACGGCGGTGTTGAGGCTTTGGTCGAAGTCCACGAAGGTATCGCCGCCCCAGAGCCGCGCGCGGATTTCTTCGCGAGTAACTACGCTGCCGGGTTTTTCGAGCAGCATGACGAGGACTTGAAATGGCTGCTCTTGCAGCTTGATTTTTGCGCCGTGCTTGCGCAGTTCTCCGGCGATGAGGTCAACTTCGAAGACTCCGAAGCGGCGAATGCTGTTTTCGTTTTGAGCTGTCGCCATAGCGCAGAGTAGGGAAGCGTAAGTTTAGCATTGCGCTGGCGCGGCGTTACAATTTGGTCGTGTTCACGTTGCGTTCAAAATCCGGGGAAGAGAATCGCACTCCGGCGCAACGCGTTCGCCATCGTGAAGCGGCGGGAGTTCTCATCATCGGGTTGTTGATTCTCATCATCACGCTCGTGCGCTACTGGCACAACCTTGCCTGGAGCGCCCGCTGAGCGATTCCGTAAATCCTTTGCTGGTGGTGATTCTCGGCCCGACGGCAAGCGGGAAGACTGCGCTCTCTTTGAAGCTGGCCAAAGAGTTTTCCGGAGAAATCGTCAACTGCGATTCGGTGGCGATGTACCGGGAATTTGAAATTGGGACCGCCAAGCCGAGCGCGGAAGAGCGATCTCAAGCGCCACATCATCTTTTTGATTGCGTGGATGCGACCGGTTCGATGACGGCTGGAGAATATGCGCGGCGGGCACGGGAAGTTCTACGGGAGATTGCGGCGCGAGGGCGGTTGCCGATTGTGGTCGGCGGGACAGGCTTATATTTGCGGGCATTGCTCGATGGATTGTTTGCGGGACCGCAGCGCTCGGAAGAATTGCGAGAGAGATTGCGGGAACAAGCTGCCGCAAAAGGATCTGCTTATTTGCACCGCATATTGCAAAAACTGGATCGCGCGGCGGCTGAGAAAATTCACGCGAATGACGCGCCAAAACTAATTCGCGCCATCGAAGTTTCTCTGGCGGCGCGCAGGCCGATGACCGAGATGTGGAAGGAAGGCCGCGAACCGCTAGAAGGGTTTCGCATTGTTCGTATTGGATTGAATCCAGAGCGCGCGTTGCTCTATGAACGCATCAATCGCCGGGCGCAAAAGATGTTTGACGAAGGATTGGTCGAAGAAACGCGACAACTTCATGGAAAATATGGCGACCGGGCCACTCCATTGCAATCGCTCGGCTATCGGCAAGCAACGCAGTTGCTTCGCGGAGAAAGTGACCTTGCATCGGCGATCCAAGCCGCGCAGCAGGCGCATCGTAATTATGCCAAGCGGCAGATGACGTGGTTCCGGCGCGAGCCGGATGTGCACTGGCTGGCGGGATTTGGAGATGAGGCGGAAATCCAGAAAAATGCGCTGGCTATGATTCGTCAATCCACGTAATCGCTGCGCTCTGCTATCGTTTTCCCGTATGTTCTTGATGCGCGCGCTCATTCCCGTGCTTGTTTTTACTGCGCTTGCCGATGGCGCAGATCGCAAACCCATGTCTTCTGCTCCCATCCATCTCGATGCATACGGCAAGAAGTGGGCGGAGCGCACGCTCCGCAAGATGACCCCGGAAGAGAAAGTCGGCCAAGTTTTCATGATCTGGTGCCGCGCGGGGTTTTTGAATGTGGAGAATCCTGATTACATCCAACTGCGCGATGATATGCGCAAGTATCACGTCGGCGGATTCGCCATGACGGTGCGCTGGGAACCGCCGTTTCTTTATCGCAGCCAGCCTTACGAGGCGGCTGAATTATTAAATCGCCTACAAAAGGATTCGCCGCTGCCACTGCTCATGGCGGCGGATTTTGAGCGCGGAGTGACCATGCGGATTGTCGGCGCCAGCGAATTTCCGCATGCGATGGCCTTCGGCGCAGCGGGTGATGCCAACCTTGCGGAAGCTTTCGGGCGCATCACAGCCGAAGAAGCCCGAGCCATTGGAATTCATTGGAACTTCTTTCCAGATGCGGATGTGAACTCCAATCCGGCAAACCCCATTATTAATACGCGGTCGTTCGGGGAAGACCCGAAGCAAGTCGGTGAAATGGTTGCGGCATACATTCGCGGAGCGCACGCGGGCGGCATGATGACCACGGCCAAACACTTTCCCGGACACGGCGACACGGCAACCGATTCGCATCTTAGCCTGTCGCAAGTCACAGCCGACAGGGCCCGGCTCGATTCTGTCGAATTGCCGCCTTTTGAACAAGCCATCGCTGCCGGAACGGATTCGGTGATGGTCGCCCACGTGACGGTGCCGGCTCTGGACTCCGATCCCAACCGTGTGGGCACGACTTCGCCCAGCATTGTTACCGGATTGCTCAAAGATCAACTGAAATTCAAAGGCATTATCGTTACCGATGCGCTCGACATGGCCGGACTTACCCGCCTTTATGCCGGCAACATCGGCCGCGAGGCGGTGGATGCGTTTAAAGCGGGAAATGATTTGTTGCTCATTCCCGCCGACTTGGAAGCCTCTTACCGCGCCATGCTGGCAGCGGTTCGGTCGGGAGAAATCCCGATGGCGCGATTGAATGAGTCCGTACTTAAGTTGTTGGAAGCAAAGGCCGCTCTTGGTCTGGAGAAGAGCCGCACGGTGGATATTGGTGCCATTTCGACTCTGGTGGGCAAGCCGGAGAATATCGCGGTCGGTCAGCAAGTGGCGGATAAAGCCATCACCCTGGTTCGGGACAATGGCAAAGTATTGCCGCTCAAGTCTAACGGAACATCCAAGACAGCGCTTCCGTATCAAAATGTGGAGCCGGTGCGCAATCGGCTGGTCGTGGTGATTATGTCCGACGATATCCGCACCGATGCCGGGCGTATGCTGGAGCGCCAAATTAAGTCTCGTGAACCGGATGCTAATGTGATCTACGTGGACCCGCGCATCGCCAATGCAGTTGCTCCGGACGTGCTCAAAGCCGTGGATGAGGCTCAGACCGTGATCGCCACGGTCTATGCTGTGCCCACGCCGGGCAAAATGCCGGACAACATACCCGATAACATGCGCCCGGCGAATCCACAGATTGATCCGAGCGCCATCCAGTTGTCAGAAGACAGCGGCGATCTCTTGCATCGCATTCTTTATCACGGCCTCGAAAAAACCGTGGTCCTCGCCATGGGCTCGCCTTACATCGCGCAGGATGTGCCCGCCGTGCAGAATTATCTTTGTGCTTTTTCCAACACATCAGTTTCTGAGATCAGCGCAGTCAAAGCTTTGTTCGGAGAAATTCCGATTCGCGGCCATTTGCCGGTCACAATTCCAAATATCGCAGCTCGCGGGGCGGGCATGGAACGACCAACCCAAAATTCTTCAGGAGATATTTCTCATGCGCACAATTAATTTGCTTTGCATATTTGTTTTCACCGCAGCTTTGATGATTTTGCCGGCGTGCGACATCCATGAGGAAAAGTCCGCCAATGGCGAAAGCAAGAATGTGGATATTCAAACGCCTGTAGGCAATCTGCATGTCGGCAATGATGTGGATGTTCGCGACGCCGGACTTTCCGTATATCCAGGGGCGAGGCTGAAGCCGAAGTCTGACGACAAAGATAATGACAGCGCCAATCTTTCCATTTCGACCGAAGCCTTCGGCTTGAAAGTCGTGGCCCTCGAGTATTTTTCCGACGATTCCGCCGACAAGATCACGGCTTATTACCGCGACCAACTGAAAAAATACGGCACCGTCATTGACTGCCATACTGAGAAGCATGGCAACAGTGTCAACGTTCATTCGGATGACAAAAGCAACAAATCTGGCCCGGTCAGCTGCGACAGCCCCAATACCGGCAATGTACTTGAGTTAAAAGTTGGCACTGAGGACAACCAGCACGTCGTTTCCATCGAGCCGCAAGGCAAGGGGACAGATTTCAGCTTGGTCTACGTGAGACTACGCGGCAAGCAGGGCGACATTTAGGTTTACTCGTTTGAGATCAAGGGATCTCACAGGAATGATTGAACTTCAAAGGATCAGCCGCTAACGGCTGATCCTTTTCTGCGCAGCGCGGCAGCATTCCTCGCCTTGCCTGTTCCTGCTTACTCCTGTAACTTCAAAATCTGTGGACCATTCCTGCCATCAATGTGGAGCGCCGGTGGAAGAGGGCACACCTTTTTGCCCGCATTGCAATGCTCCGCAAATCCGCGTTGTGGTGGAAGGCGGCGAGCAGACTGTTACGTATGAGACGGCCACGCGTGTGCTCTCTGCCAGCAAGCGTCTCGAATGGCCGCACGCGCTTCCAGCTGCTGCTACTTCCGGCGCGATTTCCGCCGTGCTCATGCTGTTTCCGTTTGCCGGCCTGACCCTGGGCACGATTTTTGGGGGCATGTTGTGCGTCATGCTCTACCGCCGCAGGGCTCCGCGAGCGCCGCTCACTACCGGCATGGGAGCGAAGTTGGGCGCCATCAGCGGCATACTGGCTTTTGCCTTTTTTTCGATTTTTACTGCCGTTGAGGTACTGGTGCTACATGCTGGAGAGCAGTTGCGGGTGGAGTTGCTTAAGCAGGTCAATGAAGCGGCTTCGCGCAACACCGAAGCGCAGATGCAACCGGTTTTCGACTATTTGCGCACGTCCGCAGGAATGCAATTTGCCATGATGGTCGGCTTTGCCTCTATATTCCTGATTTTTCTGGTTTTATCGAGCGCGGGGGGAGCGCTCGGCACCGCCCTCTTGCGCCGCCGCCGGCCTCGTTAATACCCCTAGTTATGAAAATTGGAACTCCAGGAAAATTTAAAGGCTGAAATTCGCAGGTCTGGGCGTTATACTCAGGTCACACATGGTCTTAGGAGACTGCTGGAGCAACTGGAAGTGCCGGCGGAAAAGATCAAGGACGGGAAGAACACTCTTGCATGGCTAAGGTCTTCACCATCCCGGTGGTTCCCAGTTTGGGACGAAAACGCCGTGAGCGCACCTCCGACCCCCGCTACGTGGACGGTCAGAGGCTCTTAGTGGACGCCATGAAATACCTCACTCAGGCCGACCCGGTGGGCAACCGTGGAGCCGTCGCCCTGATCTCCGAGCATGTCCGCACCCGATTTCGCATGAGCGACTCGCCGCTGTTCTCCGCGCCAGAGACTCTCTAAGAAAAGCGTAACTCCCCGCTCAATCCTAGAAATAAAACTTCAAAGCAAATTGTATGATCCGCGGATCGCGGGCCTGCGTGATTTGCGCAAAGTTTGCGTCGAAGCCATTGTGGTCCGGATTAAAAAATTGTGCGTGATTGAAGGCGTTAAAGAACTCAGCGCGAAACTCCAGGGACCTCGCTTCGCTGAATTTAAAATGGCGGCCAATGGTCAAGTCGTAATTGTTACGGCCCGGGCCGTAAATAACGTTACGCCCTGAATTTCCGAATGTGAAGAGCGGGACGTTTGCGCAATCGAACGAAGTTGGGTCGAAATAGAAGTGCCCGTTCGTGATCGGCCCACCGAGACAATTCGCAGCATTCGTATCCGTAAAGCTATGTAACGAACGCGGCGAGAACCTTTGAATCGGATGACCGGGCACAAGGTCTGCGCGATCGAAGAACTCGTCTTCCTGGCTTGAGTTTGAGTTCGAGAAGATGGTGAAAGGCGTTCCCGTCTGATAGCTGATGATACCGCTGGCTTCCCAGCCCTCGGTAATCTTGCGCGCGATCGCGTTCCCGCTACGGAAGGGCCGATCGAGCGGTAAGTCCCAAACTCCGCTAATCACAACTCTGTGCCGGACATCGAAATTTGCCGGGCCGCGGTCGAAGTTATGATCGAAAGGATTTGAGTAAACTGAACTGTTGTAGCGAAAGCCGGACTGGTCATCGATGGTTTTCGACAGTGTATAAGCGCCGCGAATATTGAATCCCTGGCTAAAACGCTTGTCCACCGTGAATTGCAGTTGATTGCTGTTGGAATTGCCGGCGCTCAGGTCGGTATAGAGATATTGCACGCCTGTGGGTTGCGCGTTCGGATCCGTCGTCGCGTTTGCGCATGCCGCCAGGGGGCGCGCACACTCAGGATTAAGAAACCCGTTGGCGTTCTGCTGTTGCAAAATGCTGGGTAGCGGGGCATTTAGATCCGTCGTGACAATGGATTTACGCGAAAAGCTTGCAACATAGTCGGCTTCAATCACAGTGTCGCGCGTCGCCTGATATTGAAAACCATAGTTCACATTTTCTGAGTACGGCGTTCGAAAGTTAGGGTCGACAACATAAGCCAGTGAAACCTTGGGTACGCCAAAAGTGGATCCCACAACTCCGCCTGTTGGGAATGGATTGAGCTGTCCGAAAGCGGCATAGGGATCGGCAATTGTATCCACACCCGCAGGAATATTAGTGAAACCGGCGGGCAGGATGTTGATCACGTGTCCGAATGGCGCTTCGCCGCCGAATTGTTCATTCAGCGCGCCATCTTCAATATCGTAGAAAATTCCGAATCCGCCGCGCATCACCAGCTTCGCATTCCCCATCATGTCCCAGGAAAATCCGATACGCGGTGCAAAGTTATTGCGGTCGGGGTAGGTAAGGCCAGGATTGGGAGTGCCCGGATCGCCGGCATACAAAATGCCCGGAGGTGCGTCGGGAAAACGGGTAGATTGTTTGCCGGGGAAATAACCCTGGATCTCGTTGTGTGGGTCGATGAGCGGACTGTTGTATTCATAGCGCAATCCATAAGTGAGTGTGAATCGAGGCCATATCTTCCAGGCATCCTGCCCAAAGAAATGCCACTGGGTAGTGCGAATTCCATACACGGCGGCGGAATATTGAGAAAAGTTATCATAAAAGCCGCCGACAAAATCAGCGAGGGGATTGCCGGTGAAATTCTGATTGTTTCCAAAATCAAATACGCCGTTGTTGTCGAAATCGAAATCCAGGTTGTTCCGGACGCGGCGGATGTCCGTTCCGAATTTCATGTCGTGATGTCCCCTGGTGATGGAGACGCTGTCCTGCCAGTGGAAAGTCACGTCGTGAATCTTGGTCGGGCCTTGCGGATTAGGGCCGAGATTGAATGAAGTTGTCGTCATGATCGGGGGCGCCGTCCCTGCCGGGTCGTCGGGGTTAACGTTTGTAAAGCCAAGCGCGGAGGGCGGTGTTGTGTCATGGGGAATGGCGCTTGTGCTTGCACTTCGATTCGCCCCAAAAACGAACTCGTTGACCACATGCGGATTAAAAGTGTGTAGCCACGTTACCGACAATAGCTGAGTTCTTATGAGCGAGTCGGAGCCGGAGCCGATCGGGACGTTCCCGCCAGTCGATCCGCCATTAACAATAGTGAACGGGCTATTTTGCGACAAGTCGTCGATGATGTACGACGCATTGATGGAATCCTTGTCGCCAATGTGATGGTCCAGCCGTGCGATGCCCTGGTCTTCGCGATCCACCTCGGTCGGCGAAGAAACGAAATTATTGTTGGGCAAGTTGGGCAGCGGAAGATATTTTGCAATGTAGTTGGCGATGACCGGATTCACCGGGACCTGGTTGTTGAGGTATGGATTCCCAGTCAGCGGATCAATGAGCTGCGTGGATGGCAGCAATTCGCTGAAGTCGCCGTTGCGTTCCGCCGGACTCAATACCTGCAAAATTGGCGCCACTACGCCCTCGTGCCTGCGGATACCTTGATAGGCCACGAAGAAAAATGTTTTGTCCTTGCGAATGGGACCGCCGAGCGTGCCGCCAAAGGTATTTCGTTTGTAAGGCGTCACGGCGGGCAGGAAATAGTTCCGGGCGTTCAGAGCATCATTGCGGAAGAACTCGAACACGTCGCCATGAAATTGATTGGTCCCTGACTTGATGACCTGATTGACGATGCCGCCTGCAGTCCGGCCAAATTCCGCCGTATAGTTATTGGTGAGAATCTTGAATTCTGCCACTGCATCCGGGTTCGGATCTACCACTGCGTTGTTGCCAAGGAAATCGTTGTTGTCCGTTCCGTCAATCATGAAGCTGACGGATTCCGAGCGTTCACCGCTGACCGAGAATGGATTTCCACTCCCGTCGTCTTCGTCTGGTGGGAATACGCCGGCTTGCAACAGCCCCAACTGAAAAGTATCCCGTTCTACCAGAGGCAAGCTGTTGATGCGGCGTTCAGTTTCGACGCTGCCTAGCGTCGCCGATAGCGTGTCCACTTGCGTTACATCGCTGTTGACTTCAACCACTTGTTCGCTTGCGCCCACGGTGAGCGAGATGTCCACTTTCGCGTTCTGGTTGACGTTGAGGACAATGCCGTCGCGCACATATTTTCGAAATCCTGTTTGCTGTACTGAAATGCTGTACGTGCCAATAGGAACCAAGGTGAACAGGTAAGAGCCGTCACTGCCGGTTTTGAGTGTCTTGGCGATATTTGTATTTACATTGGTTAAAATCACCGGCGCATTGGACACTACGGCCCCGCTGGAATCCTTGACCGTGCCGGATACCGTTGCAGTCGTTTCCGCTGCGTGCAGAAATGCGGAGGAACACAAAAGCGAAACAAAGAGAATTGAGAAGAAGGTTTTCGAATGCCGCGGTACAAAGCAGGACGGTTTCATTGGGGCTCCCATTCGCAAGTTGCATCCATCAGACGCAAGTGAACGACCACAAGCAAATCGTAGAAGTGAAACGGTTCAGTGCAGCTATGGTCGAGAAGTATATCGAATCCTGGAGACATTGCTACAGATTTTTAGAGACTGACTTCGAGTCATCCGCTTGTAAAAACTTCGCCAGCCATGCGCCTGCCAGCACAATAACCACGGGATAACATTCGAGCGTGTAGCGTGGCTCGGGATTCTCAAGCGTTCCCAGAAATAATGACCGTAAAACTACAAATAAAACTAACAAGCCCATTGGGCCTATAAAAGATTTTTTCATCAGCCCGAGAAGAGCGGCGGCAATGTAAGCAAGATTGATGACGCCGAGCGCAATCATCAACGCCATCCATTGCGGGTCTTCATCGAACTCCCACCAACGGCTGTTGCAGGGGAGTTTTTCTGTGCGCGGTCGCAACCACATATCGGCGATGCGAAGCGAAGGTAGCAAAACGTAATATCGCAGCGGCCTATCATGAATTCTTTGCGTTGCTAAAGCTGCAAAGCGGGAATCGAGGGCTGGAGTGATTTCCAGAGCGTCGTTGTAGGTGGAGACGATTTGCAGGGTTTGTTCCTGCTGACGTTGAG
>Ga0209062_1003926_pt1 | contig 16388 bp, 17 predicted proteins | sample Coa_R2_2_FD_187158 | JGI IMG/M metagenome (GOLD analysis project Ga0209062, IMG submission 187158) | Surface soil microbial communities from Centralia Pennsylvania, which are recovering from an underground coalmine fire - Coalmine... | ecosystem: Environmental > Terrestrial > Soil > Unclassified...
ACGACGTCGACGGGACCGCGCTCTATGTCAATCGCGGCCTGGGCTCTTCGTTTCCCCAGGCGCGGCTCTGTAGCCCGCCCGAGGTCACGCACATCACGCTAGTGCCCGCGGCGCTCACGTAGCCCGGTAATTCATGGGCGTCTGCCGCGGCGATGCTGGCCTTCCTGTGACCGGCAAGGATGCCGGCGGTCCCAGGGTGTCCTCCGCGTAAGTCCTATTGCGCTGGCGGCCCTGGCGGCGCTAGCATGGCCCCATGCGTCACACTGCTAGCGGCGGCCGGCCGGCTCTCCTGCTGATCGCGATGGCGTTTCTCGCCTATACGTACTGGATTCCGCGCGGCCCGCTGGCCAACGCGGATACGCGCCTGGCCCAGACGAGGGCGATGGTCGACGATCATACGCTGTTCATCGATCGTTATGCATCTGGTCTCGTCGATCGCTCGGCCTACCGGGGCCATTACTACTCGGACAAGGCGCCCGGCGTGTCGTTGGTAGCAGTACCCGTCTACGCGTCATTGCGCGCGGTCTTGCCGGCGGCTTTCTTCTCTGAAGGCCTGTTCTTCATGGTCCGGTATCTGGTGACGGTGGCGGTGGTGGGCTTGCCGTCGGCGCTGTTCGTCGGACTGCTGTGGCGCTTTCTACTGCCGCTGGCCGGGCGCCGTGGCGCGGCGTTGCTCGGCGCCGGCTATGCCCTCGGTACCATGGCCTGGGCCTTGTCGGCTTTGCTCTATAGCCACGTCCTGGCCGCGATCTGCGTCTTCGTTGCCTTTATGCTGCTGCATAGGTGGTCCAGGGCACGGCAAGCGGCGGTCGCAGGCGACATGGCGCTGGCCGGCCTGCTGTGCGGCCTGTCCGTGTGCTTCGAGTATCCGGCCGGACTGGTCGCCGCGGTCCTGGCCGTCTACGCGGTGGCCCTGGCCCGGCGGTCCGCCACGGCGGCTGCCTGGCGGTCGCTGGCGGCCTTCTTCGCGGCGGCCGCGGCCGGCGCGGTGCCGGTGCCGCTGATGAACCTCGCCATCTATGGCAACGCGCTGTCGCAGGGCTATGCCCATCTGCATGGCGCGGCGCAGTTCAGAAACGGCATGGGCCACGGCGTGGAAGGCGTCGGGCTGCCCGACCTGTCGGCGCTGTGGGGCATCACCTTCTCGCCCTATCGCGGCCTCTTCTTCCTGTCGCCTTTCCTGCTCCTGGCAGTGCCCGGTCTGGTCCACATGTGGCGGCAGCGGTCCCGGCGCCTGTCGGCCGCGGTATGCGCGTGTGTTGCCGGCCTGATGCTGATCTTCAATAGCAGCTACTACTTCTGGGATGGAGGCGTCAGCCTCGGTCCACGCCACTTCACGCCGGCTCTGCCGTTCCTGATGGTCCCGGTTGCCTTCGCGCTGCGTCGGCAGCCGTGGCGCCGGCTGGCTCCCTGGCTGGTCGGCATCTCCATCGCCATCGTCGGGCTCTGCTGCACGACGGTGCTCATCTTCCTGCCCGGCATCCTCAATCCCGTCGTCGACCTTGCGCTGTACCACCTGCTGCACGGCCCTACGCCGAACAACTGGGGCCTGTTGCTGGGCCTGCGCGGCGAGTCATCGCTGTTGCCCCTGTTCGGTGGAGAGGCCGTCCTGGCCATGGCGCTCATGCGGGCGGTGCGCCCGCCCCGTTCGCGGGGGCGAGAGCAGCGCCACCAGGTCCAGAGGCCGGTCGCCGCTTGAAGCCGCCTGGTGCTGCTCGACAGCGGGGCGCAGAACATGGACCTGGCCGTGGCGCTTGACCTATCCACGGCATTCGTGGAGAGCACCAACTTGAGCTACAGGCTACGGGTGGTGGAGAGCCTGGTGATGCGCATCCGCCGCCCCGGCGCGATCTGCACGTTCGAAGGGCCCGCGGGCGCTCCCGCGGCGCCCAGCCCGTAATTGCCAATGCGCCATTGACGCGGTGGGAACCGCTTCGTACACTTCAGTGTGTTCAGGCGCCGCTCGCCCGCATCGTCTAGTGGACCAGGACATCACCCTTTCAAGGTGGAGATCACGGGTTCGAATCCCGTTGCGGGCATCCACTGATCGCTGCATAGAGCACTACAGCCTCGGATTGGGCAAAGTGGCTCAGCGACCGTAGCAGTCACCGCGGCGATCAGTAACCTCCAAGCGGAGCACAGACCTCCCGCCGTTTCAACTGACCGCCGGGAGCTGTGTGCTGGGAGGCTGGCCGCGGCCGGGCAGCGCGATCAGCCGCCACCACTCCTCGTCGCCGGCTTCCACCACGCTCACCGGCCTCATGCTATCCGACCGGAACAGGCCGCGGACGAGGGCCGCCTCCGGCGCGTCGGTGCGCATATATAACCTACCGGTGCGGGGCACCACGGCAATATTGCGAATGGTGACCCCGGCCGCCAGCGGTTGATCGAGCAATGCTTCGGCCAGCTCAATCAGCGGCGACAGCTCTTCAGGCTTCCCGGCGCGGTGCTCCGAGATGTATGAGGGCATGCCTAGGTCCTTTCGTCGGTACCGGGCCCTTGATGAGCCCCATCTACACTAATAGACGCGGCGAGCGCGCATTTCTTACGGTGGAGATTGCGGATGGTAGAATCCTTACTATGTACATCGCCGCATCAACCGTGTCGCCGCATCAGCCGCCCGAGGTCGTGACCATGGGCGAGGTCATGGTCCTACTCTGGCCGGCAGGGATGGAACCGCTGGAAGAGGCGACGCTGTTCGAGCGCTCGTTCGGCGGCGCCGAGGCAAACGCCGCCATCGCGCTGGCCCGGTTAGGGCATCGGGTGCGCTGGATCAGCCGCCTGGGCGACGACGCGTTTGGCCGTTACGTGCGCCGCCGGCTGGAACATGAGGGCGTGCAGGTCGATGCCGCCATCGATGCTCAGGCGCCGACGGCGGTGTTTTTCAAGGAGCGCGTCCTGACAGGTCCCCGCCGTGTGGCGTACTATCGTCGCGGCTCGGCGGCCAGCCGGTTGGGCCCGGACGACCTGCGTCCGGAGCAGTTCGGCGGCGCGCGGGTCGTGCACCTATCCGGTATCACGCCTGCCCTATCTACCTCCTGTGCTGAGGCTGTGTGGCGGGCGTTTGGCCTCGCTCGCGAGGCGGGGGCGCTGGTGAGCTTCGATCCCAACGTGCGCCGGCAACTGTGGCCCGACGAGGAGTCGGTTCGGGCCACACTGCTTCCGCTCATCGCGCAGGCCGACCTGGTCTTGCTGGGCGACGAAGATGCGGCGGTGCTGTATCCGGGCCTCTCCGAGGAGGACATTCTGCGGGCCGTGACGTCGGCCGGCCCGCAATCCGCCGTGTTGAAACTGGGGGCGCGCGGCGCGACGGCCTGGTGTGAGGGCCGGCTGATGGCCGTGGAGGCGTATCCGATCCAGGTTGTGGATACGGTCGGGGCCGGGGATGGTTTCGCGGCCGGATACATCGCCGGGTTGCTGCGCGGTTTCGATGCGGAGCAACGCCTGGCCCTGGCGGCCCGTGTTGGCGCCAGCGCGGTGTCGGTTGCGGGCGACTGGGAAGGCTACCCGCGGGCGGCCGAGGTGGGACTCGCTTAAACCAAAGCCGCGAATTGCCGTCTGGTACCAACGCAGCGGGTCTCAACTTGGCTTTGGTTTAGCCCGTGGTCCGGTCAGTCGCGGCACACAACGTGCTCAATCTGATACTCTAGGATGGTGAACAGTCACCGTGCCCCGTCGGCGGAGCCTCCGTTCTTGCATCTGCTGAAAGTGCCCCAAACAGGAGGGAGTACGTAAGCTATGTCTGCAACTGTGTCAACGGCTCAGGGCACGGTGTCCATACGCCAGGTTGTACTGGCCTACGTCAGCCTGACCAAGCCGCGCATCATGACCTTATTGCTCACGACCACCCTGGCCGCGGCACTGATTGCGCTGCGCGAGCACCCCCTGGCGGCCAATGACGCGGCCAGGGCGCTGCTCGCGACGTTGGTCGGCGGAGCCCTGGCCTCCGGGGGGGCCGGGGCCTTGAACTGCTATATCGACCGCGATATCGACGCGGTCATGAACCGCACGCGCCGGCGCGCCCTGCCGGCCGGCCTGTTGCAGCCCCAGCAGGTGCTGAGTTTCGGCCTCATCCTCACGCTGCTGTCGCTCGCGGTTATGTTGAGCTTCGTCAATCCCCTGGCCGCCCTGCTGACGCTGTGCGGCAGTCTGTTCTACGTGGTCGTCTACACCATGTGGCTGAAGCGCTGGACGACGCAGAACATCGTGATCGGCGGCGCAGCGGGCGCGATCCCTCCCCTTGTCGGCTGGGCGGCGGTCAGCAATAGCCTGGACGTGCCGGCTTTTGTGCTCTTCTTCATCATCCTGCTCTGGACGCCGGCCCACTTCTGGGCGCTGGCGCTGGTGAATCGCAAGGACTATTCGGCGGCGGGCGTACCGATGCTCCCGTCGATCGTCGGCGAGAAGAAGACCAAGGTACAGATCATGCTCTACACCCTATTGGTGGTGGGGACATCGTTGGTCCTGTGGGCGGTACACGCCATGGGGTTGCTTTACCTCATCGCGGCTGCCGGGCTTGGGCTGGGATTCGTCTATCGGGCGTTCGATCTATTCCGGGACAGGGGGCATGGCGCGGCGCGCCGCATGTTCATCTTCTCCAACGTGTACCTCGCGCTGCTGTTCTTATCGATGGTTATTGATCGCCTGTGGCCGATCCAGTAGTCGCGCCATGGATTGCATACCGATGGATGTCCCGGCAGCCCGCCGAGTGCGTTAGTATGTAGGAGGCCCACCCTGTCATCGGCAACACGTACCGGACGTTCGGTCTGAAGGTGCCGTAATTCACATGTCTGACTCTTTCATCGTTCACGATTGGCCATACCTGCGACGGCCCGTCTTGATCAGCGCGTTCAAAGGCTGGAATGATGCCGCCGAGGCCGCATCGGCGGCCGTACAGTTCATGATTGATACCTGGTCCGCGCGATCGATCGCCTCCCTCGACGCCGAAGAGTTCTACGACTTCACGGAAACCAGGCCCCGTATACGCCTGGTCGACGACCTGAGCCGCGAGATCGAATGGCCCGGCGTCGAATTGTATGCGCACATCGACCCGGAGAGCGCGCACGACCTGGTGTTGATGGTAGGGCAGGAGCCGCAACTGCACTGGAGGACGTTCGTCGGCGAGACGATTGCCATCGCCGAACGCCTCGGCATCGTGCAGGCGGTGCTGCTGGGCGCGCTGCTGGCCGATGTCCCGCACACCCGTCCGGTGCGTATCACCGGCTCAACGCCCGATCCGGGTATGTACGCCCAATTGGAAGAGCTGGGCGTCAGCTTTTCGCGGTATGAGGGTCCAACCGGGATGGTGGGCGTCTTACAGGATGCCTGCAATCGGCGCGGCATGCCGGCCGCCAGCCTGTGGGGCAACGTGCCGCACTACATCACGGCCAGCCCGAATCCACAGGTGTCGGTCGCTCTGCTGCAACACCTGGATCGATTGCTCGATCTGGGCCTCAGCCTCCGTTTGCTGGAAGTTCAGGCGCAGCGCTTTCGCCGGCGCGTCGACGAGGCCATCTCGCACAGCCCCGAAGCCCTCACCTATGTGCGGGAGCTGGAGGGGCGCGACGCCGGAGATGTCACGTCATCCGAGGGGCCCTCGCAGCTGCCCAGCGGGCCGGAGGTGGTGCGCGCGCTCGAAGAGTACCTGCGGCAGCAGCGTAACGATGAAGGCGAAGAGTAAGCACAAGCGACGGGCTTACTGATCGCCGCATAGAGCGCTACAGCCTCGGATTGGGCGGAGTGGCTCAGCAACGGCAGCAGGCACCGCGGCGCCCGGTAAACAAGAGCCCGGATGGTGCCGAGGAAGGGACTCGAACCCTTACGACCTTGCGGCCACTAGCCCCTCAAGCTAGCGCGTCTGCCAATTCCGCCACCTCGGCCGGCCCCCGTATTATAACCGGCCCCACGCCGGCGGTCAACGCCAAATTCTTGACATAACATGTCCCGGCGCGTTGACAGGTGGTGGCCGAGGCCGTAAACTGCAATAGAGTTGGCCGTGCGGCCGGACAGAGAACCCTACGCAGGATTCTTCGGTATCGCGCAACCCGCGCGCAAAGGAGTGTAGCACTTTTGGCGAGCGCAGCGACGATCACGGATGCGTCATTCAAGTCGGAAGTGTATGAGTCCGATCAGCTTGTCTTGGTAGACTTCTGGGCGGAGTGGTGTGAGCCGTGCCGGGCCTTGTCGCCGATTCTGGACGACGTGGCTCGGGAACTGCAAGGGCAGATCAAGATCGTCAAGCTGGATGTCGACAGTAATCCCTCGACGGCCGATGCTTTCGGCGTGAAGAGCATACCAACCTTGATCCTGTTCAAGAATGGTAAGCCCGCGGAGCGGATCGTCGGCCTACGCTCGACGCAAGAGTTGGTACCAAGGCTGCGCGCGCACACGCTGTGAAGGTTGGGCACGCGGCAGGAGTTGTGGCGGTGGTGAATCCGCGCTCGCCAATGCTATGATGACGTGACAGGTGCCTCTTCTGCGCCGGGCGATGCCACGAGGGATCTGGACATCCTATCGCGTCGTCGAGGCTTATAGGGTCGACCGGAGAAGTGGGCAATGAGGCCCACTTCTTGTTTTACAGACGTATTTGGAGCTACAGTGGGGGGCTGAGAGGTGCGAAACGACTTTATGACCGCTATTCTCCAGATTACCCATGAAAAGGGGTTGGCGGAGGACACGGTTATCAGCGCCATCGAATCGGCGCTGACATCCACATACAAGCGTACCTTTGGCCAGGTCCCCGAGGTGCACGTGCGCCTGAACAGGCAGACGGGCGAGCTCAAGGTCTATGCCGAGAAACAGGTCGTCATCAACGTACAGGACCCGCGCACCGAGGTGTCGTTGAAAGAGACCGAGACCTTCCCGGTGCGCCCGCAGATCGGCGACATCGTGGAGGTTGAGATCGAAGATGCGCCGAAGGAGTTTGGGCGCATCGCGGCGCAAACCGCCAAGCAGGTCATCATGCAGCGCATCGGCGAGGCTGAGCGCGATCGCGTGTTCGATGAGGTCAGCCGCCGGCAGGACGACATCGTGACCGGCGTCGTGCAGCGCCCCGACGCCAAGGGTATCGTCCTGGCCTTGCAGGACCTGGGCAACGTCGAGGCGCTGATGCCGCCAACCGAGCAGGTGCCAAGCGAGCAATACCGCGCCGGCCAGCGCTTGAAGGTCTACCTGGTCGAGGTCCACAAGAACGTGCGGGGCATGCAGATCACGGTCTCGCGCACGCATCGCAATCTAGTCAAACGACTATTCGAGCTCGAGGTTCCGGAGATTCGCTCCGGCGCGGTGGAGATCAAGGCGATCGCGCGCGAGCCGGGTGTGCGCAGCAAGGTGGCGGTCGCCGCTCGCCAGGAGAACGTCGACCCGGTCGGCTCGTGCGTGGGCCAGCGTGGCGTGCGCATTCAGAACGTTGTCAACGAGCTCAACGGCGAGAAGATCGACGTCATGCCGTGGAGTAACGACCCCCGGACATTCATCGCCGGGGCGCTGCGACCGGCAAGCGTGGTCAGCGTGACCATTCATGATGGCGAGAAGAAAGCCACCGTCGTTGTGCCGGACCGCGAGTTGTCGCTTGCCATCGGCAAGGAGGGTCAAAACGCCCGGCTGGCCGCCAGGTTGACGGGCTGGCACATCGACATCAAGAAAGTGTCAGACGCCGGCAAGCACCAGGGGGCGGACCAACAGGCGGCCAGGTTAGAGGTGGCTGCCGATTTGACGTAAGGGGGCGTTCGCATGCCGAAGCATATTCCCGAGCGCTCCTGTGTTGCCTGCCGCAAGGTGCGCCCCAAGCGCCATCTGGTGCGTCTGGTGCGGACGCCGGACGGCGGCGTCGAGGTCGACACGACGTGGCGCAAACCGGGTCGCGGCGCCTATCTCTGCCCGGCGCGGGAATGCTGGCAACTGGCGGCCAGGCGTAAGAGCCTGGACCATGCGCTGGAAGTGACGGTGTCCCCGGAGGTCTGGACGGCATTGGATGCCTACGCCGAGGGGCTACCGTTGCACTACGAGTGACCGTCGGGCACGGGTGTGCCGGGCGGATCACGCCATATAGTGGGAAGGACATAGGATATGACAGGACGACCGGGAGGCGGCGGACGTGGCCGCGGAGGGCGACCGGGTTCCAGGCCCGGCGGCAATCGAGGGGGCAGCCGGCCGGGTGGAGCAGGGCCTTCACGAGGGAAAGGTGGTCGAGGGCGTAACGGTGGCTTTGGGCAGGCAAACCAGGGCAACCGTGGCAGCACAGCCACGCTTGAGCGGCCAACGAATGTCGAGCTCCCGCCGGTTGTGACGGTCAAGGAACTCGCCGATACCATTGGCCAGACCCCGATCGACGTGATCAAGGTGCTCATCAAGAACGGCATGATGGCGACCATCAATCAAGAGATCGATTTCGACACCGCGGCGATCGTGGCGGAGGAATTCGGTGTCAGCGTCGCCGAGCAGTCGGTCGAAGAGGAACAGGAGCAGCAGGCCGGAGCGGTAGGTGAGGTGGAGGTCGGGGATGACCCGGCTCTGTTGCGCTCGCGCCCGCCGGTGGTCACCATCATGGGTCATGTCGACCACGGCAAGACCTCGCTCCTGGACGCCATCCGCAACGCGCGTGTGGCCGCGGGTGAAGCGGGCGGTATTACGCAGCATATCGGCGCCTACCAGGTCGAGAAAGAGCATGAGGGCCAACTGCGCAAGATCACCTTCCTGGATACACCCGGGCATGCCGCGTTTACCGCCATGCGTGCTCGTGGGGCGCAGGTGACCGATATCGTCGTCATCGTGGTGGCCGCGGACGACGGCGTGATGCCGCAGACCATCGAGGCCATCGATCATGCGCGCGCCGCCAATGTCCCGATCATCATCGCCATCAACAAAATCGACAAGGAAGGCGCCAATCCGGATCGCGTCAAGCAGGAGCTGACCGAATACAACGTGGTGGTCGAGGACTACGGTGGCGACGTGCCGGCGGTCAACGTCTCCGCCAAGACCCACCAGGGGCTCGACGACCTCCTCGACTACATCCTGCTGGTCTCCGATCTCAAGGTCGATCCGAAGGCCAATCCGGACCGGCCGGCGGTCGGCACGGTCATCGAGGCCAGGCGCGATCCGCAGAAGGGGCCGCTTTGCACCGTGCTGGTGCAGAATGGTACGTTGCACCGCGGTGACGTCGTGCTGGTCGGGGCCGTCGCGGGGCGCGTGCGCGCCATGTACAACAGCCGCGGGCAGGCCGTGAAGTCCGCCCCCCCGTCGTTCCCGGTAGAGATCCTGGGGCTGCCCGATGTGCCGGAAGCGGGCGACACGGTGCGCACTTTCACGGACCAGCAACGAGCCCGCGAGCTGGCCGCCACGACGGCGCGCGAGCGGCGGGCCCAGACGCTGGCGCCGACCAAACGGGTGGGGCTGGCGGATCTGCTGACGCAGGCCCAGGCCGGCGAGGTCAAGGAGCTCAACATCGTGCTCAAAGCGGACGTACAGGGATCGATTGGGGCCATCGAGCACGCTCTCAACCAGTTGAGCAGCGACGCGGTCAAGGTCCGTCTGATTCGCGCCGCGACCGGGCACGTGTCGGAGTCGGACGTCACATTGGCGGCGGCTTCTCAGGCCATCGTGGTCGGGTTCAACGTCAGCCCCGACCCCGCGGCGCGCCGTGCCGCCGAGGCCAATGGTGTTGATCTGCGCTTCTACACCATCATCTACCAGCTCATCGACGACATTCAGGCGGCGCTCAGGGGCATGCTCGAGCCGGAGTACCGCGAGGTCGTGCTGGCCCATGCCGAGGTGCGCGCGGTCTTCCCGGCAGGCAAGCATAAGGCTGCCGGCTGCATCGTGGAGGACGGCACCATCACGCGCGGCGCCACGGTACGGATCCTGCGTCACGGTCAGGTGGTTGGCGAAGGCAAGCTGTCCTCGCTGCGTCGCGTGCGCGACGATGTCAGGGAAGTGCCGGCGGGCACGGAGTGCGGGCTGACGGTCGAGGGCTTCGACGATTTTGCCGAAGGTGACATCGTCGAGGCGTACACGCGGGAGCTGGTCTCCTGAGATAGGAGGTGTCGTGTGCCTGCGCCACATCGCGCGGAACGCGTGAGCGACGAGATTCGGCGGCGCTTGACGGAGATCATCAGTCGGGAATTGAAAGACCCGCGGGTGTCGTTTCTAAGCTCCATCACGCGCGTCCAGATGTCGCCCGATTTGCGCTATGCCAAGGTCTATGTGTCGGTCATGGGCACGGCGGACGAACAGCGCGACAGCATCAGCGCTCTGCGGCATGCCGCCGGGTTCTTGCGCCACGAGCTGGGTGTGGATCTGCGCCTGCGCCACACGCCGGAGTTGCAGTTCATCCTCGACGCGTCGCTCTCCGAAGGCGATCGCGTTCTGCAATTGATACGCGAGGTTGAGAGTGAGCACCAGCGATCCCAGGCTTGATGTCGCGGCCGCGGCCGTGGCCGCGGCCCGGCGGCCTTTGCTGTTCTGCCACCGCTCGCCGGATGGCGATACGGTGGGTGCGGCGCTGGCGCTGGCCATGGGGTTGCGGCAGCTAGGCGCAGAGCCGGTCGTGTCGTGCCCCGATGGTCTGCCCTCGTATCTGCTGTTTGTCCCGGGCAGCGATACGATCACCTCGCAGTTGCCCGAAGATCCGGATCTGCTTGTGACCGTGGATTGCTCCGATCCCGGCATGTTAGGTCCCATGCGCGCAGACTTGATGCGCTTGCGTCAGGGGCGCACGCTACTGAATCTCGACCATCACGCCAGCGACACGGAATACGGCGATCTCAATGTGGTCGATACCACGGCGGCATCGACGGCGGAGATCGTCTTTGAGCTGCTCAAAGTGCTGGGGATACCGCTAGACGAGCCGATGGCCACGGCGCTATTGACCGGCATCATCAACGATACGCACTCCTTTCAAAATGCGAATTCGAGCGAGCGTGCCTTCCATACCGCGGCGTACATGGTTGCCGCCGGCGCCCAGCCCTCGACCATCAGCTACAACTTGCTGTTGCGTCGGCGCCCGCAGGCGGCGCTGTTGTGGGCCAGGACCCTATCCACCATGCGCTTCGATGCCGCCGGGCGTGTTGTGTCGGCCTTTGCCACCGCCGAGATGCTGGCGGACGTCGACGCCGGCCCCGAGGACCTCGATGGCATCGTCGAGTTCATGCGCAACATCGACGGCGTCGATCTGGCCTTCCTGCTGAAAGGGATGCCGGACGGCTCCTTCAAAGTCAGCGCCCGCACTTCCTGCGCCGTGGATGCCGTCGAGTTGACCGTTCCATTCGGCGGCGGCGGGCACCGCCGCGCCGCCGGCTGCGATCTACCCGGACCGGCGGAAACCGCACGCGCCATGCTGCTGGCGCGCTACTATGAATTGGTCGGGGGAGCGCAGGTCGCCTCGGTTGGCGCCGCGGACTGCGCGGCTTCTAGGCCGCGCCAGGACCTGCCTACATGACGCAGGCCCTTTCGGGAATCCTGAATGTGGATAAGCCGCCGGGGTGGACGTCGCACGATGTCGTGTCTCTGGTGCGCCACCTGGCCGGGATCCGGCAGGTCGGCCATGCCGGAACCCTAGATCCCCTGGCCACGGGCGTACTGCTGGTCTGCATCGGCGCCGCGACGCGGCTGTCCGACTATCTGATGCATGGCCGCAAATGCTACCTGGCCTCCCTGGCCCTGGGGGCCACCACGACCACCGACGACCGAGAGGGTGAGGTCGTAGTCCGGCGACCCATCGCCGATGTCACCCGGCAACGCGTGCTGGATATCCTGCCGGCCTTTGTGGGGGCCATCGAGCAGATTCCCCCGGCCTTTTCGGCTATCAAGGTGGGCGGCGTTGCCGCGTATCGCCGGGCGCGACGCGGACTCGCGCCGGAGTTGGCGCCGCGTACGGTGCGCGTGGAGGGGCTGGCCGTGACCGCGCTGGACGGCGATACGCTGACCATCCTGGTGTGGTGCAGCGCCGGGACCTATATCCGGTCGCTGGCCCGCGACATCGGCGAGGCCCTGGGATGCGGCGCTCACTTGGCGGCGCTGAGGCGCCTCAGCAGCGGCGGGTACTCCGTGGCCGAGTCCAGATCCCTAGTTGCCTTGCAGGACCTGGCCGCCGCCGGCCGTCTGTCGCAGGCCCTGGCGCCGATGGATCGCGCGGTGTGCGATTGGCCCGTGGTCATTCTCGACGACAGGGCGATCTCGCAGTTGGCCCACGGCGGCTTGCTGGCGGCGCCGGCTCCGGCAGGTGGCGGGCCTACCGGCGCGCGGCTGATGTCGATCGATGGCCGTTTGCTGGGGCTGGCCGAATACGATCCGCGGCGCCGGGGCTGGCAGCCGCGCAAGGTGCTGGACGCCGCGCCGTCCGCCGGGCAGACAGCGCCGCGAGCGGGCCATCGCGCCCACGCGGTGAAGGGGTAGGGACGCGCACATGGTCGTGTTCACGAACCTTGAGGATATGCGCTTTGACGGCCAGCTCGTCCTTGCGATTGGGACCTTCGACGGCGTGCACCGTGGCCACCAGTATCTATTGGAGCAGGCGCGCGCCCGCGCCCGCGAGCACGGCCTGGCCTTTGGCATCATCACCTTTGACCCCGCGCCGGCCCTGGTCCTCAGGCCCGAGACCACCGACTACCAGATCACGCCACGCGAGCTCAAGATTCAACTGTTGTCCGCCCTGCAACCCGATCTGCTCGCCGTCATACCGTTCACCCGGGAGTTCTCCATGCTCACCGCCAAGCAATTCGTGGACATCCTGGAGCGGTGCCTGCGCCTGGCGGAATTGTGGATGGGCGATGACTTCCGTTTTGGCCACGACCGGGAAGGCGGCATACCCTACTTGCTGGAGCGCGCGCGGCATGCCGAATTTGCCGTGCACGTCGTGGCGAGACAGGGCGCACAGGCCGGTGCTGCCGGCGTCAGCAGTACGGCCGTGCGCGAGGCCATACGCGCCGGAGATATGGAACACGCCACGGAACTCCTGGGCCGTTACTTCGAGCTGTCCGGCATCGTGGTCCACGGCCATGCACGGGGGCGTGCATTGGGCTACCCCACGGCTAACCTGCAGATCCCGAGCCAGCAGATCAAACCGGCCTCAGGCGTCTATGCCGGCATCGCCGAATTGCCCGGCGAGCAATTTGCCGCGGCCATCAGCGTGGGCACAAACCCGCACTTCGACGGATCTGAAACCACGGTCGAGGCCTATCTTCTCGACTTTGACCGGGATATTTACGATCAGGTGCTGAACCTCAAGTTCGTGCGACGCCTGCGCGAACAGGCTCGCTTCGAAACGCTTGCAGCGCTGCTCGATCAGATCGCTACCGACGTTGAACGGACCCGCGAGGCGATACAGCCCTTGCTGGCGCGCTAGGAGCGGCCGCGCCTGACCCGGATGGGTCAGGCGCGATGCTCATGAGGAGGCGCAGGACGCTCTGGGACCGCCGGCACGCGGGGGCCGGCAGGGATGCCGGCGGTCCCAGGAAGGGCCGCTATCGCCAGAACAGACGTCCACGAACATGCTGGGCTAGTGGCCGCCGCAGCCGCAGCCCCCACCGCCGCAGGCGCAACCACCGCCGGATTTGGGCGCCGACATAGCGAACGTGTCACTGCTGGAGTGGGAAGCGAAGGTAGAGATCAACCGCCGCACGCTATCGCTGCCGCAGTAGCGGCACACGACCGCGTCGGCAAGCGCGGGCGACGCAACCAGCAATTCAAACGGCCGGTCGCAGTCGGCGCACTTATACTCATACAAGGGCATAAACCGGTCCTCCCAATGGGGCTTGTGTGATGTATATCCAGCAAGTATGGTATCGGCAAGGGACCTTGTGGTCAAATAAGGGAGGTCGCTCCACCAGACCGTGGAAGCCACGACGACTAGTCTAGACCAACTGGAAGCGCGCCTTGGCGTTGCCTTTCACAACCGGGAGTTGCTGGCCCTGGCGCTTGTGCATCAGTCGGGTTCCGAGCAGGTAGCCGAGGGCAGCCAGGCCGGCATGCCGTCGAACGAGCGGCTGGAGTTCCTTGGCGATGCGATTCTGGGGGCCGCCGCCGCCGCGTATCTGTATCATCGCCACCCCGACTTGGCCGAGGGGCCGCTGACCGCGCTGCGCTCTGCGCTGGTACGGCGTTCCACCGTGGCCCGTTACGCGGAAGAAATCGGGCTGGGTGAGTTTGTGCGCATTGGCCCGGCGGAAACCGGCCCGCAGGGGCGCGGAGCAAGCTCGGTGCTCTCGGCGGCGTTCGAGGCCATCGTCGGCGCCATCTATCTCGATGCGAGCTTCTCGGCGGCTGCACAATTCCTGGATCGCTTCTTCAGCCGCCATCTGCCCGTCATCCTGGACGCCGACCTGCATCGCAATGCCAAATCGGAGTTGCAGGAGTTCACGCAAGGGCTGTACCGCGTGACACCGGTCTATCGCCTGCTGGAGCGCAGCGGACCATCCCACGATAGCCGTTTCGTGGCCGAGGTGGAGGCGGCGGGACTTGGCAGCGCGCGCGGCGAGGGCATTAACCGGCGCGCGGCAGAACAGGCCGCGGCGCTGGAGCTGCTGTCGCGGCTACGGGCCGGGATCGCGGCGAACGGGGCCGTTGCTACCGGCGAGGTGGTATGCTTACTTAGTGACAGCTCAATATCTGAAAGCGTCGACGGAGACGAGTAGCAGCACACCGGAGCCACAGAGAGCCGCCAGTGCTGAAAAGGCGGCCTCCGGCTACAGCGAAGACACTCCGGAGCGCGGGGCAGAACGGGAGAAGCCTCAGTAAGTCCCGCCGGATCGCCCCCGTGATCGGGCGACAGCAACAAGGCCGCGTTCCAGCGATGGAGCGCCGGCAAAGTGCGGTGGCACCACGATCGCCCTCTTCGTCCGCACGGCGGAGAGGGCGATCGCTTATTTCGAATATACCGTGAGGTGTCACCATGCATCGCGTCTGGACCACCGATCTGCCGGCACACGTGGGTGAGAACGTCTCGCTCCGCGGCTGGCTGCATCACCTGCGCCGCCTGAGCAATGTCACGTTCCTATTGTTGCGCGACGGGCAGGGCATCGCTCAGATCGTCCTGGAGGATAGCGCACAGATTGCGCTGCTCGAGGGCCTGCATCACGAAACGGTGCTACGCGTCGACGGTCGCGTCGTCGCGGCCCCGCAAGCGCCGGGCGGGGTAGAGGTGCAGCGACCGGCGGTAACCGTCGTTGCCCCGTCCGCGGAAGCGCCGCCGATCGATCTCTTCCGTCCAGAGCTGTCGGCGCAGTTGCCCACCGTGCTCGACCTGGCGCCGCTGACGCTGCGCCACCCACGCCGACGGGCGCTGTTTCGCCTGGCCTCGGCCTCCATGGAGGGCTTTCGCAGCACGCTTCGCGGGCTTGATTTCGTCGAGATCCAGACGCCCAAGATCGTCGCGTCTGCCACCGAAAGCGGCGCCAACGTCTTTAGCATCGACTATTTCGGCACGCCGGCCTACCTGGCCCAGAGCCCACAACTGTACAAGCAGATCATGGTGGGCGTCTTCGAGCGCGTGTTTGAGGTCGGCCCGGTTTTCAGGGCCGAGCCGCACGACACGCCGCGCCATCTCAACGAATACGTCTCGCTCGACCTGGAAATGGGCTTCATCGAAGACCACACCCCGGTGATGGCGGTGCTGAGGCAAGTGCTGGCAGGTATGGTGCGAGCCATGCAGGAACAAACCGCCGGTTCGGTCCGACTTCTTGGATTGACCTTACCCGAGGTGCCCGACCAGATTCCCACCATCGCGTTCGACGCGGCCCAGGAGCTGATCTGGCGCCAGACAGGACGCGAGGTGCGCGGTGAGCCGGATCTGGCCCCGGCTGACGAGCGCTTCCTCGGCGATTGGGCGCTGCGCGAGCACGGCAGCCAGTTTCTATTCGTGGCCGGCTATCCGATGGTCAAGCGACCCTTCTACACGCACCCCAATCCGGCCAGGCCGGAATACTCCAACAGCTTCGACCTGCTCTTCCGCGGGCTGGAGCTGGTGACCGGCGGACAGCGCCTGCATCGCTACGAGGACTACCTCGCGGCCCTGGGGGCGCGCGGCCTGAGTCCTGAGCCGCTGGCCGGGTACCTCCAGGCGTTCAAGTACGGCATGCCTCCGCACGGAGGCTTCGCGATCGGGTTGGAACGGTGGATAGCGCGGCTGGTCGAGACCGCGAACGTGCGCGAGACGACGCTCTTCCCGCGCGACCTGCAGCGCCTGGCGCCGTAGCTGTTACTCCCGGCCGGCCACGGTCGTCGCGGCGGCAAATTCGTCGAAGTGGGCGTATGCCTGGTCGTCGTCGAGCACGGCGTCGATCAGGCCATAGTCCATAGCTTCGTGGGCGGTCATGAAATAGTCGCGCTGAGTATCGCGCTCCACGCGCTCGTAGGGCTGGCCGCAGTGCTTGGCCAGGATGGTGTTGCAGCGCCGT